>JAANMX010000927.1_pt1 | contig 36155 bp, 24 predicted proteins | sample 7279681 | NCBI WGS metagenome assembly JAANMX01 (sample SAMN14094542, study PRJNA606508) | bioreactor metagenome | isolation source: A lab-scale SPAN reactor treating ammonium-rich wastewater day 351 | place: Ireland: Galway | collected 2018-01-01 | reverse complement strand
CACGTTCATTTCCACGTCCTGCCACGCTATTCGCGACCGCAGAAGTTCGGCGATTTGGAGGTACTCGACGTTGGTTGGCCGAAACCACCCAACTTGAACGCGGTGGCGGCGTTCACTCCTGAGCAACTCACGCAATTGCGCGATCATCTGCGCGGCCTATGGCCTGCTTGATCGCTCTGGGTATCATCCAGGCGACTACGGGGGAAATGAATGCGCGTGTTGGTTGCTCTGAACGGATTCAAAGGATCGGCTTCCGCAGTCCAGGCGACTCGGTGGGTCGCCGAGGGATTGCGCGTTGCGTTGCCGAACGTGTTCGAGGTGAATGAACGGCCAATCTGTGACGGTGGGGCCGGGTTTTGCGAAACGATCACCCAGGCTCGGGGTGGCCGAATCGAGAGTGGATTGACGGCCCACGATGCCGCCCATCGCCCGCTCGACGATGCCAAGATCGGCTGGGTGGATGAGGGTTCGGAATCGTTGACTGCCGTGATCGAATCTGCCGACACGGTTGGACTGGCCCGACTGAGCGATCCGGCACGATGTGGCGTGATGGAACGATCCTCTCGAGGACTCGGCGAAGTACTCACCTATGCGGCGCGAGAAGGTGCCCGGCAAGTGATCATCGGCTGCGGAGATTCAGCCGTTCAGGACTGCGGGGTCGGGCTTCTCGAAGCACTTAGAGCGACGTTCTTCGACAGGAGCCGCAAGCGGATTGAGAATGTCTGTGCCAGGGATCTAGGCCGAATCGATCGTGTCGAGTTCGTGCGGCCGGATGGTTTTCCTACTGTGGAACTGGCCTGCAACTTGAGTTCAGTTCTGGAAGGACCGGCTGCCACGGTGCGAACCTACGCTTCTCAGAAAGGAGCAAGCGAGCAGGAAATCGCTGAACTCGAACGCGGAACGCGGAACATCGCCGCAGTCTATACCCGTGCCTTCGGCCGAGATGTTTCCAGGGACTGCGGAAGTGGTGCCAACGGGGGAGTGGGAGCTGCCTTGATGGCGGCTCTGGGCGCGATCCCGCGTTACAGCTTCCACATCGTCAGCGAAGCCATCGGGCTACATATTAACCTCAATCGGGTAGCCGTGGTAGTAGTCGGCGAAGGCAAGCTCGACAAAGGCACCGTTCGGGGAAAAGCTCCGGGGGCTGTGGCACTGCTTGCCGCAACGCATGGGGTTCCCGCGGTGGCCGTTGCCGGGTCGGTGGAGCCGCAGACGTTTGGTCGACTGGCCGCAGCCAACATCGTCGCGGTGCAGACGCTGAGTCACCCAGGTCAGCGAATGGAGGATTACGTACACCCTGGCAATGTTCGCACCTTGCTGCGGGAAGCCGGTGTCCGGTTGGCCCCCACAGTCCAGATGCTTTGTCAAGATCGGAGGAAGCCGAATGACAGCGTATAAGGTCGTGGTGTTTGATCTGTGGGACACACTGCTTGAACGTCCGTTTCGCGAAAACTTGTATCAACGTCTCGCTGGCGTTCTGGGTTGCAGTCTGGATCAGGTGATCGAGGTCGTTCGGCTCACCTGGTTTCGAGACACAAAGATGGATCGGGCCACATTCGCACGGCGGCTGGCGGACTACTTTGCAACTGGCGATGGTGAAGACGACCGGCAACAGAGTGTGAGCCGGGTTGAGGGTACGATTGCGGATCACGAGGAGAACGAGACAAATCCACATTGGATCGATGGTGCCTACGAGACGCTGCAATCCCTGCAAAAGGAGGGGGTGCGATTGGTTCTCGTATCGAATGCCACAGTAAACACCCGCCGGTTGCTCGGCAAGTCCTGGATGAGCGAGGAACTCGTTCCAATGTTTGACGAGATCTTGCTGTCTTGCGAGGTGGGATTCACGAAGCCTGACCCACGCCTTCTACTGGCTTCACATGTAGTGAGGAAAGCCGACTCCAGACAGCAGGTGTGCATCATTGGAGATCAGTTCGATACGGACATTCTTGCGGCTCAGATTCTGGGCTTTGACTCGATCCTGCTGCGGAATCCTTCACAAAGTGAACCGCAAGCAAAGTGGCAGATGTGCCGACCGCGAATCGCACGAGCACACACATACAGCGAAGTGAGGTATTTGCTCGGTATCGCGAATACAGCAATAAATAACTGAATGTTGTGCCTACTGAGTAGGGGAGGACAAAATGGGGAAACGTGTTGTGGCGGTCGAGGGACCGGATGGATCAGGGAAAGGAACCTTGATTCGTCACATACGGTCGCTGGCCGAACAACGTGGTATAGCGGTGTGTGTGATCGGGCGAAATCGCCAAGATGCTGGGGAGGTTACAGGCAGGATTACGGAAATCGTCCAGGAACACGCGGATGACCTGAGTGCAGAAACAGATTTCCACCTGCGACTAGCTCGGGAGTACCATCGCGCGCAATTGGCATCTGAGATGGCGACGGGCCTGGTCATCCTCGACCGATTCGTGCTGAGTGTGCTATCGCGGGTGGTCGTCCAAGGGATTGACCCGGAAGAGGCACGGCGTCAGCTACTAGGACCGTTTCGGCTCGCGGGTATAGCGGCAACCGTGTTTGTAGAGTGTCCATTTGAGGTGGCGTGGAGTCGTGTGCAGGCTGCTGCTGTAAAGGGAGAACGGCGCATTTCGCCCAAAGAAAAGCGTGGCAAAGAGTTCAACCGACGCTTGAGCGATCGCCTGGCTATGGAGTACAACCAGGGAACCCATACGGGCGAGCAGTGGCGAATAGATAATAGTGGATCCTTTGACGCAGCAGAAAAGCAGGTTGCGTGTTGCTTTCAGCCATGGTTAACGGACATGGCTTAATGCTCCTGCACGTGACGTTCGGAGGGACCGATGGCCAACAAGCTGGTACTTTTGCAGGAGGATGTCAAGGTTGGGGATGAGGTTGCCCTCTTCTTGACAACTGCTCGCGAGGTGCATGGCCGGGTCGCCGAGATCACTGAGTCGTATATTAAATTGGAAACTACTCCAGGAACGTTCTCCCGGTTCTTTGAGAAAATGATTGAGGGATGGGAGGTTCGCCCCAAAACGATCGATGCTGCTCCTGAACAGCTCAGCGAAAATGTGCAGGCGCACGTCCCGCCGATTAGAGCCACCCATCCCACTCCGCTCACGGACGACCACCCACAATCGCCCTCCACTGAGTGTCAGCCTCCTGCCACGCTAGCGGTGGCTCTAGGTGAGACGCCTGTCGCGGCTACTTGCTCTAGCAATCAGACAGTATCTCCACACCACAACAGTGTTGGGCCGAATCAAGCTCAACGGGATCACGCTACATCTGTTGCGCCGCGAGATTTGTCTCCCTTGACGCCCGGGCATAGACACAATCCGGGGGGTACTGGGGGCCCTTTTGTCACCTCTGAGTTGCTCTCGGCCCTATATCGCATTGAAGCCCAAACAGAAGCTCGTATGGCTACAGCACGAGTGGCACTCCAGCCGCCGCCATTCGAACTGCCAGACACGGAGGTGCTGTCCAAGGGGTCGAAGACATACCGACAGCTCTGGGAGCGGATTAAGAATCGTTACACAAACGCCCGCAAGATCAACGAACTCGATCCAAAGTTCGGACGGATTCAGCCGATCGTAAATGACCTGCGCCAGCTAGCCGGTCAATATCCCACATCCGTCATTTTAAAACGTCATCTGGCCTACTGCCTCGCACTAGCACATAACGGGTCAGATGCGTTAGTCGTTGCCAAGGAAACCGCTCGCCTACCTGACGCTGACGTCAGCGACTGGATAAATCTAGCTGCGCTTGCAGTACAACAACACGCTAACGAATTGGCATGCCTGGCCCTTGAACAAGTGTTTCGGCAGAGACCAGCAAAGGGGGCCGAAGCCGCTTGGTACGTATTCCTTCGCCTTGCACACGCGTTTGGCAACTATCTGCCACTGGGTAGCTTGTTCGATGCAACACAAGAGCCGCCGGCAGGCGAGGACGACCTGCTCACTCAAGCATCTGTTTATCTCCTAAAAGTGCTTCACAGCGAGGAATCTGCCGCAAATGCTCTCCGAGCATGTCGCGAAAGCGGAGGGAAACGAGCGGTTGTCTGCGAGGTGCTGGCCCAGCTTCCTGCTGAGGTCGCCCCGACTTATCGACAGGTTGTTGAGGACTGGGTTTGGGAATCGCGTGTGCCTGAAACTCCTCCGGAATCGCCAGGCAAGCCTGATCTGCTGAGCTATCGCCCTGCCGAACGATCTAACAACCTACTGCCACAAAGGCAGCTTCATGGTCGCATTGCGCGTTACAATAAAGGGCAGAATTTTGGCTTTATTGATGATGGATCGAGTCACTCCCATCGAAGGGGGAACCACTTTTTTCATCGCAGTTCGGTCATTGATGATCAACTCTTACAGCACCTCGAGAAGGGCACTGGAGAGGACCTTCCAGTTGTATTCCAGTCGGCGGAGGGACCACGCGGAAAGGTGGCGCTACAAATCTCACAGCACCGAACACCGCGTGAAGCGTTTGATTTAGCTAAGGTGTACGCTGATGAGGGTGAATACGCTCGGGCGATTGCGCTCATCCGCCCACTGATTGATCAGCCTGACCTTCCAAAAGCACGCGAATTGTACGAGAATTGGAGAGAGTTCGCCAGAGCAACAGGCGTCCCAAGGGGAAACACACCTTATGCAAAGGCCCGCAGGCTTCAGTTGATCGAGAAAAACTTTGGTCCCGCGATTGACCTGTTTCGGAAGGCTATCCAAATCGGCGACAATGCCGAGAGTGCCATCAAGGACTTGGCCGCTCTATTCGTGCAAATGGACCGCGCGGCGGAGGCAGTCGAATTGTTGGAGAGGCACCGCCGCAATGTAAGCGACAGGCGATCCCTCGAAAACCATCTACTTGGGGTCTATCAAAAGGCAGGCGAATGGGCCAAGGCTGAAGAGTTGCTTAAAGGGAAGCTTAGAGCGACACGCACTAGCGACCGTGACCATATAATGTTGCTGCGGCAAATCGCTCGGGCCGCTATTGAGCAGGAAAGGTACTCGGATGCAGAACAGCACTTATCGAAAGCAAGACAACTTCAACCGGACAATCCATCGCTTGGGCGCGATTTGGCCCTCTGCTTATCGAGGCAGCGGCGTTTTGACGAAGCAGAGCAGCTGCTGAGTAAGTTCGACCGCACCGATTCCCGCATTTCCGAAATGTTGGACGCGATCGCGCAGGCCCGGCAAAGCGGCGTCATGTTGCCGATGGATGCTGATGGACTGCTTATTGAGACCAATCTCTCAGACATTTCTAGTGAACTGAGCAGCTTCACCCATTTCTTCTTAAGACGTTGTACGTTCGAGGGAGTGCGTACTGATCGCCTCAACGAGGGTCACTACAGTGGAACCGCTGATGATCTCGAGTTTGAAACTCGCAGGCTTGATACACTCGCAAAGGAGCTAGGGACAATCCGCCCCCGGGATCGGAGCAACGTCTGTCTTTCCGCGGCACGGATTCGACTTGACTTGAGAGAGGGAGACCACAGTTCTGTCTACCGTTACATCTGTCGGAGTTTTGCTTCCCGTGGGGATGCGTCGGTCGGTGAGAAGTGTCACCTTGATACTGCCCGTGCGTGGTATGTGGAGGCTTTGCGAGCTTATGACGGCGATCGGGCTGAGTATCGTCATGAGAAACAGCGCGGTGATGAGCAGGATGCCATCAATGCTATGGTTCGTTGCTTGTACTCAATGTTGGGCCAAGGCCGAATCTCCCTTACTAAGACTCTGGCAATCGATGCATCTATTGAGGAAGTCATCAACCACCACCCGCAGCGGGAAAAGGTGTTTGATCTACTCCTCTATCTGTCTACGAATAGCAAATTCGCTGGGGAACGTATCGTTCAGCGACTCCACAACTCCCGTAGCTTGCAGACGGCCGCCTACGAGTATCTCCGTGGCAAAGGCGTAGTGGTGCCCTCATCGGCGATGCCGACCATGGAGCAGTTCGTCAAGTGGTGGAACGAGCTACGACTCCGTGCAAATAGTGAATACAATCGACTCTGCGTGGAGTTGCGTTCCTTACAAGGTTGCCAGCTGACGACCGCCTGGCTGGAGAACGGGATGGAGCGGCTTAAGAGCATCGCCGATCGGCTGATGTTCGACTTGGACCGGCAGCGTGTTCTGGAATTGAAAGACGTGCTGGACCAGGTCATCGAAATGTGCAACCAGAACCGCTTCGAGGAAGTGGAGCGGATCTGCAACCAGGCCGATCTCCGTTGCCAAGACATGTTGCGGCAAATCGAAGAACGGCCGACGAAGATCTCCGTCGAGGAATTGTACACGGTCGTTGAGGGCATGCGGGAGAAGGTGAATGAACGACTGCGTGAGTTGTACGACACTGCCCGCCCGGCTCCTGAATTGCGACTGGCTGTTGAGTCATACTGCCCGGACCAGGACCGCCGTATCGAGGTCCAGGTTGTTGTCGAGAATAAGATGGGGCGTGGCCCAGCGGAATCGGTCGAGGTTATCTTGGATGAGGTCACCGACACTCAAGACGACGACGAAGCCCTATTTACTGCCGAGAAATCAGAGTTGCCCATCGATGGCTCACTGCGGGGAGGCGAGCAACGGATTGTCTACATGCCGCTCCGCCTCAGCGATCGAGTACTGCAGCAACAGGACTTTTCGATTCCCTTACACGCCCAGTTTCGGACCCGGTCCGGGGAAATCGAGACTACCTCCATGGCGATCTTTCCGATCCGTCTCAACCCAGAGGGGGAGTTCAAGGAGATTGACAATCCATTCGCCAACTACGCAGAAGGAAGCATCGTCGATGACCCGGAGATGTTTATCGGACGCGGACCCCTGATCGAGTCAATCGCCCGAGTCATTCGTGCGCCTCGCAAAGGAGTCGTCGTCTTCGGCCAGAAGCGAGCCGGCAAATCATCGATCCTCTACCACCTGAAGAATAGGCTCCGGAGACATCGAGACGTTGTCGTGATCGACGTGGGCAACATCGCTTCTCTCTTCACGGGGCAATCCCAATTGAGCTTGTTCGACTCGATGCTCTGGACGATCCTGAGGGAGCTGGGGAGAGAACTGCGCAATCCGAGCGAGTTGCCGCCGTTGACTGAACCACAAATTCCGACCTTTGAAAAGTTCGTCGATCACCAGAACCGGTTGATGCTGTTCAGCGAAATCTTTCGCGATTTTACCAACGCCCGCGCCCAATCGTCGGAGTGGCGTAACGTCCGCTGCGTGCTTCTGATCGACGAGTTCTCCTACGTGTACCATTGGATCTTGTGCGGTGAACTGCCTGAGACATTCATGAAAAACTGGAAGGCACTGTTGCAGGAGGACTTTTTCAATGCGGTGATAGTCGGCCAGGATAACATGCCCAAGTTTAAGGAGCGTTTCGCCAACGAATTTGGAATCTTTCAAGACGAACGCATCTCATACCTCAAACGCGATGACGCCATTCGACTTATCGAGCAACCACTTGCCATCATCGGCTCCGATGGGCAACGGCACACTCGCTTTCGGGAGCGGGCGGTTGATCGACTGCTCGAGCTAACGGCAGGCAGTCCATTTTACATTCAGATGATCTGCAACAGTCTAGTAGAATACATGAATCGCAAGCGGGCGCGTCTCGTCACGGAAGCAGATGTAGAGCTGGTAAAAGACGAAATGATCAGGGGCTTTAATGCACTGACCAAGGACAAGTTTGAGAATCTCTTCAATTCTGGTGATACCTCTGAAGATGCTATCAGTGACGATGACGCACTCCGAATTTGCACTGCCGTGGCCCTCAACAGTCGCACGGGCCAATGTAATGCCCAGACAATAGCCTGCGAAACGCAACGCCCCCTGAACGTCATTCTTGACGATTTAGTTCGTCGTGATGTGTTGGAGTGCGAGCGAGGGCATTACTACCACATCACCGTCGGGCTATTCAAGGAATGGCTTCTCGCAAATCAAGGAGGCACCACCCGATGAGTACAGAAAAGCGCAATCCATTCGCCGACTACGGCAACATCGTCAGTGGCACCCGCTTTCTGGGCCGCGCCGAGGGGCTTAGACGTATTGACGCAAGATGCGTCCGGCCAAATCGGCCCGGTAATCTAGCTATAATCGGAGAACCTCGCATCGGAAAGAGTAGCCTTGCGTACCAGGCGATTATGACTCGACGCGATCAGCTTGAAGCTAGGGGCTTGGTGCCAATTTGGATGAACCTTGGGACCTTTGCCGAGTCGAGCGATTTCTTCACCCAGATGGTGGGCCTGGCCGCTAATGAACTTCGTCGACTAGGCCGGCTCAGCGATGAAGTGGCTGCTCTTGCCCGTCGCCGGGCCAGTCAGTCCATCGATGTCACGGAAGCCATGCATTCGTTGCAAGATTTCTTTAAGGCAGTACATAGCACTGGTCTCAGCCTCCTCTTCATCCTCGACGAGTTCGATCATGCGAGGGTTCTCTTTCATGGCAGCCCTGCGTCCTTCCAAAGCTTACGCGATCTATCGTACTATCCAGATTATGGTGTTGGCTATCTGACGACGTCGCGCCGGACTATCGAGGGCATTGAACAACACAGTGTCGCTATCTCAACCTTTTCCGGCACTTGCCAGAGGTATTCGTTGGGGCTTTACGACAACCAGGAACTGGATATGTTCTTTGCTCGGCTTGCGGAGTCTGGCCCAACCGTTGACGAAGATCTTAGGCAGCATGTTTTGTCGCACTCGGGAGCACACCCGATGCTGCTGGATGTTTTTGCTTTTTGGCTCGTGGAATTTGCGAGTGGTTGCAACCTCTGGGATACGGAAGCCGCGTCCGATGCTGCACGCGACGATTTTCTTGGTGTGTTCGATCATATGGCCGACCTTTTGCGCGAGGACAGGAGCCTGAGTAACCTTCTGCAGATCGTGCATGGCCCGGCTCTTGATATCTGTCAAGTGGACATCGATCAGTTCGTTCGTCGGGGTCTGCTTGTCAGAGACCAAGCCGGGACGATTCGCCCTTTTTCGGACACGTTTGCCACCTACCTTGGAATGCTCGACCGCGAGACCCAGGATGGTGATAACCTTTGGCCGGTGTGGCGACGTACCGAGAAGGCGTTGCGTCGATTCATAGCCTTCACCCTGCGTCGTGAGTATGGTGACCATTGGCCTGAGGCTCTTGCAAAGAAACATCCAAAGGTTAGCTCCATTGTCGATAGATGCCGGGAATCGCAAATGAAGGAGGAGAAGGGATTCAAGGGACGCGCATCCTTGAATTTGCTGGATTTTGCGTATCCAGCTGACTTGTTTGATCTGATCTTTGCCGAATGGAGGTCCATTTTCGAACCTCTACTTGGTCAAGACAAGAATTATTGGGAGGGGCGCAAACAGCTCTTGAGCAAACTCCGTAATCCCCTAGCCCATCATCGTGATGAAATGCTCTACGATTGGGAGCGAAAAACAGCCGATGGCTATTGTCGTGAAGTGCTCGCTGCTATTGAGGCAGTGCAATCCTCCTCTAAGGTGGCTCCAAGCGTTCAGTTATGATGAAGGGGCTTCACACAGTTGATGAAGTAGGTAGGCAGCAAGGGGCGGCAACGCCTTGTGGTGACGGAGACCAACCGCCCGCCCTCGAACCGGACAGGACACCTTCATGGCATCCGGCACTTCGCAATTCTGTCCCTGGTGTTTCGATTGTCCGAGCAGTGTTACTCTCGTTCTCGACCGACCGAGTGAGATCCGAAATCGCTATCCACTTCTGCGGCAACATTTTGTGGATTTATTCTCGGAGAGTATTGTTACGAACACTGTTCCACTCGCGGAGCTTTCTGGACGGTTATGCGAACCAAGCCGTCCAGGGTTAACACAGGCGGGGCCGTCGCCATTCGTGGCGGCGTCCCCGTTTCGCGTTTCCGGGCATGGTCGTCCGTCATCCGGGCCGTTGTCGCCGCCGAAAACGAAGTACCAACCCCGCGCCGCTTGCTGCGCTGTCTTTATGCCATGCCAGTCCTATCCTTATCAGCCCTGGTATCGTACATTTAGACCGGTCGAGAGCTGATCATCCAGCGGAGCGTAGAAATTGCAATGGCGACGGATTCGACGCGTACTGCGGGAACAAACCTTTCGCCAACCCATCATACCTAAACATGGCTTGCAGCACTTCAGCAAACACCACGCGAAAGTCCGTCGTCACGGGAAGATCGCGTCCTTGGTAAAGTTGGTTCGCATTCAAGCCCAACCATTGCCCGTATACCTTGCCGCCTTGCACGCGGCCGCCAATGGCGATCATGAAACCGCCATGGCCATGATCGGTTCCTTGATTGCCATTTTCCTTTACCGTCCTGCCAAATTCACTCATGACCAGGACGAGCACATGGTTCATATGCGTCCCCATATCCTCAACGAAAGCGCTAATGCCACTGCTCAACGCATGCAGCATTTTTCCCATCTGGCCGTCAATTGGCCCTTCATTGATATGGTGATCCCAGCCGTTATAATCTAACGCTGAGACTTCCAGGCCGCGATTGGCTTTGATCACCTTGGCCAGATCGCGCATTTGCCTTCCGAAGGGGTGATCGGGATAGTTGACTTTACCTGGCGTCGGTTGATCCAGAATGGCGTTCAGTTCCCGCAATTGAGAGATGGTCTTCGCTCCATATTCTTCGATCTGCTGCTTGTTTTGAGCTGCAGCCGATTGGGTGGTTGAGCGCGTCGAACTGGACTGCTTCGGGTAGAGCCGTCCATAAACATCCATGGCGAAGGAAGATTTCTGATCCGGTCGAGCGAGAACCGGGTATTCGCCTCGTAGGGAGCGGGGCAACAACGGTTGCAGCGCCAGCGCTCTGAGACTGGAATCTCGGCTAGTTTTCGTGTCCATGAGATAGCGATTGAGCCAACCCGTCATCACGTGGCGTTGGCCTGGAGCGCCTCGTTCCATGAAATCCTGCGCATCAAAGTGGCTGCGCGTCGGATGGGGCGATCCGACGTTCAAGATGGGTACACACATACCCTTGGTATACAGGCTGTGCAAATCCCTCATCTGAGGATTGAAGCCGAATTGGCCATCGAGCGGGAGCACCGCACGATCGTTTTTAGCCTCCGGCTTGGATAAAGCCAGCGATGGCCTGAGGCCGGGATATTGCTGATCCGCGTAGGGAACGATCGCGCTAAGCATATCCGCCCCGCCGCGCAAATAGATGACGATGAGCGAGGGAGTCGCTTGCCGACTTAAGGAGCTCGCTTCCGCCCAATGCAAAGGCATGGCTCCAGCTGCAGCCGTGCATAGGACGCCCGTTCCCGCATGCTGAATGAAATCACGTCGTGTCAGGTTCATGGTCGCACCTCGTTTGCGGATGGATGTCATTGAGATCATTGTTGTTGAAAAATAGGCGAGCCCAAAGCCAGGGCGATCATCGCCTGGGGGTCAACCGAACGGCGCAACGTCGTTTCGAAGGAGTAATCCGGAAGACCCGGCACCACCAGGTCCAACACCCGTCGGGCTCGCTCGTTCAAGGGCATGCGGACTAATGGTTCGTAAAAACTCGCGGGAACCTTAATCCCATTGACCTTGCCTGCATTGAGCATAATCGCAAAGTTCCATCGATAGACCAAGATGCCAGGATCCAGCCATGCCTCGGCCTGATCGCTGTAGCCCGTCGGGACGTCACATTCGTACAACGGTTGTCCCATGAGACGCAACTCGCGAGCTAACATGGTTGTGGCATCTACTTGAGCTCCGGTTGCGCGCAGCGCGCTGACAACGAATTCAAAAGGCGTTTTGAACTTTACTTTGTAATTGCGGCGGCTCATGAACTCTGGATGAAAGAGGATGGCTTTGTACACCGCCTTAAGGTCGCCCTGCGTGCTGGTGAACACTTCGGCCACATCACGAACCATGTCGGGTATGGGTTCGTCATTGACTAAATAGCAACACAGTTTGCGGCTGATGAACTGGGCAGTGCCTGGATGATGAGCCAGGTAGCGGATGACCTTTTCCCCGTCAGCCATGCCGCCTTTGCCATCGAGTTTGAGGCCAAGGACCGTGGCTTCGCCGCGATCATGGGTCCGCTCATTGAAGTAGAATTGATAGGCGCGCTCCTCCTTGTTGCCTTGGCGCCAACCGCACGTCCACCCCGTCAGCACTCGGGCCAGTTCCACCACGTCCGTTTGCGTGTAATAGTTATCTACGCCAAGCGTGTGCAATTCCATGAGTTCTCGAGCGTAGTTCTCATTCAGCGCTTTATAACCTGAGACATGATTGTCCAAGAAAACCAGCATGGCGGGATGTTTGGCCGAGGCCATCAACAACTCGTCGAATTTGCCGAAAGCATGCCGGCGAAGAACTGTTTCCTCGTAATGCACCGCCAAGTAAGGCACCTTGTTGACGTCCACGCTCAAGTGATTTCGCCAGAAATCCACCATCACTTCCTCGAATTGGCGCGGACTATAAATAGCGCGCAACAAGACCGCGTCGATCAATTCCTGTTTCAGCTTGGCGCGCAGTTGATTGCGTTCGCGCTGCAAGGCGCGTCTTTCTTCCGGAGTCGAAGCCGCTTTCCGCGGCACGGCGTAGTGTTCGTGAATCGCCGTTAAAGTCATCGTTCGGGAAGGGCATACTCCGTCCAGGCGCTTTTCCAGACTCGTATTATCGATGCTTTGCGGATCGAGTTGTTGCAACGCCCATTTTTGCCAGGTCATATTTTGCACTTCGGCCAACTGCTTTGGCGTTCCGCCATAGGCCATGCGCTGCAGCACGTGGGCCACAGCTTCCTTGGGGTTTAGTTTTTGGGCATTAGGATCGGAAGAGTGCAGCCAGGGAAGCTGAGAGAGACTCAGGGCTGCGCTCATGAAGAGCATGCCGATCATGCGTCGAGCACGGATTCGCACCTTGTGCATGGCAGGACTCCTTGGGTGACATGAAAGAGGTCGTGGCGGGAGGCGAGTATTCAATCCATTAAACGACGACGGCTCGCTTTTGTTTCGCAAATTCAATTCACGGGAATGTAATTGATCCAAATAATAACGATTCTAATTTCAATTAGCATTTAGCCATAAAACCTAGCCTTTTCAGCACTTTATCGAAACTTGATCGCCCTGCATGTGTTTCACCCATGGCGTGCGTTCACCACGACGCTTCATGAACGCTAACTTGTTACCGTTTCGCACAGTCCCAAGTCGAAACTGTTCCGCATCCGCACATCCAGGGAGCCACGGTCATGAACTTGCTCAATTGGCTGGACAAGCGCAAGCATTGGTGGAAAGTTTTTATGTTGATCTTTGGAGTGAGCGTGGCCGTGGTAGGCTACATTGGCTTCAAAACCTATGAATATGCCCCCCCCATCGTTGATTTCGTGGATCATCAAGGCCGCACGCTGTTCACTGGCAGCGAGGTGACCAACGGGCAAATCGTTTTTTTCAAATATGGCTTGATGGATTATGGCAGTTTCCTGGGTGACGGCGGTTTGCGCGGTCCCGACTTCACTGCGGAAGCACTCCGTTTGGTGGCGCGTTTCATGGTGGAGTTTTACCTGGAACGACCTGATGCTGCTCTGGCTTCAACGGATCCAACGCTGCGGCAAAAGTTGGTTGAAGCTCGCGTGCAATTGGAATTGAAGCAGAATGGATATGACGCTGTCGCGCAGCGCGTCCATCTGGGGGAAGCTCAAGCGGCCGCCTTCGATCGCTTGGTGGAGTATTACACGCAAGTTTTCGGTCCAGGCGGCTCCCTTGCCAATCAAGAGGCCTTTAAAACCAGCCACTACATCCGTGAACCACAAGAGATTCGCTCCCTATCCGCTTTCTTCTTCTGGGGGAGCTGGCTCTGCGCCGCACAAAGGCCCGGTTATGCCTACAGCTACACTCATAATTGGCCCTTCGATCCACTTGCTGGCAATGTTCCCCACGGCGGCTTGATCCTTTGGAGCGTGATAGGCACGCTGGTGGTCATCTTCGCGCTGGGCGTCATCTTCTATTATTACGGCAAGCTGGATCGCGAATCGCTCCTGGAAGCGCAACGATCGCATCTGCCGCCGCTGGCCACCATGGAGGTCGTGGATCGGTTCAAGCCCACCCCAACGCAACGAGCCTGTTACAAATTTTTCTCCGTGGCCGCCTTACTTTTCGCGATGCAGATTCTTGCGGGGTTGTTGGCCATCAGCGATTTCATCGGTTTGTTCCACTACTTTGGGCTGTCCTTGAATGAATTCCTACCCGTGACCATTTCCCGCGCCTGGCATTCGCAGCTCTCCATACTCTGGATTGCCGTCTGCTGGTTTGCGGCAACGATTTGGGTGTTGCCGCTCATCGTCCGGCCCGAACCGAATGGACAACTTGCATGGGTGAATGGCCTCTTCTGGATGCTCTTGATCGTCGGCGCGGGTGGAGTTCTCGGGCTGCCGTTAGGCATTCATGGCGTGCTCGATCAATGGGATCAAGGCCAATTTGGCCTGTGGCGCTGGTTCGGCCTCCAAGGTTGGGAATTCATGCAAATCGGACGAGCCTATCAATATTTGCTCTACGCCGCCTTTGTTGTGTGGCTGGTCATCGTCGTTCGTGGAGTATGGCCAGTTTTAAAGCAGCGGCAAACCTGGTCGCTTCCCAATTGGATGGTATATGCCATTGTCGGCATCATCTTGATGTTCAGCGCGGGGTTCGTCGCCAGTCCGGATACCAATTTTGTCGTCGCGGACTTCTGGCGCTGGTGCACCATCCATATGTGGGTTGAGGCCTTTTTCGAACTATTCACGACCATCCTACTTGCTTATTTCCTCTATTTGATGGGATTCGTCAGCCATGCCGTGGCAGCGCGGGTCGTTTACCTCGCGGCCGTTTTGTTCCTTGGTTCCGGGCTCATTGGCATTAGTCACAATTTTTATTGGAACGCCAAATCCATTGAAACGGTGGCATTGGGCGGTGTGCTATCAAGCCTCCAGGTGGCTCCTTTGGTATTACTCACCGTGGAAGCTTGGCGCTTTCGTCATCTACCCTCTCACACGCTGCGGCAAATGGCTGACGTCCATCGCCAGGGCAACGGCGAAGTGACTTCCCAGCAACCGACGTTTGGTCTTGCGGAGGCGTTCCTTTACCTGATCGGCGTGAATTTCTGGAATTTCTTTGGCGCGGGCGTGTTTGGCTTCATGATTAACCTGCCCATCATCAACTATTATGAACATGGAACCTATTTGACGATTAACCATGCTCATGCCGCCCTCTTCGGCGTTTACGGGAACCTGGCCATCGCCACGATGCTCTTTTGCGGACGCTGGGTCATCCGTGAACAGTACTGGTCTCCAAAGTTGTTGCGCTTCACTTTTTGGGGTATGAATCTGGGAATCGGATTAATGGTGGTGATGGATCTGTTCCCGGTCGGCATCCATCAACTCATGATCGTCATGGATCATGGATTGGCATACGGTCGATCGCAGGCCTATATCCAAGGAAATGTGTTTCAGACGTTGACGTGGCTGCGAGGCGTCGGCGTGGCCTTTTTCTTGGCGGGTATGATTCCTCTGGTCTGGTTTGTTGTTTCGCGGGGTTTTCTCTTGCGGCCATCCCAAGAAAGACTGGAACTCGAAGTGGTGCCGCCCACAGTATTGGTGTTACCGCAGCCCCATGCAGCAGATCATCTGATCTCACAAACTGAGATAGATATGGCCAGATAATAAATATCCTTTCCGCTTGCTCGCTTGTACGACAGCGGCTGCTGAAATGAGCTCACGTCTAGGGCGAGGGATTGGTGCAAATCGGTCGCGGCTGGTTAATCGCCAAGCTGATGGCTCGTGCCATGGATGATTCCTGACACGGACTTGCCATCCGCTGTTTTGAGAGTGTACTTCATTTCCATGCCCATGGTTGGCTTCATGTCCTCAATGTGCACGGTGACCTTTTTCAGGTCAGGATCAAGGTGAGCGGAAGTCACCTTGGCCGATTGCTCATTAATATGCTCGGAACCATAGCGGGCACTGCGCCGCAATGACCATGTCTTCACAGAGAAGTTATTCAGTTCCGCGACTGAAGCAGCATCCAAGGCGCCGCTGAACGTGATCACGATCCCCTTCTTTTTCGCTTGCAATCCGATCGGCAGGTGAATCGGCTTCCCCGTGTATCGGACGCGGTACAGCCCTCCCGGCTGCACCTGGTCCCCTGCCCAGGCGAACATCCCGCAGCAGTAAAGCTGTCCGGATTGCGGGTGGAACCGGCCGCGCATCACGCCCGTTGGCAACCGGGGCAACGGCAAGGCACACATTCCGCCTTGCCACTGGTCCCCCACTTTTTCATGGGGCACAACATAGATTTTGCCGTAACCATAGGAGAAGTTGAGCAACGAGCCTTGCAGCGGTCCCCAGGCATTTTTTGGCACCCACAGCATTTCGGATGGCGATCGATCAAAAGCGTTGGTGATCCAGCAAACCGGTTGCTTCATGGCGGCATCGGAAGCATCCGTCACATCATGATAACCCCAAAAGTTGCCATAGTAGCCACCCCGCTCAACACGATCGATCCGGTTTTTGGGCACCCAAAAGCCCTCTTGATCGGTGAGGAAAAAAGTGCCATCCGGATTAAGGCAAATGCCATTGGGCGCGCGAAAGCCGGTAGCGAGAATCGCGGTTTTAGAGCCGTCCTTGCTTACTTGGAGCAACGTGCCGTGATGAGGCACCAGGGCCTGGAGGGCGTGCCGGGCAGCCTTGGCATAATAGAAATGGCCCTCTTCATCGGTCTGGAGGCCCATGGCGAACTCGTGGAAATGTTCCGTGACTTGATGGTCGTTATTGAAGCATTCATAAAAATCCGTCTCGCCGTCGACATTAAGGTCGACCAATTTCACGATCTGATCACGGCAACAGACATAGACGGCGTCGTCGACGATTTTCAAGCCCAGGGGTTGGAATAGGCCCGTGGCGATGCGCTGCCAGGTTAACCCCATTTCGGGCTGGTCTATGCCCGCCACCAGCCAAACGTCGCCATCCCAGGTACAGACCGCGGCTCGGCGCGCATCGTGAAAGAAATCAAGGCCGCTCATCCGCATCTGGCTTTGCCACGGGTTTTGAGCAGGGTGCGTGAGCACATCTATGGCAAAGGCCTCGGCATCCCCGCCTATGATGGGCTGTGTCTTCAACACTTCGGGCCAACGGCGCGGGCCGCCTTTGATAAACGGCTTCAGTGATGCGGGCGGTGCTGCCGAACGAGCGAAAGCCTGGAGTGCATCGACCTTGCCTTGGCCAAGCAGCACTTTCAAGACAAGCGGGGTCTCAGAAGCAGGGATATGAACCAAGATATCCTGATCAAGTTCTTTAAGTGTGGCTTTACCGCTCACGAGGGCGACGGCAGTTCCCTTTGACGCGACCCGCAAGAGCAGATCCCGGCTCGACCTGCCCAAATCGAGGTGGCGCGTGTAAATGATTTCACCCTCGGCGGTCACCTCAAAAGCTGGCATCTCCAAAACCTGGCAATCGCCGACGGTGTATTCAAGGATGGCTTGATGGCCAAAGTGGTATAACCCCTTGTATCGTGCCCATTCCCGGGGTAATGGGCCATAGGGTTTGCCATCGCGTCCCCTTGGCCGGGGGTCTTCAAAGCTGCCCGTTTCCGGATTCGCCCAGCCAGGCCCCATGGCATTGACGAATTGGACCTGGCCGATGACGCGCGGGTGGACTTGATGCTGGCCGTTGAAGTTGATGCCTTTCCAATCGATGAATCCCTCCCCACTCCAGCACGCCGCCATGCGCATGGTATCGTGATCGAACAACATCCAGTGTCGTCCCCGCGACACTCCGCCTGGCCCTTGATCCAACCGAATGGCGATGCCCTTATAGGCAAAATGGCCTTGGTTGCCGATCTCGAGCGTTGCCTGCAAGGTGGGGCCGTAGTCCATAGCAACCCAAGGCTCCAAGGTGGAAGGCTTGGGTCCCCTGCTTTTGCCTGTTGGCAAGCCGCTGAGATAGGCCTCATCCACGGCGACGTATTGCGTCGGATTGTGGGGTTTAAAAAACGCTTCCCGAATGTAATGAATCACGTCATATTTCTGTTCGGGCACCATCCAATATTGAGGGGTCATCATGGCGTACCCCTCCGTCAGCGTGCGGTACATCCGCAAGGGATCCGCCCCATTTTTCAACTTCCCATCCACAAAGCGCGGCGACGTCGGCATGGACCCTGGTTGATCCTGGGTCCCATGGCAGTTGGCACACACTCTTTGATAAATGGCTTTGCCGCGTTCAAAGCTGCGTGCGTCCAAGTCCCGAAGCAAGCCAGCGTGGTCGAGATCCTGTTCATAAGCCGGCAAAGGCGGGGGAGCGAAAAGGGAAGCCGCCGGCCTCATCTGCCGGGCGTAATCAGGACCTTTTGCGGCCAGCTCCATCAGGTAGCGGGCCAGGTCAAGAAACTCTTGCCGATCCGACAACTGGTTCACCAGCCCTTCAGGCATGAGAGAGGGGCCGCGGTCATGCCACTGCTCAATCGCGCTTTTTGGAATGGTAAGCAGCTTGCCGATGGCCGCTGGGTCGCGCACGATCAACGCATCGGAACGATTCTCTTCGAGCAACCCGGTGATCAATAGGCCTTTTTCGGTCGCGACGACCACGGTGGCATAACCCTGTTTGATGACCTTGGATGGCCAAAGCAACGATTCCACCAGATGCAGATCGGTCGCTTCCTTGCCGAGTTGGCCAAGGTCGGGACCGAGCCGATCCTTTTCTTCCCCAGCCCCATGACAACGAGTACAGCCAAGCTCAGGCCGATAAAAGATGAGGGCGCCGCGGCCAGCATCCCCCTGCTGCCGAGCCGCTTGGGCAAGAAGCTGCGGCGCTTCTTGCCTGAGTTGTTGCTGAAGTGACGGTTTCGGCTCTCCTGCTTGAAAAGCGAGGGTGCAAAGCAGCGGACAAAAACAGAGGATCGACAACAGTCTCGTTCGATTTTTCACGGCGGGAACCGTCACCCATTGGTGGAAGGACGCTCTGGTCGCCAGGGCGTGGGAGTTCCGTGATTGTAAGCGGAGCCACGGACCCTAACAAGCTTTTCATGAGGTTAAGTTGGATCAATAGCAAGCCGTTCAGATTTCGGCTAGACGTTCATTGGAATCGCCGAATTGATCGAGATGGACGCCTGCTTTGTCCAACAAGGACAGGTACAAGCTGCACATTTTGCGATTCGACTTGCCCAAATAGTTTAAGATTCGCCCCGTTTTGATCTGTCCGCCGCCGGCGCCAACGAGCACGACTGGCAGTTGATCATTATTGTGATGGCCCGTCATCATGCTCGACAGGAAAAGGAGCATGCTGTTGTCCAGCAAGGTTCGATCTCCTTCCTGCACGGATGCCATCTTCCGGGCGATATAGGCCGCCTGTTCCGTGAAGAACTGATTGACCTTGAGCCAATCCGCGTTATCCGTGTGCGACAGTAAATGATGGATCATGTAATCGACTTTGAGATGCGGGAAGCGCAATGCCGAATGGTCGTTGTTCAGCTTTAAGGTGCATACCCGCGTGGTGTCCGTTTGAAACGCCAATACCAGAATGTCGCACATGAGCCGCATGTGCTGATCGATGTCTTGGGGAATGCCCTCCGCTGGCCGAGGCATATTGGGTTCGGTTAAGGTGGGCCGCCACCCTTGCAGACGGCCTTGCTGACCCGCTTGATCGATGCGCTTTTCGACTTCGCGGACGGAATTCAAATACTCGTCCAACCGTCGTCGATCCGATTGGCTGACGATTTTCTGATAGCGCCTGGCATCTTCGCGAACCGCATCGAGCACGCTTTTATCCGCGCGGCCCACATCATCACGAAAGAGCCGATCAAAAGCCAGCGACGGGTATAGCTCCAAAGGAACGGGAGTCGTGGCCGAGCTCCATGAAATATGGGAACTATAGATCATGGAATAATTCTTGTGAATGGCTGCGATCGATGGTTCCGTGGCCAGCACGAGACTCGGCACCTTGGTTTGCCCCTTCAGCCGTTCGGCGAGAACCTGGTCGCAACTAATGCCCGATTGAATTTCTCCTGCTGGAGCGAGGTGCGCCCCGGTCAGCAAATTCCCCGTTTGGCAACTGTGGATGCCCCCGATCAAAGCCTCTTGATTATAGAGCCCCTGCAGAAACAACAGTTTTTCGCGAAAGGGGTGCAGCGGCTCAAGCACCTTGCCCAGTTGCATCGCGGCCCCTTCTCCCTTGGCCCACCATTCGCGGCTATGAAAGCCGTTGCCCGCAAACAAGACCGCAAAACGCACCGGGGCCTCAGACGAAGAGCGCCGGGCAACGTCGTCACCCCACACGGGCAAGGATTCCATCCAAGGCAATGCCATGCTGACGCCAACGCCCCGCAAAAACATCCTTCGAGAAATGGGCTGAAACATGAGGGTCTCCAGTGAGTGATCGGTCAATCGCCGGCCTTGTCCGTAAACGCAGCACCACGAATCATGCGAAACTGAGGACTGAGGAGGATCATGTGCATCGCCGCCGAGATTCGACCATCGTTTTGCTTTAACGCCTGCACCATCTGGTCAATCACGGATTGATCGGCAAGAGTCGTGGCCCGCCCCAAAGCATAACCTAACAGCTTCTTGCAAAACAGGCGGACGAAGACGTCCTGTTTTTGCGTCAGCAAATAATGCCGCAAGCCATCCACGTCTGTGAATTCAGTGCCATCCTTGAGTCGGGCATGCGCGTTCAAAGGCGTTCCGTTGGGATAGGTTTCACGGCGTCGGCCGATCGCATCATACTTTTCAAAGGCGAACCCAAACGGATCAATGCGGACGTGGCAGGCGGCGCATTCGGGCTGGCGCGTATGCCGCTCCACGATTTGCCGCATGGACAATGAGTCAACGCCTTCCATTTCGGGCAAGGTTGGCACATTGGCAGGAGGCCGGGGCAGTTTTTCACCCAAGAGCGTTTCCACAATCCAATTGCCCCTTAAGATGGGGCTGGTTCGCGAAGCCCCCGACTGTTTGGCAAGGACGCAGCCCAGGCCAAGCACGCCGCCTCGGCCATAGCGTTGCACGTTCTCGACGCGGCGCCACGCCGGCCCCGCCACATCGGGAATGCCGTAATGGTGCGCCAGCAATTCGTTGAGGAATGTGGCATCGGCGTTGAGCAAATGGAGCACGGGCCGATCGGCTTGGAAAAAGTCCTGGAAAAAGCGAATGGCTTCCTCATACATGGCCATGCGTAATTCTGCATTGAAGGTCGGGAACAGCTTTTCATTCTTCTCATGGAAGGCGTCAAAGTGGCGCACATGCAACCATTGCGTGCCAAATTCAATGGCCAAGGAGCGTGCGCGCGCGTCTTGCAGCATGCGCTGCATTTGTGCCTGCAACACGTTTGGTTGGTGCAGCTGGCCTGAAGCGGCCAGGCTGCGAAGTTCTTCATCCGGCATCGAGGACCAAAGGAAATAACTCAATCGGGCAGCCAACTCCCAATCATCAATGGCAGCGGCCGCTTGCCCGGGCGGCGCTTTCTCCATGCGAAACAGAAAGGCCGGGGCCACCAGAATCCGGGTCAACACACCCCGAAACGCTTCCTCATGAGGAACACCTTGCTGCCGCAACGATTGATACAGTTGCAGCAAGTCAGCACGCTCGTCCTCTGAGAGCGGCCTGCGAAAGGCCCGCGCAGCGAACGCCATCAAAGCATCGAGTTGCTTTGGAATCGCGGCCTCGAGAGCACGTTCCAACGCATCAGCACGCTGCTGAAATACCGGTCTGCGGTTTTCAAAAAAGGCCACGATCGCTGGGGGAGCATCTTGCGTGGTGTAGCCAATGAACTGCGGGAGAAATTTATTCTCAGCGATGGCTTGTTGGCCGATGAAATCGTGGTCCAGCCACAACGCGTTGAGTTCTTTCGTTTGGGCTTCATCCAGGAAAAGACGCATCAATGGTTCATCCTCGCGATGAAACATTTTGAGCGACACGACTTCATCGTTCGGTATCACCAAGGGAAAACAGGTAAACAGGGGAAAGAGCTGACGAAACTCCTCTGCTCCCTTTTGGAGTTGCTTGTAGCCTGCGCCCTTGGCGTCGGCCGCGACTTCTTGGGGTGGAGGCCAGGTTGGACCACTTTGCCCCGATGGCGCGGAAATATGAAACTGCACCACGCGCATGGACGACGGTTCATGGATGCGTCCTTCGACGACGAACGTGCGCTGCTGCAGCAAAGCCGCTGGCAAACGCAGTTCCAAGGTGCTGTTGGCAGGAGCACACACGCTCTCTTCATCCACCAGGCCGCCAAACAGCGTGGGCTTCCACCCAAAGTGCTCCGTCTGAGGCAATGCCTTGCCTAACTTTGCGACCTTCACGCCGCGAAATAACAGGCACTCAGGCGCAAGCATAAAATCGTACAGAGCCTGATCTGCTTGATCCTTGATGGAAGAGCGCGGAGCGGTTAGACAGGTTTGTACTTGGCGTGCCAACTCCTCGGATGATTCCTTTTTCTGGGATTCCAGCACGGCGCTGCGCCATCGACCGAGCAATGAATGGTAAGGAATGTGAAGCACCGGCGACGCCCCCACCGGTCGGCTCGGGCCAAGCACAAAGCTCCAGACAGCCGGTTGGCCAAGGGCATCAGGCTGAGGATTGCCGTCCTGGATACGGTCCGCCAACTGCGTTGCGAGGTCCCATGTCTGGGTTGGGTTTTCGACAAGCTTGATGGCGAGGTTGACGGTCGTGGTGTCGAAAGTGTGATCGCGATTTCGTGCATCCACGGCCAACATGATCCAATCGTCTTTGGCGACCATCAGGGAAAGCGTCGGCGCGTTCACGGCTCCGCCGCGCGGAATGCTTCCCTCGAGAAGCATTTTGGCCTGTCCCGCGTGCCGATGTTCGATCCACCAGCTCACACCATTTCCCCCAGCGGGATGGGTATGAGCCACGCTGGAAGCGATTTGGACTTTTCCGGAAATGGGGCTCTTCCAAACGACCGCCACAAATGCATCAGGGGTGGGATGCATGACGACTTGGTGCGGCGCAATGGTGCCTGGAATGTGCTCCACCACGTCCGAACCATTGCCCAAGACGATGGGCAGCTCCATGCCCTTTTTCCGCCAACCATGGATCGATGGTTTTCCACCGGCGTTGGTCACTTTTTCATCGAGCAGTTGTAAATCAACCGCGGGTACCAACTGCCCCATGGCATTGGCGTCCAAAGCCAGCAAGTCGATCCAATTCCGCAGTAAAGGTTCATCTAATTCATAGTGTGAAGCGAGTTGGCCGACGTCGCGCAGGGGATCATTTGCATGCACAGCCACCGCGTGCAAGTAGCGAGCTGACTCAGAAAACAAGGTGGTGCGATCAACTTCATATTCCGCTCGAAAACGATCGTAATCTTTCAACATTAAAGGAGCTTGCTGGGGCGCTTCAAAACGAGGCTGATGCCAAACCACGCGCGCATTTTCCGAAGCGGGATGCAACTCGCGAGCAGACAAATGCAAGATGATTTCACTTTCGCCCAGGGTTGGCTGGATGGGCCAACTCAGTTTTTGCTGTTCGACTGCTTTTGGATCCGTGGCGTATTGCTTGGTAAACGAATCCACATAATCCTGACCGGAAGGGCGCAGATAATTGCCTACGTTGGCCGTTTTCCAAAGCACTTGCTGCCAGGCTGCTATCTCATTCACCAGTTGAGGCCCCTCCGCCAAGGTGGCTGTGCGCCACCGTGCGCGAATCCAATCCATGGGCATGGAGGGAGCTTTGGCCTGTAAAGCATGCCAAAGATGGGTGAGATATTGGACATTCAACTTCTCTTGACGCGCCACCTCTGGCAAAGTCATTTGCCCCTTTTCAAGCGCATCCCGATGGCGAATCGTGGCGATTAAGTAGGGTTCGATGAGCAGCTTGCCTTCCGGAGCCGCATGCTGTGCATAAAACTGCCTCAACCGTTTGCTGCTTTCATCGGTCCAATCCCTGCGGGTTTTGCCCGACGAAAAACGAAAACCACCAGGCAGCAATACCACGTGTTCAGACAGGTTCTTGGCTGCCTTTAGATACTTGTCCAACATCGTCGGCGCCATGTCCGACAGAGCTTCTGCCGCATTGGTAAATCCCTCCCCTGCCGCGCCATCCGCGGGAAATTCGCGTGCCGGATGGAAGGCGATGCCTGTCAGGTCGGCGATGGTTTGGTCGTATTCAGCGTTGCTCAAACGGCGGAGCGGAACATGCCCCGGATCGCCAGCTCGCTGACGTGCCTCCTGATTGATCCATTCATTCAACCATCGCAAGAACTCCTGTTTTTCCTTGGACGCCGGTTGAGGCTGCCCTTCAGGGGGCATTTCTCCACTCTCGACTAATTCAAGGACTTGTTGCCAGCGTTTGATCTCCTTGCGAACTGCTTCCACGGAAGTAAACTGTTCGAGGTCGAGACTGCCTTTTTTACGCTGCGTTGAATGGCATTCGAGACAGAAGCGTTGCAAGAATGGCCGAACGATGCGGCTAAAATCGTCGTTGGACTGACCGGCGACATGGGCGGACGGCAGCAGCAGGAGCCAGCCGCCGGAAACGACCAACAACGTGGCAACCAAGCTAACACGACCCCATCGCCATGAACCCATGCGTCGTCGGTGTACCATATTGCCATTTCCTCGAAGGCTGTCGATCATGATCAACGTTCGCGTCTGTCTCAGGAGGGATGCTGTTCTGGCAGGGGTTTTCAGGTTAGGTTGTCAGCGACTGCAACCCATCATCGTAAAATTCAAGTGGTAGACCAGTCATGCAGCCAGCTTTCCGCATGTTGGCGGGCCATGGATTCAACGCGTTTGACATCCCCCTCGAGCATGACGTTCAACAGTTGTTCATGACTGCGGTAGGTCAGGTCGCGCGTGATCCGCGTTTTGGCTTCGATCGCCCGATGAAACATGCCCATGACCAGAACGAACTGGGAGGACAGTTGCCGATAAGCGATTTGCAGCCGACTGTTGCCTGAAGCGAGGATGATCGTTTCGTGGAAAGCCACATCGAGGCGAGTCACTTCGGTGAGCGATTTCGCTCCCTTGAGTTGACGCAGATTCGCTCGCAAGGCGTTGACCCATTCCGGATTCAGGGAAGAGCAAGCCAGGCGCGTCCCCACCGGTTCCAAGGCCACGCGCATGAATCCCAATTCTCGAATATCATCGGGGCCGAAATCCACCACATGGGCTGTCCCTCGATGATTGAACGAGACCAAGCCTTCGCGCTCGAGCATGGCCAGCGCTTCGCGCACAGGCACTCGACTGACGCCCAACCGCTGACCGACGCGCGATTCAGGCAAACAACTGCCCGGCGCCAACGTCCCAGTCACAATCTGAGTGCGCAAGTGCTCGACCACCTGAGCGGTGATCGTCGTGCGGTCCAAAACGATTGGCTTTAGTGTGGGAATAACGGCAGGCTCCCCAAAAGGCGGATGGCATAGGCGAGGACAACAGTCTAACCCTCATTTGGTATACCGTCTACTGAAAATTTTATTTTGCTCAGCGATTTAATGAACTACCCCTTCGAAGGCACACCTTCTTAGTAGCCATCAATCCAAATGCAGTCCATCGCCACCCGCCTTTTTCAAATGCGGGTAAGCCGCCACCAGATCGTTGGCATCGGACGACATAACAACCATTGCGAGCAGCCAAGCCATGGGCACGTTGTTTCTTTTCACATAGAGTGAGTGCACAATGTTCACTGAACCCGTTAAGATAGACACATCAGCATGATCGAACTTATCCCGCTGGTCTGCACCATTGCTTCACGGATAGGTAGACTCGCGCCCTTGGTCGGTTAAACGGAGTCTGACAACATGCCTTGGGAGCCGATCGTTAAAGCCAGCCAAAGCAGCTCCCTTCTTGCCAATATGCAAGACTATGACCAGGTGCGAACACATTTCTCGTGGGACCAGGCGCGGAGCGAACTCAGCGGCCTGCCTGGTGGAGGTGGGCTCAACATCGCGCATGAAGCCGTCGATCGCCATGCGCAAGGGCCGCGCGGTCAACATGTGGCCATCCGTTGGCTTGGCAAATCGGGCCAGGTGCGAGAGTTCACCTACAGCCAACTCCGTAATCTAACCAATCGTTTTGCCAACGTGCTACAAAGTTTAGGGATCGGCAAGGCGGATCGTGTCTTTGCTCTGATGGGGCGAATCCCCGAACTGTACGTGGCGGCTTTGGGCACATTGAAGAATCGCAGCATATTCTGCCCGCTTTTCTCTGCCTTCGGCCCGGAGCCGATCCGCTCGCGCTTAGCCATTGGACAAGCACAAGTCTTGGTGACGACTGAAGCTCTTTACAAACGCAAAGTCGCTGTCATCCGCTCAACCTTGCCCGATTTACGGCACGTCCTACTGGTCGATGAACCAGATCCCCTGATGCGCGATGCAGCTTCGGAACCGCTTGCCGGCACCGTCAATTTTCAAGAATTGATGGCACAAGCCAATGACCGCTACACCATTCAACCGACCGATCCTGAAGACTATGCCTTGCTCCATTTCACCAGCGGCACGACCGGAACGCCCAAAGGCGCCATCCACGTTCACCAGGCCGTGATCGCACATCATAGCACGGGCAAACTCGCCCTCGATCTGCACGCCGATGATATTTTCTGGTGCACGGCTGATCCAGGCTGGGTGACCGGAACGTCCTACGGCATCATCGCCCCATTGACCAACGGCGTCACTAGCATCATCGATGAAGGCGACTTTGATGCCGAACGCTGGTATGGCATACTCCAAGAGCAAAAGATCACGGTCTGGTACACAGCGCCGACCGCCATTCGCATGCTGATGAAGGCCGGCGCCGACGTCGCTCGCCGCTACAACTTAGCCTCTTTGCGTTTCGCGGCCAGCGTCGGCGAACCCTTAAACCCCGAAGCCGTGGTGTGGGGAGCACAAGCCCTCGGTTTGCCTTTTCACGATAACTGGTGGCAAACGGAAACCGGCGGCATCATGATCGCCAATTACGCCTCCATGGACATCCGGCCTGGCTCGATGGGTAAACCCCTGCCCGGCATCGATGCAGCCATTGTGCGCGCGCAAGACGATGGCAGCGTCCGCGTGATCGATCACCCTGAGGAGCAAGGCGAGTTGGCCCTGCGGCCCGGGTGGCCCTCCATGTTTCGCGGCTATTGGCGGGAGGAAGAACGCTACCGCAAATGTTTCAACGATGGCTGGTACTTGACCGGCGACCTGGCCAGGAAAGATACTGATGGTTACTTTTGGTTCATTGGCCGCAAGGACGACGTCATTAAGACTTCAGGCCATCTCATTGGTCCATTTGAAGTGGAGAGCATTTTGATGGAGCATCCCGCGGTGGCGGAGGCAGGCGTTATCGGCAAGCCTGACCCGGTGGCCCTCGAGGTCGTTAAAGCCTTCGTTTCGTTGAAAGCGGGCTTTGAACCATCGGAGGCATTAAACCGCGACTTGCTCGCATTTGCTCGCAAAAGACTGGGCGCCGTGGTGGCTCCCAAGGAAATCGCGATTCTCCCATCCTTGCCCAAAACCCGCTCGGGGAAGATTATGCGACGGCTCTTGAAGGCTCGCGAATTGGGCCTGCCTGAAGGGGATACCTCGACGTTGGAGTAAGGGTGTGGCGCGCTGGCCCATGCATTAAAGGAACCCATCGATCATGACTGCCCACGATGCATCGTCGAACGCTTCCAGGTTGCGAAGCCTGCTTCGTCAGATGCTGCTCATTCGCCGCTTCGAGGAAAAAGCCGCTGAGGTTTATACCCAAGGGAAGATCATGGGCTTCCTTCATTTATACATTGGGGAAGAAGCGATTGCCGCTGGCGCCATGGCTGCCCTTGAACCCGAGGACAACGTCGTTTCCACTTATCGCGAACATGGCCATGCCCTGGCCCGCGGCATCTCCCCCGGGTCGATCATGGCGGAAATGTACGGCAAAGCGAACGGCTGCAGCGGCGGCCGCGGCGGCTCGATGCATCTGTTTGATGCGAACCGCCGTTTCTTCGGCGGTTATGCGATCGTCGGCGGCGGCCTGCCCATCGCCGCTGGGTTGGCTCTAGCGGATAAGATGCAGAATAGAAACACCGTAACGGCTTGTTTCTTTGGCGACGGGGCCGTTGCCGAGGGCGTTTTCCATGAAACGCTCAATCTGGCCTCCCTGTGGCAGTTGCCCGTTCTATTTTTGTGTGAAAACAATCTATATGCCATGGGCACACACCTGGCTCGCCATCAAGCTCAAGTTGACCTGGCCCGCAAGGCGGAAAGCTACCAATTGCCTGCCGTCTCCGTGGATGGCATGGATGTCCTGGCCGTGGAAGCGGCCGTGCGCCGCGCCGTCGGGCAAATTCGCAAAGGGGAAGGCCCCATTTTTCTGGAAGCAAGAACGTATCGCTTTCGCGCTCATTCGATGTATGATGCCGAACTCTATCGCGGCAAGGATGAGGTTGAATTATGGAAGCAACGCGACCCCCTTGCAGCGTTTCAAAGTCATCTATTGAAGGAAGGAATCATGGTCGATCGAGACGTGCACGCCATGGAGCAGGAGATTGCCGCGGAAGTAGCCAATGCGGTCGCTGAGGCGGAAGCCGGCCCCTGGGAAGCGGTCGCGGATCTCTATAAACACGTTCACACGCCGGTGGCCCCATGACGACCATGACCTATCGAGAGGCGATTCGGCAGGGATTGCGCGAAGCCCTCCACGACGACCCGCGCGTCTTTCTGATGGGCGAGGACGTGGGCCGATACGGCGGCGCGTTCGCTTGCAGCCGGGGTCTGCTGGAAGAGTTTGGCCCCGAACGCATCCGCGACACGCCCCTTTCGGAAGATGCATTCATGGGCTTAGGCATCGGGGCCGCCCTCGGCGGCATGCGGCCGATCGTCGAGGTCATGACGGTCAATTTCAGCCTCTTGAGCTTGGATCAAGTCGTCAACAACGCCGCCATCCTGCGCCACATGTCCGGCGGCCAGTTCAGCGTCCCTCTTGTTGTCCGCATGACCACGGGCGGCGGCCGCCGCGTGGCCTCGCAGCATTCCAATAGCTTCGAAGGTTGGTACGCCCATATTCCCGGCATCACCGTCGTGGCCCCGGCGACCGTGCATGATGCTCGATTCATGCTCCGATCGGCTCTCAAGGAACCCGATCCCGTCTTCATTTTCGAGCACATCATGCTGCTCCCCGAACAAGGCGCCGTTGACGAATCGCTTGGCCCGGTTGATCTTCGTCGAGCATTGGTGCGCCGTCCGGGCAAGGAGGTGACGCTCATCACGCATGGCGGTTCGCTGGGCAAATGTCTGACGGCTGCTCGGACCCTCGCCGAACAAGGCATCGAGGCCGAGGTGATCGATCTGCGCTGTTTACGACCTCTCGACATGGCCACCATCCTCGAATCGGTCGCAAAAACGCATCGTGCAGTCATCGTCGATGAAGCGTGGCGGAGCGGCAGCCATGCGGCTGAAATCAGCGCCCGCATCATGGAAGAAGGTTTCTACAGTCTGGATGCCCCCGTGGCCCGCGTGTGCAGCGCGGAAGTGCCCATTCCCTATGCCCCGCAAATGGAAGATGCCGCGTTGCCCCAGCCAACCGACATCGTGCGGACTGTACGGGAGATGATCTCCAGCCATGGCTGAATTTCTGATGCCCAAATTGGGCACGGACATGCAGGAAGGCATCGTGGTCGAATGGTTGAAAAAGCCAGGCGATGCCGTACAGCGAGGCGATTTGATCGCCGAAGTGGAAACCGACAAGGGCACCATCCAAGTCGAATGCTTCACGTCTGGCGTTTTGGAGCAAGTTCTGGTGCCAGAAGGAAGCACGGTCCCGGTCGGCACCGTCCTCGCGATCATCAAGGAAGAAGGTGCTCCGCCGGAAGCGATCCGCCAACCGGTCGTTGCCGCTCCTGCCGCAGGCCAAACTGCCGCTGCCAAGCCCTTGGAGGCGCCCCCTCTCGCGCCGACTGTCAAGCCGTCCACCGTGGGCCAGCGCGCCTTGATGTCGCCTGCCGCTCGCAAGCGCGCTCGCGAACTGGGAGTCGACCCCGAATCGATTCATGGAACTGGAAGAGGCGGAGCCATCTCGTTGGAAGACGTTGAAAAGGCGGCGGCAGCCAAGGCGGCCGTGTCCACGGCCCCGCCAGCGACGACTGCATCCGTCTCTGAACCCGCCGCGCGCATGGCCCGGATCCGCCAGGCCATCGCCGCTGCCATGAGCCGATCCAAACGCGAGATTCCTCATTATTACTTGAGCACGAGCATCGACATGCACTCGGCCCTCACCTGGCTGGCCGAGAAGAACGCCGCCCTGCCCGTTTCGGATCGCATCCTTTATGCAACCTTGCTGATCAAAGCCGTCGCTCTGGCGCTGCGTGAAACCCCGGAGTTGAACGCTCTCTGGGATGGTCAACAAGGCGTGATCGCCAAAGATATTCATATCGGCGTGGCGGTGTCGCTGCGGCAAGGCGGCCTCATCGCGCCGGCCATTCATCATGTCGACCGCCTTTCTCTCGAGGAGCTGATGGTGAAGCTGCGCGATCTCGTGCAGCGCACCCGAACCGGCGCCTTGCGGGCCTCGGAGATGACCGACCCGACCTTTACCGTGACCAATCTGGGTGAACAAGGCGTGGAGTCCGTTTATGGCATCATCAATCCACCCCAGGTAGCCATCGCAGGTTTCGGCTCCATCGTCCAGCGCCCGTGGATCGTGGACGGCCAAATCGTGCCGCGGCCGATCATCACTGCAACCTTGGCGGCCGATCACCGCGTCAGCGACGGCCACCGAGGCGGTCTGTTCTTGCGCGCCCTAAACCGATGGCTACAGGAGCCTGCGAAGCTATGAATCGCGACGAACTGAAGGACATTATCTTGAGTGCACTGATTGGGGTCGCACCGGAGGCGGATCCAGCCACGCTCCGCGACAACGTGCCGCTGCGTGATCAATTGGACCTGGATTCGATGGATTTCCTCAATTTCATCATCGCCATTCACAAACGCTTGGGACTTGAGATTGCCGAAACCGATTACCCTCATTTCGCAACTCTGTCGTCGGCCATCTCGTTTCTTGAATCCAAGCTAAGCAAATCCTAACGTTGGTCTTTCGAGACCGAACCTCAACCCGGCTCCGCTCGATGTAGGGGTTCAGGTTCGGAACAGGTGTCCGTTTACAACGCTCGGATCGCCGACTTTCATACGTACTTCGTCCGCGGCCCAGGCTCAATAGCCTTCCTCTGGGCACATAATTGGTGCATTGAAGAGGCAAGAAAATTAGGGCTAAAAGGAGAACGAAAAGCTGGCATAATCGGAAGAAAGTAAGGAAAGCTGAGTATGGAAGGAGGTGCAACGATCAAATGAAAACTGAGCCAGGAAGATTTTGATCGAGCTGACCGGTTGAAAAAGGAATGCTCGCGAAATCTTAATATGGTAGAAGCAAATGTATTGAGACACTTTCAATCGATCTGCCCGCTCCACAACATTCACATCTTGCCGCAGAGGGATGTGAATTTCCGAGTATACGTGTTCTTCAAAAAGTTCATGATTTGGTAATTTGTAAAAGAAATGGCATTGTCGACAATATTGCACAGCTTGTGCGAGAGGAATTGGAACGAATTGGCCGTGGCAAAAAAGAGGATGCAACTGTAGCTTTCGAGTTTGATTCCGATGAGAATGTCGAACGTACATTTGGCGGTGATTATTATCAACGTCTTCGATAGTGATGATAAATTTCACCCACGGTGGCACGAATCGAACACATTTTAAGTTGCCACCTTCTCCGGCAGTTGCTCATTTTTTCCACTTCTAACCCATCTTGTCCGTGAGTCCACCTCCCGCACGCTGCTCGGTGACATATTGCTGTCACAGGGCGGCTCAGCTAAACTCGACGACGGCGGCGCCGGCGACTCCAGGAAGACCCCGGCAACGACACGATCTTTATCCCAATCATTCCAAGGCGTGCGAACGGCAGCGGCCAGCGCATTGACCTTGTTGCTGCATGCTCGCTGTTACTTGATGAGTTTGCGGTAGTTGACAATGTCATGGGCCGACAGCCGGGATTGCATGGCGCTCCAGATATCATCGATGAGGCTGGCGCTCAGGATGCCTTGAACCATTTTGCCAGCCAATCCCGACAAGCAAGCTTGGGCGTCCCCTTCGCCGACGCCCATTTCCTTTTGGCAATGGCGGTACTCGTTGGCGATCAAGCTGATCGTTGGCAGCCGAGGGACCAGATCGGCAAGATGGACGTAGCGAAAGATGTGCCCAGCGAATTCCTTGTCAAAGGCATCGTTGGCGGCCTTGTTGCCGACCATGGGCGCTCCGAAGGTGTACACTTGATGGACTTGCAGTGCTTTGCGGTTGAAGCGCCAGGCGGCCAGTTGAGCCAAGGCCCCGCCCAGACTGTGGCCCGTCACCCACAAGAGCCGATCGCCGGAAGCCACAGCAGGCTCGACGACTGCGATCAGCGGGTCCCAAACATCGGCCAGGGCGGCCATGAACCCCTTGTGAAAGCGGGCCCCCACGCCAGCCGCGATGAAATCCGTCCCGATGCGGCCTTCGGGAACGATCAACAAATTGACGGCATTGGTCAGCAGCCAATCCTTCAGGCCGTCCAGGCTCGTGGGCGACTCTGACCCGCGAAACGCCGCCAGCACGTGCTGGTCATTCTGAGCGACGTACACTTGGGTGTTGTCCACGCTGATCAGCTTGGCCTCCATGCCGAGCTCTCTCCGGAACGCGGCCGCTCCCTCGACGCCGTCGCGGAGATAGGCGAGTTCGCAGGCCATGGCGCAGGCAATGGCATTGCGCGGATCGCCATAGGCATCGGGGATGAGTTCAATGGGCATGGCATTCTCCTGTATTAACATCAAAGGGCATGAAGAGCCGCGCAATCATGGAGTCCACAAGTTGCCTAGCCGCCTGGCGGTTGTAATTGGGAGGAATGCCCACCCGGCGCGGCAGGGGTTGGACGGGCCGGAGGCCGGTCGACCATGGCCTTGCGTCCAGTCTTCGCCTGCCGCCACAGCCTGATGGTTTCGGGCGCAATCGTGGTGCCGCGGACGTCCACTTCCATGAGATGTTCCAAACTGGCCATCCATTTTTGGAAAGCGGCATCCGTCACCTTGGTGTTGCGCAACCGCAACACTTTCAGGTTTTTAAACGCAGCCAACTTCGCCAACCCTGCATCGGTGATGGCTGTGTCGTTCAAGTCCAGTTCTTTCAGTCCAGCCATGGGCAGGATCAACTCCAGCGTCGCATCGTCCACGTCCGGGTTCGCCATTTGCAGCACGACGGTCCCCGGCCTGGCTTTCAACACACTGTAGTCCTTGCGATCCCAACCCGTTAGCGTCAGATGCAACTCCCCTTCCACCATCCGTTCGTATGGTCCAAGGTCGATGAAGACGTTTCCCAGCCGGCTGACCAGATAGGGCAAGCTGCCAATGATCAGTCCCCAAAGGATGAACAGTAGCGGCCGGCGGGCCATCCCATAATGCTTTGGAATAAACAATAGGGCGACAGGCGGCATGAGGAGGACGCCATAGCCCCAAGCCTTGCCAACGCGAAACGCCGCCGCGATGAGCGCGATCCAGCCGATGACCAGCGCGACCAGGCCCGCGATCACGATATAAACGGCATATTCTTCAAACGCAGCAAACACGTTGGCTCTTCTCCATGAGACGTGTCGTTGGCTGTTACAGTAATCACTTGGCGATCCATGGGCAAGCCGGCGGAGCATCTTGATCACCGCCCCGCCGCGAGAAAACCATTCCTTGACCTCCACGATGCTGATCTCACCTCTTGAACCGCATGGCAGAACGTCCATGCAGTCTCTGCCCAATCGTTTTGAATTTACTCCCAAGCGGAGCATTCCTGTCCCAATCGCACCTTGAGGCTTGATCCACGGGACGCCGATCCTGTACACTTGTCTGGATAGCGGGTGACTTCTGGATGCAAACCCATGCTTACGACAAAGGAGATCGGGTTCATGAAACGACTTTGGCTTACTTTGCTCCTGGTCGGCGGCGGCGCCGCCTGGAGCGGCGCGGCCGACTTCAAGCCCCCCGTCCGCTTGATGGCCGGCGACCAGGCCGTTCGCGTGGAGGCCCCGGGGTATGCCTGTCCCTGCTGGGCGGATATCGATGGCGATGGCAAGCCGGAGTTGCTCGTCGGGCAATTCGCGGGCGGCAAGATCAAAGTGTTCAAGCATCAGGGCGGCGAACAGTTTGCCGCTGGAACCTGGCTCCAAGCGGGGGGCAAGGTGGCCGAAGTGCCGGACGTGTGGTGATGCACCTCCTCGACTCCACAGTTAGTGGATATTGACGGCGACGGCTATCTCGACATCCTTTCCGGAACCTATTCCCGCTACGAAGAATCCATGGCGGGCCTCTTCTATGTGCTTCGCGGCAAGCCCGACGGCGCCTTCCAACCCGCGGAAGTGCTCAAGGGCACGGACGGCGAACCCTTGATCATTCCCGTCAAGGGCGAGCAAAATGACATCGAGCGCATTTGCACGCGGCCCTTCGCCGTGGATTGGGACGGCGATGGTCATCTCGATCTCGTCGTCGGCAACTTCGCCGGCACCTTCTACTGGTTCAAAGGGCACGGCAAGGGCCAATTCCTTCCCAAAGCGGAACAACTCAAGGCGGGCAAACAGCCCCTGCGCATCCGCGGCGCCCACAGCGATCCCTTCGTCATCGATTGGGACGGCGACGGCGACCTGGACATCCTCAGCGGCTCCACCGAGGGCGGCGTCCAATGGGCGGAGAACGTGGCGGGCAAGGGCAAACCGCCCGAATTGCTGCCGTTCAAGCCGCTGATCAAGCCGGGCAAGGCCGTGGCAGATGGCGAAACGCTCAAGGATGATCAACTGGTCGGACCGACCACGTCCACGCGCGTTTGGGCGGCGGACGTCAACGGCGATGGCAAGCTGGACCTGCTCGTCGGCGATTCGGTGACGCTCATCGAACCCGCCAAGGGGCTGACCGAGGAGGAGTTCAAAAAGAAGCTGCGTGAATGGCAGGAAGAAGCTTCCAAACTCTCGAAAAAAATGAATGAAGAGAAGGACGAAACCGAACGGATTAAACTCAGCAAAGAATTCGGCGCGTTGTATCAGAAGCGCAGCGAGTTTATGAAGGAGGAGAGGACCGGGTTCGTTTGGGTCTACTACCGCAATTGACCCGCAGGCTCGGCTGATGGCAAGCCCTTCGATCGCAGCCTGCCAAGATTAAGATTGGGTCCCCATGTGCCTTGAATCAGTTCGGGCACCTGGGGACTTTTCTTTTCATGCCCCCGTTGTGGCCTGGTCTCCCGATCAGGCGACGGCGAGGCGTCAGTCCAGATGGATCGGCTCGCCCCCGGCCCGCGTCGCCAAGGCCGGAAGAACGGTTTTGGCCGAGTAGTGCAGAAAATGGACCGACCCATCCGCCATGAGGAAATGGGCGCCGCCCTGATGCACGCTCCAGAAATGAAACATGTGGCATTGCACAAACAAATGGCCCGGCCCATATTCCCACGGACCATCGGGACAATTGAGCCGATAAAAATAATCGGTCCGATAGGTGTTGCGCTCCTGCACGCCCAGGTGCATCTCGCCCGCCCCGTTGTCGCGCATGCCCTGCCCCGCATACCACCAGCCGGCGTTCATCAGGGCCGAAGGCGGCCGCTCGCCGACCAGCAGCGTGTGACTTAACCCATCATGGACGTCCCTGAAGCGGATTTTGGAATCCAGATAGAGCATGCCATCCTTGGTCGTTTGATCGATGCCGTTCACGCCCAAATAGGAGGTAAAGGCCGTTCGCAGCAGCGGGGCCTCGAGCCGGCCCCATATCTTGGGTTGCCGCAAGCGATAATCCGAGGGGCAGGTGAATTCCTTGACGACGCGGCCCAGCAGGGCGTCGTGGACTGGAGTTTTGAAATTCTTTTCTTGCTGAAACGCGCGAATGGCCATGGACCAGATTTCGTCATGTTCCAAAAAGGGCGTGATTTTCAGGCACCAACTGGCGAACGGCTGCGGGTCCAGCCCATCGCGGTAACTGCACCCGGCGGGCAGGTAGCCAAACTGCGTGTGATAGGCGGTGAGGGCCACGCCGAGTTGCCTCACCTGGCTGGCGCAAGTCAACCGATCCATCAACGCCCGCACTTTTTGAATGGCGGGCAGGAGCAGCCCCATGAGCAAAACGATGATGCCTAGGAGGACAAGCAACTCCACCAGGGTAAACCCTTGATTTGAAAATCGCTTTCTCATGGCCCACCTCGATCGAAAGAGCGAATTATCCTGTCAGCCCCGAGAGCTTGCGATGGCGATAATAGAGCCAACCGGCCAGGAGCAGCAAGCCCGCCAGTCCCGACCCGAGAAGCAGCCAAACCCA
>JAANMX010000926.1_pt1 | contig 36180 bp, 24 predicted proteins | sample 7279681 | NCBI WGS metagenome assembly JAANMX01 (sample SAMN14094542, study PRJNA606508) | bioreactor metagenome | isolation source: A lab-scale SPAN reactor treating ammonium-rich wastewater day 351 | place: Ireland: Galway | collected 2018-01-01 | reverse complement strand
ACCGGCTGGTGACATCGGTCGGCTACACGTCGGCGTCCGGTGAGCGGGTCAGCTACGTGCCGCGCCTGCCCTGACCCGCGCCGTGCCGCGATCGAGGAGTCCGGACGCCCGCGACGTGCGGAAGTCGTCGGCTCCCGGGTGGGCGCGAGCCGCGGCAGCGGCGATCCGGGCCCGGCCTACATCCTCTCGGGCGCGACGATCCCGAGCAGGTCGAGGCCCTTGGCGAGCACCGTCCGGGTGGCGGCGCAGATCGCCAGCCGGGACGTCCGCACCTCGCCCTCGCTCTTCAGCACCGGGCACTGCTCGTAGAAGGTGCTCAGTGCGGTCGCGGTGTCGAACAGGTACGTGCACAGCCTGTGCGGCTGCAGGCTGACCGCCACCTCGGCGACCACCTCGCCGAACCGGGACAGCGCCAGCGCCAGCGCCTGCTCGGCCGGCTCGTCCAGCACCGTGACGCCGTCGGACGCCCAGCCCTCCGCCTCGGCCTTGCGCAGGATGCCGCTGACCCGGGCATGCGCGTACTGCAGGTACGGGCCGGTGTTGCCGGTGGTGGCGACCATGCGATCCACGTCGAACACGTAGTCCTTCTGGATCCCGTTGGAGAGGTCGGCGTACTTGATCGCGGCGAGCGCGATCTCGGGCGCGGCCCGCTCCTCGGCCATGTCGAGCAGGTCCGCCAGCAGCATGGCCTTGCCCTCCCGGGTCTTGTACGGCTTCCCGTCCGGGCCGAGCACCATCCCGTAGCCGACGTGTTGGGCGAGGACGTCGTCCGGCAGCCACCCGGCGAGCCGGCAGACCGCGAACACCTGCGCGAAGTGGTCACTCTGCCGGGCGTCGGTGACGTAGATGATCCGATCGGCGTGCAGATCTCGCACCCGATGCCGCACCGCGGCGAGGTCCGTGATCGAGTAGCCGTACCCGCCATCGGACTTGCGGACGATCATCGGAGCGTTGAAGCCGTCGACGAACACCACCAGGGCGCCCTGATCGACGACAGCGACACCGCCGGCCTCCAGTTCGGCGGCGACGGTCGCGAGGTCATCGTTGTAGATCGATTCCCCGGCCAGGTGTTCGTCGGTCAGCTTCACGTTCAGCCGGTCGTAGGTGGCGTTGAAGCCGGTCAGCGAGATGGTGATCAGGTCGCGCCAGATCGCGCGAGTCAGCTCGTCACCGGCCTGCAGGGCGACCACCCGGCGACGAGCGCGGGCCGCGAACTCGGGGTCCTCCTGGAACCGCTTCGAGCCCCGGCGGTAGAGGTCCTCGGCTTCGGGCAGGCTCAGTGCCGAGGCGTCGATCCCCTCGTCCAGCACCTCCTCGACCAGCATCCCGAACTGGGTGCCCCAGTCGCCGATGTGGTTCTGCGGCAGCACCTCATGGCCGACGGCGGTCAGCACCCGGTTGAAGCAGTCTCCGATGATCGTGGTCCGCAGGTGTCCCACGTGCATCTGCTTGGCGACGTTCGGCGCCGAGTAGTCGATCACCACCCGCTGCGGATGCTCGGCCCGGTCGATGACGGCGTCCGGTTCGCGCAGGATGCCGGTGACCACCCCGGCCAGCACGTCGGAACGCAGCCGGATGTTGATGAAGCCCGGTCCGGCCACCTCCAACGGCTCGCACAGGTCGGCGACCTCCACCTCGGCGATGATCCGCTGGGCGATCTCCCGCGGGGGGCGTCCCTCGGCCTTGGCCAGCCGCAGGGCGACATTGGACTGGAAGTGCCCGAACTGCGGCCTGGTCGCCGGACGGAGTTCGGGATCCACCCCGGTGACGGCCTGGAATCGTTCGGTCAGCAGCACGGGCAGGGAGAGCACGTGGTCCATCCTCCCGCGTGCCACGGGAGGTTGTCGAAACGCGTCCGCCCGGCGGCGCGGGACGGGCCTGCTCCGACCCAGTCTGAAATCGACCACGGAGTCGTGCTCGGGGCACCGCCGGTCAAGGCGAACGACCCGACCCGTGGACCCCACCGTGTGGTCGATTTCAGACTCATCGGCGATAGCCCGGCTCCAGCGCAGCGTGAGCTCGCGCGCCGGCTGCGCCGGGAAGTGCGGGCGAGCGGGTCCGGTGGCAGAACTACTCCCCCGCCACCCCTGTTCCGCGCCGCCACGCCTTGGCAGGATCGGGTCCACACCGTCCCCGGGAGGATCCATGCTGACGTCGCAGTCGTTCGCCGGAGATCCGCTGCTGGAGGCCATCGCAGCGGGCGGCCCGGAGCGCATCTCACGGTTCCAGAACTCCGCCGCTCCCGCGGTGCTGAAGGTGCAGCAGGCCCTGCTGCTCTGGGACGCCGCGGCGCTCCCGCTGCACGGCCCCGACGGCATCTACGGCCAGGAGACCGCCAGCGCCGTCGTCCGGTTCAAGGTGGTCGAGCTGCAGGTGCCGCCCGGCGAACTGTTCGACGACGTCGGGCCGCGCACCGTCATCCGGCTGGACGAGATCGCCAAGGCCGCCGAGCCGCCGATCCCGGAGCCCGATCCGGAGCCGGAGGCGTTCGTCCGGCAGGACGTCTACACGTTGCAGCCCGAGGGCGCGCCGGTGCATCCGATCATCGCGGCCTACGCCGTCGCCGTCCGGGAGTTGAAGCGCAACGCGGGCGCCCAGCAGCTGCGGTGGAGCCACCACACCCAGGTGCACGGGATGTTCCCCGATCCCAACGACGGGCTGCGCAACACCTGCCAGCACTTCTGCTGGTACTTCCTGCCCTGGCACCGGATGTACCTGCACGCCTTCGAGTCCATCTGCCGGTCGATCATCGTCGAATCCGACGAGGTGGACGACGAGACCAAGGCCACCTGGGCGCTGCCCTACTGGGACTACGACCGCGACGACGCCCGGGTGCTGCCCCCGGCGTTCCGCAGCCCGACGTTGGACGGCGTCCCGAACCCGCTGTTCGACGCCGCGCGCGACCTCGGGATCAACTCACCGGTGCGGTTCCGCGGCGAGCCCACCCCCCGCCTGGCCCGCCTGCAGCCGGCCCAGACGACCGCCGCCGGCTGGTTCTTCGCCACCCCGTATTCGAGCGCGTTCGACCCCGCCTTCGGCGGCACCGAGACCGGGTTCAACCACGCCGGCGCGCCGAACGCGATCCCCGGGCCGCTGGAGATCACCCCGCACGGCTCGGTGCACGTCTTCGTCGGCGGACCGACCGGCAAGATGAGCGACTTCAACCAGGCCGCCGGCGACCCGATCTTCTGGCTGCACCACGCCAACCTCGACCGGCTGTGGGAGGTCTGGCGCACCACCACCGGCATCGGCCTCGACCCGACCGGCGGCAACTTCGTCGACCGCAGCTTCGATTTCCTGGACGCCGCGGGCGCGCGCATCCAGCCCACCTGTGGCAGCGTGTTGAACCTGGCCAACCTCGGCTACGGCTACGCCGACACCTCGATCCCGGCCTCGGCCGGTGCGGGAGGACCCATGGACGATCCGACCCGCGGCCCCGAGCGGCCGCGCGACCGCCGTCCGCCGCAACGGGTGGGCGCCGCGGACGAGCCGGTGCGACTGACCGGCGATGTCGCCGAGGTCGCCTTCCCCACCGACGCGCCGACGACCCGGGCCGCCCAACGCTTCCTGGTGTCGGTGGAGCACATTCGCGCCGACCGGCTGCCCAGCGCCGAGTGGGGCGTGTTCCTGCAACCGACCAGCGGCGAGCCGGAACTGGTCGGCACGCTGCCGCTGTTCGGACTGCGCGAGGCGAACGAACCGGACGCCGAACACGAGCTCAGCTACATGTTCGACATCACCGCCCTGGTACAGCGCCTGGACGCCGAGGACCGCTGGGATCCGGAACGGTTCCGGGCGACCCTGGCGCCGGTCAATCCGATCGCCGAGGACGCCCCGCCCGAGCCCGAGGTGGTGATCGGCACGATCGCGCTGCTGATCCAGTGAGCACGTCGACCGGTTGCACCCCAGCTCCCGGCCTGCACCCGGACGACCTGACCGGTTGGACCGTCATCCCGGGCTCGCCCCGGGATCTCGCCCCGCCGGCCGAGTTCGCCCGATGAGGGCTGGGGACCCGGTTCCGATCGGCGCAATCGGCGGGCGCACACGGTTCCGGTTGAGCGACCACCCCGAGTGGCCCGCGCTTGCCGTGGCGGCGGCCGCCTGGGTCTGGCTGGTGTCGAACCTGGGCTGGCTGATCGGGTCGGCCGCGGCGTTCGGCGGGCATCACCACGATCCGGGGGCGCCGTCACACACGCACTCGTTCGACGACACCCTGCTGATCTGGACCGTGATGGTGGTCGCCATGATGCTGCCGACCACCGCACCGCACCTGCGGTACCTGGCCTTCAACACCCGGGCGTCGCGTCGCCAGCGCTCCATCGCCCTGTTCCTGCTCGGCTACCTCGCGGTCTGGCTGGCGCCGGGCCTGGCGCTGGCCCTGGTTCAGTCCCCGGCACCGGCGGCGCTGATCGCCGCCGCCGTCCTGGCCGCCGGAGCCTGGGAGCTGACCCCGGCCAAGCGGCGCGCCCTGCGGCGGTGCTGCCGCACCTGGCCTGTCGGCTACGCGGGGGTGCCCGCCGATGCGGGCGCGGTCGAGTACGGCCTGCGTCACGGCGTGATCTGCCTACTGGTCAGCGGACCCGCCATGGTCGCGCTGATGCTGGCCGGGCATCCATGGTGGGCGTCGGTGGCACTGACCGTGGTGATGACGGCCCAGAAGCTGCTCAGCCGTCCCGAACGCTGGCGCGCCATGGTTGCGATCGGCTGGCTGGCGTCCGGCCTCGCGGTCGGCGGCGCCACCCTGATGTCGGCCTAATCGGGACTGACCCTGAAAGTGCTCACTCCTTTGCCACGCCGCTCCCCGGGCGAATCGCGGGCCAGACGACCAGTGAGCCCTTTCAGGTGCGGGCAATGGTCGGCATCGCGCCGCGTAGGCTCGGCCACGACCCCGCACCCGATCGAGGAGCATCGTGAGCGTCCCGACCATCACCCTCAATGACGGCAACCGCATTCCCCAGTTCGGCCTCGGCGTGTTCCTGATGCCGCCGCAGGAGACCCAAGAGCATGTCGCGTTCGCCCTCGCCAACGGCTACCGGCACATCGACACGGCCGCGATCTACGGCAACGAGCGCGAAGTGGGCGCCGCGATCGCCGAATCCGGCCTGCCTCGCGATGAGATCTTCGTCACCACCAAGCTGTGGAACAACCGGCAGACGGACGCCCCGGCCGCGCTCGCCGAGTCGCTGGAGAAGCTCGGCCTCGACCACGTGGACCTGTACCTGATCCACTGGCCGACGCCGAGGTTCGACACCTACGTGCAGGCCTGGCACGGCCTGGAGCGGCTGCAGACCGAGGGCCTCACCCGCTCGATCGGGGTCTCGAACTTCCACCAGCAGCACCTGCGCCGGCTGCTCGACGAGAGTGATGTGGTGCCGGCCGTCAACCAGATCGAGGTGCATCCCAGCCTGGCGCAGTTCGAACTGGTCGACTTCAACACAGGGCTGGGCATCGCCACCGAGGCCTGGAGCCCGCTCGGGCGCCGGGCCGACCTGAGCAACGAGGTGATCATCGCGATCGCCGACCGGATCGGGCGGACGCCGGCGCAGGTCATCCTTCGCTGGCACATCCAGCGCGGCATCATCGTGTTCCCGAAGGCGTCCAGCCCCGAACGGTTGCGGGAGAACGCCGACATCTTCGACTTCGAGCTGAGCGCCGACGACATGCGCGCCATCGACGGCGTGGACGCCGGCACCCGCGTGGGTTCCAACCCGGAGACCTTCAACCGTCGCTGAGCCGGGCCGCCGGCCGCAGTACTGAGCTCGTCCGACGAAGTGGTCAGTCGCGCAGCGCCTCGGCGAGCGCGGTCTTGCGGGGCCCGAGGACCGGTTTGCGCTGGCTCAGCACGTCCCAGACCATCTTGAGGTTGGCACCCAGCTCGCGCAGCGTCCCGTAGGACCACATCTCCTGGTTGGTCTTCACCGTGTCGTCGCCGACGCCCCACGCCTCCAGGCCGATCGCCCGGCAGGTGGCCAGGGCCCGCGGCAGGTGATAGGTCTGGCTGACCACGATCACCTTGTTCACGCCGAAGACCTGCTTGGCCCGGACACACGAGTCGTAGGTGTCGAACCCGGCCGGGTCGCCGACGATCCGCTTGGCCGGCACGCCCCGCTCGATCAGGTAGTTCCGCATGCCGTCGGTCTCGTCGTAGTGCGGGGTGCCGTCGCCCGAGACCAGGATCGCCTTCACCTTGCCCGCGTCGAACAGCTGGTGCGCGACGTCCAGGCGGGCGCGCAGGTACCGGGACGGCTGGCCGTCGGCATACACCTCGGCGCCCAGCACCAGCGCGACGGGTTGGGGCGGGACGTCGTCCACGGTCTTCATCCGGTCGTCGCTGACCGTCCGGACGTACCAGGCGGGCCCGGCGATCAGTGTGGTACCGAGCAGCGCGCCCATCACGGCGAGCCGGAAGAACACCCGGCCGACCGTCCATCCTCGCCGCCGCGCCATGGTCCCGATGGTAGGCAGCGAACCGATGACCGCCCGGACGCCGCGCGGGCCGCACCCGCAATGGGGGCCTCCGCGGCCGACCACGTCGACGCCTGCAGCCTCCGTCGACCACGCCGACACCCACCGCAGCATCGCCCCCCGGATCGCCGTCGGTGACTGCGGCGGTGTCCACTAGACTCGCGCCGATGAGCGGTTCACCAGCCACGGTGGCGGTCGCGACCATCCGCGATCAGCCCCTGGACGCCGTCCGCGTCGCCGGCCTGGTGTCGGACGAGCGGGCCGGCGCCACCGTGACGTTCACCGGCGTCGTCCGCAATCACGATCACGGACGGGCGGTCACCGGCATCGAGTACGTCGGGCACCCGAGCGCGGACGCCGTCATCGCCGAGATCGCCGCCGAGTTCACCGGCCGCGAGGGCGTCCATTCCATCGCCGTGGAGCACCGCATCGGCACGCTGGCCGTGGGCGATCTGGCCCTGGTCGCGGCGGTCTCGGCGTCCCATCGGGCGCAGGCCTTCAGCACCTGTTCCGAGCTGGTCGACCGGGTCAAGGAGAAGCTCCCGATCTGGAAGCGGCAGCTGTTCACCGACGGCACGGCCGAATGGTCGAACTGTCCCTGACAAGACAGGGGGCGCGCGATGATCCTGCCGACCGTCAGGGACCCGCGGTTCATCACGATCCGGCGCGGCGGCACCCTGACCGACGCCGATCACCGGCTGCTGGCCCTCTGGGCGGCCGACTGCGCCGAACACGTCCTGCCGCTGTTCGAGGCGGTCCGGCCCGACGACCCGCGTCCGGGTGCGGCGATCCGGCAGATCCGGGCCTGGACGCGCGGCGAAGTCGGCATGATGCAGTCGCGGGCCGCCGGCGGCCACGCGATGGGCGCCGCCCGCGAGCTGCGCGGTGCCGCACGCAACGCCGCCTACGCCGCCGGTCAGGCGGGGGCCGTGGCACACGTCGCCGCCCACGAACTCGGCGCCGCCGCCTACGCGATCAGGGCCGTCCGGGCGGCGGTGCCCGCCGACCGATCCGAGGACGCCGGACGCGCGGAATGCCGGTGGCAGCGCGACCAGCTACCGGACGCCATCCGCGCGCTCGTGCTCGACGACCAGCGGCTACGCAACGACATCTGCTGGTCGGTCTTCGACTGCTGACCCCTGGGCCAGGGCTCCTTTCCGGCGGCCCGCCGTACCCTTCGCCACCTCGGCAGTCTGTAGGCTGGGCCGATGCAACGCCGGTTCGCGATCATCCTCGGCGGCGGACGTTCGGCGCGGATGGGACGCGACAAGCGCGCCCTGGTCCTCGGCGGACGATCCCTGCTGGCGCTCGCCGTGGACGCCTGCGCCGCGCGCAACCGGATCGTCGTGGTGACACCCGACCTGCCCACGGACGTGGACCCGAACCGGGTGGTGCGCGTCCTGGAGGACCCGCCGTTCGGTGGCCCGGTGGCCGGCATCGCCGCCGGGGTCGCGGCCCTGCCGCCCGCACAGCCGCAGGACGAGGTACTGCTGCTGGCCTGCGACCTGCCGCGGGTCGCCGACATCGTCGCCGTCCTGGACGGCCTCCCGCTGGTCGAGCCGGTCGCGGCCACGACCCTCGCGCCGCCGGTCGAGCCTGCCGGAGCCGAGGCGCGCCCGGACGGCGTCTGCCTGCTCGATGCCGAGGACTACCCGCAGTACCTGGCCGCCCGCTATCGCCGCGCGGCGCTGGAATCCAGGCTGGCCGCGGTCGGTGACCCGCGGGCGCAGTCCGTCCGGCGGCTGATGACGGGACTGGACCTGCTCCGCGTTCCGGCGTCCGGCATCACCGCCGACGTCGACACCCCCGGCGATGCCGCGGCGGCCGGGATCGACGGCTGACCCGGCCCGGAAAGCCAGCAGATACTACGCAATTCTCCCCGTGGTTCCCGTCCGGTACGAGGTCGAGACTGACAAGGTGCGCCACACCCTCCAGGAGGCTGCCGTGTCCGGATCCACCGAACTGCCGGGTAAGAAGCTGAAGCGCCCGGCAAAGGCCGCGCGAGTCGCCGCCGAGGCGAAGAAGCCGAAGGCCGCCCGCGTCGAACCACGCGCGCGGACAGAACAGGAGGTCCGGCTGGAAGGCTCGGCCGCCGCCGGCGTCCGGCCCGTCGAACGGCGGCAACCCGCCGAACGCGCACCCGTGGAGCGTCAACCCATCGAACAACCGGTGGAGCGACGGCCCATCGAACGCATCCCGGTCGAGCGCGAACCCGAGCGCGAACCCGAACGGCAGCCCGAACGCGACCTCCCGATCGGTGGCGACCGTCCGTTCGAGCGCATCCCGCTGGAACGCATACCGATCGGCAGAACTCCCCCGATCATCGCCCGGCCGACCCTTGACCCGCGCGTCCCGATCGAGAAGCTCGACCCGATCTGGCGCATCCCGAATCGCGTGCCCGACCTGGGCGAGCAGGCCGTCCCACCGGCGAAGCAGATCCAGCCCGAGCACACCTTCGAAGTGATCCGCTCGGCCGACCTGGTGTCGTTGACCGTCAGCGCCAGCGGCTTCGATCTGGCCGACGGCGTCCTCACCGCCCGCGACCCAGGGCCGGGCCTGCTGATCTACTCGTTCCCCTTCCAGCACCTGGGCGAGAAGGCGTACTACGAGGGGCTGCCGTCCCCCATCCCCAACCCGCTGCACCCCGACCAGCCACCGCAGCAGAGCAGCGGCGGCGTGGAGACCCCCGACACGCCCGTCCCCGGCGTCCCCGCCCGCGGCAGCCGGGTGGTCGTGGCCGCGCCCGCCGGCGCGACGGTCGAGGTCAGCACCGCCGGCTTCCTGGACGCCCTCAGCCGCCACCCGATGGCCGTCCACCCGCTGGCCACCCCCGGCCCAGCGCGCGGCCTGGTGTTCTTCGACCCGGGACTGCTTCTCGTCCTGCGCAACGCCGGGCTCCTGACCGCCGCGGGCGGCGACGGCCAACCGGCCGCCCACACCGTCGAACTGCAGCCCGCCGGGACGACCTTCGCGACGGCCCAGGTGGCCCGCACCCTCGCCCAACTACGGCGGACGCTCGGCACCGTCGAGGAACGCGCCTCGGTCGGCGACCTGGTCGCCGACTGGCGGGTGCCCGGCCGGTTCTTCCCGCCGATCCTGCCCAACCCGCAGAAGCTGAGCCGCCCGGCGAGTGCCGGCGAGACCGCCATCGAGGCGCCGTTCCGGCTGATCATCTCGCCCTCGACCACCAGCGGCTGGACACATGCCGACGCCCCCGTCCCGGACGCCTCGGGCAGCGCCGTCGAGCTGTGGCACACCCGGCTCGGACGCCGCGGCGGCGACACCGTGGTCGAGGGACCCGAATGGATCCGCGCCGTCTGGGCCCGCGACCGGGAGAAGTTCCCGAACTGGCCGACGGTCGAGATCCCGCAGGGCGAGGACCCGTACCGGATGTCGCTGAACCCCAAGGACCGGCACATGATCGTGCGCCAGTCCAGCGAGACCTGGGCCCGCGACCGGGTCAAGATCACCGACCCGGCACCGATCGACGCCACCCGGCTGTACCTGTCCAGCCTCGGCGCCTGGCTCGACCTGCACGCGTTCTGGCAGACCCTGCCCTGGTCGAACCAGGCCATGGCCTCCATCCTGTCCTGGGACCATGAGGCCCCGATGGGCCGCGACCAGTACGTCCGGGTCACCTATCCGGGCTACCTGTTCCCGTTCGGCCACAAGGCAACCCTGGTCAAGGTCACCGAGCGCAAGATCAAGGACAAGGCCAACCCCAAGGCGATCCTCTACCAACGCAAATTCATCGTCGTCGGCGAGCCGGTGAAGACCTACTCGGCCCTCAACAACCCGTTCAAGCGAGTCGAGATCGTGCCCACCATCACCCCGACGCTGTCCCCCGACCCGGGCGCCGCCCAGGACACCATGTTCGTCCCGAACGTCGGCAATGCCCCGTTCCAGTTCGTGCTGCACTGCATCGACGCCGACGACCGCGAGGTGAAACTGCCCACCCCGCTGGTCTGGGTGGCCGAGCACCACAAGCCGCCGTTCCCGGCCGGGCAGAGCCCGGTGGACGCCTTCGCCGCGGTCGGCGAGATCCCCGGCCTGGGCCAGAACGTCTCCTTCGCCCCCTCCGAACCGGGCGGCGTCGACAACGCCGTGCCGACCGTCGGACTGACCTTCACCGGCACGCCGCAGCTCGGCACCTCGGTACCGAACCTGGTCACCGCCCGGGCCACCATCCCCGCCGTCGAACGGATGCAGCCGACCGGCCCGCAACAGATCAAGTACGCCGCCGCCTGGCTGAGCAGCGGCTTCGGCGCCGGCAACCCCGGCCAGGTGTGGGCCGAGCTGACGGCGCCGACCAAGCTCGGCTTCGGCTCGGGTGGCGCCTCCACCGGCGGCGCCGGCGGTTTCATCGCGCCGTCGCTGCCGATCGCCGGGCTGTCCCGCAAGCAGGGCCCGGTCGGTGACGTCGCCGGGGTCGCGGCCGGCGACTTCGACCCGGTCGCCTTCCTCGGCAGCGCGCTGCCGAAGCTGTTCGGCTTCGTCTCGCTGCTCGACATCCTGGACGCCGTCGGCGTCGATCTGAAGGACGCCCCCTCGCTCGTCAGCGAGTCGCTGGCGAAGGTCGAGGCGCTGATGGCCGACCTGAAGGCGCTGAAGAAGGAGATCACGGACGCCGCCGCCGAGGCCCAGCAGGCGCTCACCCGCGCCCAGCAGACCGCCAACGACCTGGTCGATCAGGGCCGCAACGCGCTGGCGAACGAGGTGCTGGCCAAGGCCAACGACGCCGTCAGCTCGGCCAACGACCTGGTCAACGGCGTGATCGGGGCCGCGGACGGCGTCCTGCAGGCGATCATCGACGCCCCCGACGATCTGGCGACGGCGCCCGGCAAGCTGGCGACCGCGCTCACCAACCTGGCCGCCGCCCTCACCAACGTCGAGGCCGCCGGGGCCAAGCTCAGCCCGCTCGCCAACAACCGCCTCACCGCCCTGACGAAGACGCTGCGCGCGGCGGCGTCCGATGTCGCGATGGTGCAGTCGGTGATCGACTTCGTCCAGGGCATCGCGACCGCGGTGGCCGAGGCCCGGTTCTCGTTCAAGTGGCAGCCGAAGCTGAAGTCGCTGATGGTGGCCGGCAAGCCGCTGCTCGAACTGCCCGAACGGGGCCTGACGCTGGCCGTCGAGGGCCAGGCCGGCGCCCAGCCGAAGGCGGACATCCTGGCCGAGCTGCGCGGTTTCGCGCTGACCCTGCCGCCGGGCGAGCCGATGATGCGGCTGCCGTTCGACCACCTGATGTTCAAGGCCGGCAGCTCCGGCAAGGTCGAGGTGGACGCCTCGGTCGGCAACATCGAGTTCATCGGCATCCTGAGCTTCATCGAGCGGATCAAGCAGTTGATCCCGCTGGACGGCTTCTCCGACCCGCCGTATGTGGACGTTTCGCCCGAGGGCGTGGTGGCCGGCTTCACCCTGGAACTGCCGAACCTGGCGATCGGCGTGTTCAACCTGTCCAACATGTCGCTGGCGGCCGACGTCCGGGTGCCGTTCCTCGGCGACATCGTCTCGGTCGGCTTCGGGTTCTGCACCCGGGAGCGGCCGTTCACCCTGGCGGTGCTCTGCCTCGGTGGCGGCGGCTGGTTCGGCATCCGGCTCTCCCCGCGCGGGCTGGAGGTGCTGGAACTCGGCCTGGAGGCCGGCGCCTACCTGGCGATCAACCTCGGGGTGGCGTCCGGATCGGTGTCGATCGCGCTCGGCATCTACCTGCGGATGGAGGCCGACAAGGGTTCGCTGACCGCCTACTTCCGGCTGCGCGGCGAGGTCGACGTGCTGGGCCTGATCAGCGCGTCGATCGAGCTGTACCTGTCGCTGACCTACGACTTCCCCAGCGGCAAGATGACCGGCACCGCCACGATCACGGTCAAGGTGAAGGTGCTGTGCTTCTCCGGGTCGGTGTCGATCACCTGCCAGCGCAAGTTCGCCGGCAGCAACGGCGACCCGTCCTTCGCCGAGGTGATGGGCGTGCAGCCCGACTTCACCTCACCGCTGTGGTCCGAGTACTGCCTCGCCTTCGCCCAGGAGTGAATCATGCGTGAACAGTTCACGGTCGTCGCACTGCCCTACTCGGGCGACCCGGACGCCGATTTCCACGTCTCGCTGTTCGTCGCCCCCGACATCGAGGTGGACGACCCGCGCGACACCCTGGCCGTCACCGAGCTCTTCCTGCACTGGACGAAGGCGCTGGCCGACGCGACGTTCGTGCTGGAGGACGACAACGGCGAGATCGACTGCAGCCCGCTGCTGGACGCCATCGAGGAGGGCCTGTGGGAGGAGGTGTTCCCCGAGCAGACCCCGGTCACCAGCTATGTGCCGCCGGACTGGAAGCAGCACCCGTGGCGCACCTTCCACCCGGGCCTGACCACGGGCGTCGCGAAGGCGGTCAACCTGCTGTCGACGATGGCCAGCGGGGTGGAGCCGCCGACGGTGCAGCAGGTGCCCTGGTTCGGCACCGAGGTGTTCGGGCCGCTCGCCGGCGGCGGCGAGGGCCGGCAGCGGATCAACCCGCTCGACCTGGTCGGCAGGTTCGAGACCCAGCAGACCGAACGCCTGGACGCCGCCTGCCGCGAGCGCGTCCTGCTGGCCGAGTTCGGGGATCCCCGGAGGTACTTCGACGTCCGGCCGAACCTCGACAACGCACCCGGTGGGCCGGGCATGGCGATCGCCCAGCTGGCGCTGCACCAGGCCCGCAGGTTCTACTCCCATCCCGAGGAGGAGACCGACTACCAGCGGCGACCCGACCCCGACGACCCGGGACCACCGGAGCCCGAGAAGCAGATCCCCGACTTCCACGCCCGGGTGTCGCTGATCAACGACCACGGACCGCTGCAGCGCAAACTCGGCCTGGTGGTCGACCTGAAGGCCGACACCGCCCGGCTGCTGAAGAGCCAGTGGCTGCTCGGCCGCATCCTGATCGACGGACGCCCGGAGGCCACCAAGGTCGTCCGGGTCTCCTGCCGGGCGGTCGGGCGCGCCCTGACCACGAGGGCCGAGAACGAGGCGGCCTGGATCAACGGACGCCTGCCGGTCGGCAACGCCGACGCGTTCGACCTGCTCGACGTGGACGCCGACGGCGCAGCCCTGAAGACCGAGCTGTACCTGTCGTCCTATCTGCGCACCGCCGCCGCGGCGCTGCAGGGGGCGCCGGTGAACGCCGCGCCGCCCGCGCTGCGCTCGATCGGGCTCACCCTGGCCCGCCGCGACAACGCCGCCACCACGGCGTCCGCGATGGACCGGCAGCGGACGATGCTCGACTCGGTGCGCGACCAGCCGCCCAACCAGTCCGCGGCGAACGCTCCCCTGCTGACCACCGAGGACGTCACCCAGGGCGTCCGGATCGAGGTGCACGACGACGCGACCAAGCTGTGGCGCTCGTTGCACCAGGTGCACGTCCGGGCCGAGGTGGTCGGCGGCCGCACCCTGGAGTTCGACGACGTCGCGTTCCTGCAGGAGACGGCTGCCACGCACACCGACAAGGACAAGGCGCCCGTGCACGTCCACGAGGCGGTGTTCGGCTGGGACGGCTGGAGCCTCTCGGCGGCCCGCCCGGCGCTGCCCGTCGTCCATGAGGGCGGCGAGGAGAAGGTGGTCACCGATCCGCAGCCGCCGGACGACCCCTCCACCCCGGTGCTGATCGAGCGGCGCGCGGCGCCCGGTTCGCTGCCCCGGCTGCGGTTCGGACGCCGCTACAGCTTCCGCGCCTGGGCCGTCGACCTGGCCGGCAACTCCCGGCCGCACCGGGTCGGGCCCGTGCCGCCGGCCGACGTGCCGCCGGCCCCGGAGGCCGAGGCGGAGGCGCGGGTGACGGCGAACCTGAGCGGGCTGCGGGACTTCACCGCGACGTCCGTGCAGCGGCTGCGGGCCGGCCTCGTCGCCGCCCCCGCGGCCGCGGAGCCGACGATCGACGCCGCGCAGGGTGAGGGCGGGCTGCGGTTCGCCGAGGTGCTGCCGCAGATCGTCGGACGCCTCCAGGTGGTCCGCGGCGAGCAGGCCGCCCGTCCGGTCGCCTCGGCGCTGGCAGAGGTGCGCAGCGCGCTGGCGTCCGGGCTGAGCGCAGACGACGTCACCCCGGCGGCGACCGCCGTGCTCAACCCGGCGGTGGTCGCCTCGGGCGTCGACCTGAACCCCGACCTCGCCGCGCTGTTCACCGCCGAGGGCCAGGCGGTCACGCCCGAGATTCCCTATGTGCGCTGGCAGCCGGTACCGCCGCCGGCGATCGTGCCGCGGCGGGCGTACAGCGAGGGCGAGTCCAACGAGGTGCTGGTGATCCGCTCGGGCGTCGAGCAGGATCCGGTGACGCTGGAGGTCGGCCACACCGACCCCGAGGCCTACGCCGCCGCCCACCCCGGCCGGTTCGCGACCTGCGAGCGGCACCTGGTGCCGCCGAAGACCAGCCAGTTCGAGGCGGAACTGCACCACGCCTTCGACGCGGCGATCGGTTCGGGTGATCCCGCCGCGATCAACCTGTGGCTGCATGCGGCGATCCGCGAGTCGGGGACGCTGTTCGATCTGGACCTGCCCCGGCTGGACGACCCGTCGATCCGCGACCCGCAGGACGGGGTGGAGCTGGTGCACGGGCCGGGGGCCTCCCCGGGGGAGTTGAAGACGTTGCCGCTGCCGCCGGGCGAGGCCCCGGGGCCCGGTCAGTACGTGGTGCACGACACCGGCCTGGTGCACACCCCCTACCTGCCCGACGTGCTGGCCCGCGGGCTCGGCTTCGTCTTCCCGGACGCCGGCAAGCAGTGGACGATGGTGCCCCCGTTCGGTGTGGAGGGGTTCACCGCCCGCTACGCCGGCGCGCTGGCGTCCGATGATGAGCCGTCAACCTGGCCGTCGGTCGACGGCTACCGGCTGGTGCTGGACGGCGCCACCGAACTCGGCGGACGGGTGGCACCCCACCTGATCACCATGTCGCTCCCGCTCGGCACCGTCCTGCGCAGCCGGGTCTCATCCACCCTGGCCTTGGACGACCTGGCGGTGATGGCGGTCTGGCAGCAGCTGCCGGCGGCGCTGAAGCAGGTCCCGATCGTGGCGCAGGCGGCGGTCAACGGGTGGCTGTGGGCGCTGACGCCGTCCGAATCCCTGACGCTGGTACATGCCGTGCCGCGCCCGGTGCGCGCGCCGGAGTCGGTGGCGTTCACCGTCTTCCGGGTGCAGAACGCCACCAACGCGATGCTGCTCGGCGGCATCGAGCTGCACGGGCCGAGCACCGACTCGCTGATCGTGGACGCCCGCTGGGACGAGGTGCTCGACGACCTGTCCAACCCGGCCTGGCACACCCTGCCCGACCAGCGGCAGGTGGCGGCCACCACGGCGATCGAGCCGTGGGAGGACGTGGCGGTGCTGATGGGGGCGCACGCCGACAAGACCTACGACGACGCCACCATCGGGCACGTCCGCGCCCACCAGGCGATACACGAGTTCGGCGACACCAAGCACCGGCTGGTGCACTACCGGTTCCGGGCCACCACCCGATTCCGGGAGTACTTCTCGCCCGACGAGCTGGCGCCGCTGCCGCCCTCCGACGATCCGGCGCTGCCGATCGACGACGGACGCAGCACGGTCAGCGCCGAGGTGGACGTGCACGTGCCGAACACGTCGCTGCCGGCGCCGCCGCTGGTGCATTCGGTGATCCCGCTGTTCCGCTGGGAGGAGGGCACCGAGCCCGCGCAGCCGATGGCGCGGCGCCGGAGCCGGCGCACCGGCGTCCGGGTGTACCTGGAGCGGCCGTGGTTCGTCACCGGCGCCGACGAGCAGATCGGCGTGGTGCTGGCGATCGGGGCGCGTCCGGAGACCACCCGGGTCAGCCAGTGGGGCGGCGACCCGTTCTGGATCGGGAGCGCGGTCGAGGACCGCGAGGCGCTGCAGCTCACCCAGTTCCTGGCCGCGGTCGGCTGGGACGACTACGACTCGGTCGCCGGGCCGTCCGGCAAGCCGGAGCAGTACCCGAGCGCCGAGGATCCGAATGTCCGGGTCTGGGTGGTGCCGTACCGGCCGCAGTACAACGCCGACCGCCGCCAGTGGTTCGTCGACGTCGGCTTCCCGGCCCGGTTCTGGCCGTTCGTGCAGCTGGCGCTGGTGCGCTACCAGCCCTACAGCGTCCCGGGGCGGCACATCTCCAAGCCGGTGCTGTGCGACTACGTCCAGATTCCGCCGGAGCGGACGGCGTCCGTGAGCCGGACGGCCGAGGGCCGCGTCCGGGTGCTGGTGACCGGCCCCGCCGGCCTGCACGACGTCGGGCTCGGCGGCGGAGGTTTGGCTCCGGCCGGGATCGCGGTCGTCGGCCGGCAGCCGGGGGCGAACCCGCTGCTGGTGGGCGCCAACCGAGTGCTGCGGGCCAAGCTGCAGCGTCGGGAGCCCGGGCAGACCTCCGACCTGGCCTGGGAGACGCTCGACCAGACCGACCTGGAGATCCGCGGCTACGCCGGCACGCTGGCCAACCTGGTCTGGACCGGCGAACTGGACGTCCCCGAGGGCCTGCCGTTCACCCGTCCGACCACCTCCGGCGGCCACCGCGTCCGGATCGAGGAATGGGAGACTTTCGTCGGCGACCCCGAGAACCTCGGCGACCCCCGCAGCCCGCTCACCCGCGAGAACCGCCTGATCTACGCCGACGAGTTCGAACTCGGCGACGCCTGACCAGGACGCCGCCCGATCGGGGACGGTTCTTCTCGTTCGAGATTCGCACGCCGGGGACGGGGACGTCCCCCTCATTCGAAACTCGCACGCCGGGAACCGTCCCCCTCATTCGGACTCGCAGGATCTCTCCACCGCAATCCGCACGCCGGCGACCGCGAGACCCAGAGATCCCGGCATTCGCCGGGATGACGGGGTGGCATTCGCCGGGATGACGGGGTGGCGTTCGCCGGATGACGGGGTGGCGTTCGCGGCCGCTTCGAGTTCGACGCCGGCCAACTCCGTCATCCCGGGCTCGACCCGGGATCTCCTCAGCGGAACTTGGGCTTGCCTCGAGGTTGCTTTTACAGATCGTTGAGGACGATCCGGCAGAGTTCCTCTCGTGCCGGGGAGGAAGCACGAACCGCCACAGGACAGGCCGGGACCGCGATTCGGGGGGACGCGGAAACGGCGGGGGAACTGCCCGGTGGCGACAGAGGATCGAGCCGGGTCGGCGGACGTTCGGGGGGACGTCCACGGCCCGGCTCTCCGCTTGCCCGAGAGGATTCCGGCACCGACTGCCGTGCGCGAATCCGCCGGCTATCTCCGGACTCACAGCGGGATGCTTCAGTTCCGGGTGCGCATGCCCAGCTCCCTCCGGGCGATGTGCATGGTCAGGTAGGTCACCTCGTCGGCGGTGACCGTGTGCCGCAGCCTCAGCTCGAGCAACGCCCTGATGCGCAGCGCCAGCTGATGCGCGCGGTCGTTGCCCTCGGCGAGCACCACCGCCACGGTGGGCACGCCGCTGGTCAGCTGCTTGCCGGCCCGGGCCCGGGCGAAGAAGTACCGCAGGTGGGCGGCGAACCGGGCAGCATCGATCGAGTCGGGATCGAACTCGTCCCCGTACGCGTGATGCACGACGTCGAAGATCTGCCGGATCAGCCGCGACTGCAGGAAGGTCTGTTCCTTGCTCGGGCTGCCGGTGACGGCGTGGAACAGGTGCATGGCGAGCGCGATCGCCTCACCCTTCGGCAGCGGCTGATCGAGCTGGGCGTTGAGCTTGTCGAGCAGCCGCTCGGCCACCTGGAGTTCGTCCGGGTGCAGGTGTGCGACCTCGGCCCGCATCGGGTACTCCATCACCTCGCCGCGGGCCACCCGCTCGATCGCCTGATGCAGATGGTCCGCGGCAGCCACGATGGCCAGCGGGGGCATGATCGCCCCGAGCTCGCGCACCGCCTCGCCGAAGAGCCGCTCGACCAGGGCCAGCCGTTCCAGCGGAATGTCGGCGATCACCTGGGCGACCGAAACCGGGTTGTCCGACGGGATGAACCGGCGGGCCACCAGCGCCGGGTCGATGGCGCCACCGGGCCGGCCCTGATAGCCGACGCCACGCCCGGTGACCACCACCTCCCGTCCGAGCTCGTCACGGGTGAGCACGACGTTGTTGTTGAACACCCGAAGGATTCGCAGCGCACTCACCCCTTCCGTCCTCTCCGCAGCCGGCCGGAATCAGGCCAGCGTCGCGCCATTGCTGGCGATCATGTCCCGATACCAGCCGAAGGACTTCTTCCGGTACCGCTGCAGGCTGCCGGAGCCGTCGTCGTTGCGGTCAACATAGATGAACCCGTACCGCTTCGACAGCTGCGCGGTGGACGCGCTGACCACGTCGATCGGTCCCCACCAGGTGTACCCCAGCACCCGGACGCCGTCGGCGATCGCCTCGCGGACCTGCACCAGGTGGTCGTGGAGGTAGGCGATCCGGTAGTCGTCCTCGACGGTCAGCACGCCGTCCACCTCGACCAGCTGATCCTTGGCGCCCAGCCCGTTCTCGACGATGAACAGCGGCTTGCCCCAGCGGTCCCAGAACTGGTTGAGGACGATCCGCAGGCCGACCGGGTCGATCTGCCAGCCCCACTCCGACGCCGGCAGCGTCGGGTTGGGGATGCCGCCCATGATGTTGCCCTCGCCCTTCTCGCCGTCCTCGGCCGACTCGCACACGCTCATGTAGTAGCTGAACGACACGAAATCGACCGTGTTGGTCAGCAGTTCGCGATCGGCGTCGGTGATGTCCAGGACGATGCCCTTGTCCCGCAGCGTGCGCAAGAAGTAACCCGGGTAGACGCCACGGACGTGGACGTCGCTGAACGCCAGGTTGCCGTGATCGGCGTCCATCACCGCCAACACATCGGCCGGGTTCGGGGTCAGCGGATAGGTCGGCATGGCGATCACCATGCAGCCGATCTGCAGCGCGGGGTCGATCTCCTTGGCGATCTTCGTCGCGGACGCCGACGCCACCAGTTCGTGGTGGATGGCCTGGTACAGGTCGGCCTCGCTGAGCTGCTCCTTCGGCGTCCAGATGCCGCCCGACAGCAGCGGGGCGTGCAGCACCGAGTTGATCTCGTTGAACGTCAGCCAGTACTTCACGCGGTGCCCGTAGCGCTCGAACAGCGTCCGTGCGTAGCGCTCGTAGAAGCCGATCATCCGGCGATCGACCCAGCCGTCGTAGGTCTTGGCCAGGTGCAGCGGGGTCTCGTAGTGGCTGATCGTCACCAGCGGCTCGATGCCGTGCTTCTCCAACTCGTCGAGCAGGCCGTCGTAGAAGGCGAGCCCCTCCTCGTTCGGGGTCTCCTCGTCGCCGTTGGGGAAGATCCGGCTCCAGGCGATCGAGAACCGGTACACCGAGAAGCCCATCTCGGCGAACAGCGCGATGTCCTCGGCGTAGCGGTGGTAGTGATCGATGCCGACCAGCTTGAGGTTGTCCGGGGTGGGCTCCTCGGTCGGCCCGGTCTTGATGCCGTGGGGCATCACGTCCTGGATCGACAGCCCCTTGCCGCCGGCGTCGTAGCCGCCCTCCAGCTGGTTGGCGGCGGTGGCGCCGCCCCACAGGAAGCCTTCCGGGAAGGTCGTGGTCATGGTTGATTCTCTCCTGTCTCGGTGAAGCCGTGGGCGCTTCAGGTGGTGACGATCAGAGCGGTGTCGTCATGGGTCACCGCGGACGCCGTCGCGGGGACGACCTCCTTCTGCTCGGCGGTGTTGGTGATGATCAGCACCGTCGTCGTGGAGTAGCCGGCGGCGGCGATCGCGTCCAGATCGACCTCGACCAGCACGTCGCCGACCGCGACCCGGTCACCCTTGCCGACCTTGGGCGAGAACCCCGCACCGTTCAGGTTGACGGTGTCGATGCCGACGTGGACGAGCACCTCGACTCCCTCGTCGGTCCGGATGCCGTAGGCATGACCGGAGTCCATGGTGACGATCAGGGTGCCGCTGACCGGCGCGTACACCGTCCCCGACGTCGGCTCGACACCCACACCGACGCCCATCACACCGCTGGCGAACAGTGGGTCGGGGATGCCCGCGAGTGGGACGAGGTTGCCGTCCATCGGCGACAACACCAGCACCTCGGTGCCGGTCACGGCGACCACCGGCTCTGCGGGCTCGTCCTCACCGGCCACCTGATCGTCCTTGACACCCCAGAGCAGGGTGAGCACGAAAGAGATGCCGATGGCCAGCGCGACACCGATGAAGAACAGCGGCAGGTTCGGCGTCGAGAGGTAGGCCGGCAGGCCGAGCAGCGACGGAAAGACGAAGGCGGTGGTCCCTGCGCCGGCGATCCCGGTGAGCGCGCCACCGATCGCACCGCCGACGATGCCGAAGTAGAACGGCAGCTTGCGGGGCAGGTTGACGCCGTAGATGGCGGGCTCGGTGATGCCGGCCAGGAAGCCCGACAGGGCCGACGGACCGGCCAACTTCTTGGTGTCGGCGTTGCGGGTGCGGATCAGCACGGCGAGGGTGGCGGCGGCCTGCGCCAGCACGGCGGGTGCCAGCGGCCCGGTCAGCACCGAGAAGCCGCCGGCGAGCTGCTGGACGATGATCGGGATGAAACCCCAGTGCAGGCCGAACAGCACGAACACCTGCCACAGGCCGCCCATCACGGCGCCGGCCAGCCAGGGGGCGACGCCGAACAGCCAGGTGATGCCGCCGGCGAGCGCGTTGGCGGCGATGGTGGTGGCCGGACCGATGGTCAGCAGGATCAGCGGCACCATGAGCAGCATGGCCAGCAGCGGCGTCATGAAGTTGCGGACGGCCCCGGGCAGCACCCTCACCAGGAGTCGTTCCAGGTGTCCCTGCACCCAGACGCCGACGATGATCGGGATGACCGAGCTCGTGTAGCTCATGATCACCAGCGGGACGCCGAACAGGGTCAGCGGATCGGTGGCCTGGGTGAGCGCCACGATCGACGGGTAGACCAGGGCACCGGCGATCGACATGGCCGTGAACTGATTCGCCTTGAAGTGCTTGGCGGCCGATATCGCCAGCAGCATCGGCAGGAAGTAGATCAGCGCGTCGGAGGCGGCGTTCAGCACGACGTACTCGGTGCTCTCGGCACTCAGCCAGCCGAAGGTGACGAACATGGTCACGAAGGCTTTGAACAGGCCGGCGCCGGCCAGCGGCCACAGGATCGGGTGGAAGATCGCGCTGACCAGTTCGATGAACCGGTCGAGCAGGTTCTTGTCCGAGTTGTCCGGGGTCTCCTCGACGAGGCCGCCGCCCTCGAGCCGGTCCGCGATCCGGGCGTGCACGAAGGGCACGTCGTTGCCGATCACCACCTGGTACTGGCCCCCCGCCTGCACCACGGTCAGGACGCCGTCCATGCCCTTGACCCGGTCGGTCGCGGCCTTGTCGTTGTCGCGCAGCTCCAGCCGCAGCCGGGTCGCGCAGTGCCGGGCCGACTTGATGTTGCCGAGGCCCCCGACGGCGTCGACGATGTCGTCGCCCAGGGCCGTGAAGTCCACCGCCATTTCATCCTCCTTGATCTGACTCAGGGCAACAAAAAAGGCCTGAGGCGCGCTGACGCCTCAGGCCTTGCGTCCATGACGGACTAACAACCCTGATGAAGACTCGATCTTCCATCCGAAGGTAGCTCAGGTCGGACGCCGTATGCAAACCGCGCGTCCGTCGTCCGGCCCGGCGGTGGTGACCGGCGGGCGGTCAGTTCAGGGCGTGTGCGAGCGGTTCACCCGCTAGCCAGCGGGCGATGTCGGCCGCGCCGAGTTCGGCCGCGAGCTGGGCGGATTCCCGGCTGGCGCCGGCCAGGTGCGGCGTGACGATCAGCCGCGGCGTCCGGAGCAGTCGATGGTCGGCAGGCAACGGTTCGGACGGCAGCACGTCCACCGCCGCGGCGGAGAGCCGGCCGGAGTCGAGGGCATCGGCCAGCGCGTCGTAGTCGAGGATCGGCGGACGCGCACAGTTGACCACGATCGCACCCGCGGGCAGCAGCGCCAGCTGCTCGGCGCCGATCATGCCGCGGGTCTCGCCGTTCAGCCGCGGATGCAGGGTCAGGATGCTGGAACGGCGCAGCAGCTCGTCGAGGTCGTCGAGCCTCTCGGCGTGCGGCATGTCCGCGGCCGCGACGTAGGGGTCGTAGGCCAGCACGTGGGCGCCCATCGCGTCGAGGATTCGGGCCACCCGCGAACCCACGGCACCGTACCCGATCAGGCCGATGGTCGAGCCGCGCACCTCCGGCGCCACGTTCTCGTAGGCGTAGTAGTCCCCGCGCCATTGGCCGGCCACCAGCTCGTTGTGCCGGTCCACCAACTGGCGCACCGCGGCCAGGATCATCGCCACGCTGTGTTCGGCGGTGGATGTCGCGTTGCGGCCCGGCGCGTTGGACACCCGGACGCCGTGCGCGGTCGCCGCTGCGACGTTGATGTTGACCGGCCCGCCGCGTCCGACGGTGATCAGCTTCAGGGTCGGGACGGCCGCCGCGATCACCTTCTCGGTGAACGGGGAAGCATGGACGAAGGCGATCTCGCAGCCGTCCAGCGCCCAGATCAGGGCGTCCTCGTCGCCCTCGGCCTCGTACACCTCGCCGATCCGGACGAACGGGGTGAGCGGCCAATCGCCCTTGATGACGGTCGTTTCGGCGTCCGGGACATGCCGGGCCAGCGCCTCCAGCAGGATCTCCGGCAGGATGAATCGATCCCCGGCCACCAGCACCTTCACCACGTCCGCCTCCTCGCGTTTCGTTCGTGCTTCCCGCGGCCTCGTTGCCGCCGCACCTCGTCGTCCCAGTCTGTCCTGTCGGCCCTCTACTCGGTACGGGTTTCCCTTGCCACGGTCCGGACGCCACCCGAGACTTCTCTCGCACGGTCCGAGATCCCGGCGTGCGCCGGGATGACGTGAGCGGCCGTTCCGCCTTCGGCTCCCGGCGTCCGCCGTCCCGGGCTCTCCTGCCCGGGATGTCCTGGGCGGGGAGGAGGACGGCTACTCCAGCCAGTCGCCGGCGTCCCAGGCACCGCGGAACCGGGCGGTGAGGTACTCGCCGACCACGGCGCTGCCCAGGTCGGCCAGGTCGGGGGCCACCACCCGTCCGCCGGAACGACGGGCGAGCTGAGCCAGGAACCGCGCGAGCCCGGGGTCGTCGCCGAGCCGGAAGAAGATCGGCGCCGCTCCCAGGCGGGACGCCTTGTCCAGTTCGACCACGGTCAGCGCCACCGTCTCGGGGGCGGTCGGCCAGTCGAACCAGGCGTCGCCGCCGCCGGTCAGATGGGCGGTCGGTTCGCCGTCGGTGACCACCAGCAGCACGGGCTGCATCGACGAGTGTTGCCGCAAGAACCGGTTGGCCAGCAGCAGCGCGTGGTGCAGGTTGGTGCCCTGTTCGCGCACCGGCGGCAGGGCCGTCAGCTCCGCGATCTCCCGGGACTGCGCCCAGCGTCCGAAGCTGATCAGCTGCAGCCGATCGCCCCGGAACCGGGTGCTGACCAGGTGATGCAGGGCCAGCGCCGTCCGCTTCATCGGCACCCAGCGACCCTCGGCCGCCATCGAGTAGGAGGTGTCCACCAGCAGCGCGACCGCAGACGACGTGCGCGCCTCGGTCTCGACGACCTCGACGTCGGCGATGTCGAGCCGGATGCCGCGGGTCGCGTCGCCTCCCTCGGACGCGGTGCGCGTGATGGCGTTGGTCAGGCTGCGGGTGACGTCCCACGGCTCGGAATCACCGAACTGCCAGGCGCGGGACGCCCCGGTCGGCTCCCCCGCCGCGCCGGCCAGCCGGGTGTCGCGGTTGCCCTGGCGTCCGGAGAGCTGCTTGGCGGCGTCCGCGAGCAGCGCCTTGCCCAGCCGGCGCATCGCCTGCGGCGACAATCGCAGGTCACCGGACGCGTCCCGCCGCAGGAACCCGCCCTCGCGCAGTGCCTTCTCCAACTCCGCCAGCACTCGCGCGTTCCGCGCCGCGTCGCCGCCGAGTTGCCGGGTCAGCGCGTCCAGATCCAGGTCGTCGAGCCGGGCGCCGCCGTAGTTCTGGCCGAGTTGGTCGGCCAGTTGGTCGAGCTCGGCCAGATCCTGCAGGACGCCGGTGCCGTCGCCGAGCCCCATGCCCTCCTCGCCGGTGAACTGCTCGCCGCCCGACCAGTCCTCGCCCGGTCGCAGCGCCTGCAGCGACGAATCCAGCCGGTCGAGTTGGGCCATCAGCTCGGGCGAGCCGAAGGCCTGCGCGGACAGCCGCATCAGCTCCTCGCGCTGCTCGGCGCTCATCGACCGAAGCATCCGCTGGGCCGCCGCGGCCCGCTGGGCCAGCGCGTCGATCAGCTCGTCGACATTCTTCGGGTTCTCCGGGAAGAAGTCGCCGTGCTCGGCCATGAAGTCCTCGAAGTCCTCGGGCGTGTCCTCGCCGCGGCGATGCTTGTCGAGCAGTTCGTTGAGGTCGGCGAGCATCGCGTTGATCGCCGCCCGGTCCTCGTCGGTGGCGTTCTCCAGCGCCTGCTTCATGCCGGCGAAGCGCTGGTCGAGCAGCTCGCGGCCGAGTAGGTCCTTGATCTTCTCGTAGTCCTGTCTGGCTTCGGTGGACGCCCAGTCGTAGTCGGCCAGCTCGTTGACCGCCGCGGCCGTGGAGGGGGACAGGTCGTCCAGCCGGAGCTCGCGGAAGGCGCGGTCGTCGTCGTCCATCATGGCGTCGCGGAGCAGCTCCCGACGCTCGGCGGTGACCGCCTTGTCGAGCAGCTCCTTGACCTCCTGCAGCGTGCCGTCCATCCGGTAGCGGCTGAGCAGATCCCGCCGGCGCGCGTTCACCCGGCGGGCCAGGTCGTCGAGCCCCTCGCGTCCGGAGCCGCCGCGACGCAGGTACTCGCGCAGGGCCCGCTCGGGCGTGTAGCCGGCCATCACGTCGTCGCCGATCGCGGCCAGCGCCTCGCTCAGGTCGACCGGCGGCGCCAGCGGGTCGGGGCCGCCGGCGTAGCGGCCGTAACGCGAGGCGCGGTTGCGGGGCATGATCGTCCTAGCCGTAGATCGTTTCGCTGCCGTCGGAGTCCTTGGCGATCCGGCGCGCCAGGTAGAGGCCTTCGAGTGCCAGTTCGACCGCGCTCGCCCGGCGTCCGTCGCTGTCGGCGGTGAACCGCTCGGCGATCTCGTCGTAGACCTCGCCGGCCTCGGGCAGTCCGTCGAGGAACTCCGCGGCGGTCACCTGCTCACCGGTGACGATCGTGGTGCGCCCGTCGAGCGCGTCGACCAGCGGACCGAGGTCGATGCCGCGGAAGTGTGCCCGGGCGGCGTCCGCGGTGGCGGTGCGCAGCAGGTGGCTGAGGATCGCCTCCTCGCGGCCCTCCTCTCCGGCCTCGAACTCGATCTTGCCGCCCAGGACGTCGACCGCGGTCTCCAGGTCGACCAGCCGGGCCACCGGCTCGGTCTCGCCCCGGACGACCGCGCGGTGCAGTGCCGCGGCAGCGACGGTCTCGGCGCCGGCGATGGCGAAGCGCGCCGAGACCCCGGAGCGCTGGTTGATCGCCGGCGACTCGCGCAGCGCCCGGGTGTACCGCGCCAGGATCTCCAACAGCACGTCGGGAATCTCGGCGACCAGATGCGCCTCCTGCCGGATCACCGCCACCTCGTCGGTCAGCTCCAGCGGGTAGTGGGTGCGGATCTCGGCACCGAAGCGGTCCTTCAGGGGGGTGATGATCCGGCCGCGGTTGGTGTAGTCCTCCGGGTTCGCCGAAGCCATCACCAGCACGTCCAGCGGCAGCCGCAGCACGTAGCCACGGATCTGGATGTCCCGCTCCTCCATCACGTTCAGCATCGACACCTGGATCCGTTCCGCCAGATCGGGCAGCTCGTTGATCGCGACGATACCGCGGTGACTACGAGGAATGAGTCCGAAGTGGATGGTCTCGGGGTCGCCCAGCCGACGGCCTTCGGCGACCCGGATCGGGTCCACGTCGCCGATCAGGTCGGCCACCGAGGTGTCCGGGGTGGCCAGCTTCTCCGCGTACCGCTCGGAGCGATGCCGCCAGGCGACCGGCAGGTCGCCGCCCAGCTCGGCGGCGCGGCGGCGCGACTCGGCGGTGATCGGCTCGTAGGGGTGCTCACCCAGCTCGGCCCCGGCGATCACCGGTGTCCACTCGTCGAGCAGTCCTTCCAGAGTTCGCAGCAGCCGGGTCTTGCCCTGGCCACGCTCCCCCAGCAGCACCACGTCATGACCGGCGATCAGCGCCCGCTCGAGTTGCGGCAGCACCGTGCGACCGAAGCCGTGCAGGCCCGGCCACGGGTTCTCGCCGGCCGCCAGCGCGGCCAGCAGGTTGTCACGGATCTCCTCGCGCAGAGCCTTCTGCACGTGCCCGCTGGCACGCAGTTCGGCAAGCGTCGCGATGGCGGGGCGTTCGGTCACGACCTCACGCTAACCCCGTGGACAAGACCGAGGGACGTCGCCCGCGGGCTGGCACCTGCCCGTAACGAGCATCCGGATCGGTCCGGGACTGGCCGGACCGATCCGGATGCTCGTTCACGCCTCGGCGGGCCGACCTATCCACCGGCCCATTGGGCCGGTTCAGACCGCGGGTACGCTCGTCGCGTGCCGTCGCCCAAGACCTTCCGGGTGCTGCTGGTGCGCCACGGGCTGACACCCACCACCGGCAGGCTGCTGCCCGGCCAGGCGCCCGGACTGCATCTCGCCGACCCGGGCCGGCGCCAGGCCGAGGCGGTCGCGCGACGACTGGCCGACGCCGGGCTGGCCGCGATCTACACCTCACCGCTGGAGCGGGCCCGGGAGACCGCGGAGCCGGCGGAGCGGGAGACCGGGCTGACAGCGATCATCGAACCCGCCCTGCTGGAGTGTGACTTCGGTGAATGGACCGGCCGCGAGCTCGGCGCGCTGGCGAAGCTCCGCGAGTGGCGCACCGTGCAGCAGGCGCCCTCCACGTTCCGGTTCCCCGGCGGCGAGAGCTTCGTCGAGCTGCAGACCCGAATGATCGCCCTGATGGAACGGCTGCGCACCGAGCACCGTGGGCACACGGTGGCCTGCTTCTCCCACGCGGACCCGATCAAGGCGCTGCTGACCCATACCCTCGGCACCCACCTCGACCACTTCCAGCGCATCGATGTCGGCACCGGCTCGGTCTCGGTGATCGATTGGCCCGGTCGCGGGGCGCCCGTGGTCCGCAGCGTGAACTCGACCGACGGGCCCCTGGTTCGGTGAACGCGGCCGAGCGGGAGGCGCTGCTCGACGAGGGCACCATCGGCCTGGTCGGCCGCGTCGTCGACAGCAGCAACGCCACCTTCGTCGTCGAGGTCACCCGCGGCGACGACTACACCTGGGCCATCTACAAACCCGAATCGGGTGAGCGCCCGCTGTGGGACTTCGATCCCGGCCTCTACAAGCGGGAACGCGCCGCCTACCTGCTGGACTCCGCCCTCGGCTGGGGACTGGTGCCGCCCACCGTGATCCGCGCCGACGCCCCCCTCGGCATCGGCTCGCTGCAGTGGTTCATCGAGTGCGATCCGGCGGTGCACTACTTCACCCTGCTCCGCCAGGCACCCGAGACCCACGACCGGCTGCGCCGGCTGGCCGCCTTCGATGTCGTCAGCAACAACACCGACCGCAAGGGCGGTCACGTGCTGCGCGACGAGGCGGGCGACATCTGGGCGATCGACCACGGCCTGTGCTTCGCGGCGGGATTCAAGCTCCGCACGGTGATCTGGGACTTCGCCGGCGACGCCGTCGACCCGGAGGTGCTGGCCGACATCGCGCCGCTGGCCGACGCCGTCCCCGACGAAATCGCCGAACTGCTCGATGAACGCGAGGTGCGCGCCCTCCGCCGGCGCGCCCAACGGCTGCTGGACGCCGGCATTCTGCCGATCGACACCACCGGACGCGCGTGGCCCTGGCCGCTGGTCTAGCGGCCGGATCCTCACGTCTGCCGGGAGCGGCGATCTCGACATCGTGCTCTGATCAACGTGCGCCCGGAGGCGCGCCATGGGTCTTGCGCATGCACGTAATCTTGTAATTGCTGCAAGGAGGTAGTCATGAACATGCGAGGATTCGGACGTCCCGGCGGGTGGCAGAGCGCCGATCTACCGGCGGCCGACGATGCCCAGGCCTGGTTCGAGGGACGCCTGCCCGACGCCTGGTTCCTGGGCGTCGAGGTGATCGTCGACCGCGAGGAGATCACCGTGATCGGCACACTGCCCGACGAGGGCGTCCAGCCGGCGGCCGCCGAGGGCCGCATCGCGCGGTTCCGCGAGGAGACCCGGGAGCGCCGGATCGGTATCGCGCTCGAAGCGCAGGCACGCTACGGCCGCAAGGTGTCGTGGGGCGTCCGGCTGGGCGAGGCGACCGCGCTCTTCACCCACCTGTCGGTGCCCGTGATGACCCGGCTGAAGCAGCCCGAACGGCGGGTTCTCGACACCCTGGTGGACGCCGGCGTGGCCCGGTCCCGCTCGGACGCCCTGGCCTGGGCGGTCAAGCTGGTCGGACGCCACACCGAGAGCTGGCTGGCAGAACTGCGGACCGCGATGGAACAGGTGGACAAGCTGCGCGCACAGGGCCCTGGACTGTGACATCGGGGTGAGCAGCGGGAAGACGACCCGCCAGACGGTGGCCGAGCCGCGCGCGCAAGGCCCCGAACCGTGAACTGGCATGCGTCGTCGTGACGCGCGGCGGCAAGCTGCCGATCGGCGCGAACATTGATCGGCGGTGGGGCTTCGCGCTCCGCCGAGACAGTCGAACCGGACGAGCGGCCGTCCGCTCCGGTATGTCCAGCGCCGAACCCGGCACCCCACCGCCTGGGGGACCTTCCAGTCTATCCGATCGGGTCCAGCCCGGGCGAGATCCCGGCATCCGCCGGGATGACGTGGTCGGCCAGGGCGAACCAGACCCCCACGCAGCCGCCCGGACGACGCGGTTGGTCGCATCCCGGCACGCAGTGCTATCGCGCGCTTTCGTCATCCCGGCGAACGCCGGGATCTCCACGCCTGCATCCACCAGGCTCAGAGCTCTTCACGCACCCCTCGCTCCGGGCCGATCCGAGGTCGCCCAGGTAGTGGGCGATCAGCGGTCTCGGCGTCCGCTGTCGCCGGTCGAAGAGCTCGCTGCGAAACACCCCGTCGGTGTGGGTGGCGGCCACCGTCCAGGTGTTGAGCCCGTCGAAACCCCCTGTCAGCGCGGTTCTTCAGGGTCTCGACAAGCTCGATCAACGAGAACTCGACCAGGGATGGTCGGTGTGTCCTCTAGCCGCCGGCGAAGGGCGGCAGCACGTCCACCTGGGCGTTCGGCGGGACGTACTCGGTGCGCGAACGGGCGGCCCGGCCGTCCACCAGCACGCTGGAGACGGCAAACACCTTGGCCAGGCGCTCCCGGTCGGCGCTCAGCTGCTCGATGAGCTCGGCGACGGTCACCTCGAAGTCGGCGTCCAGCGTCTCCTCGTCGACCCCGGCGGCCTCGGCCGCGCCGGCGAAGTAGCGGATCCTCATCGTCATCCTCCGATTGCGCTCATGGTGCGGGACGGTTGCACGAAGCCCGCCTCGCCGATGCCGTGGGCCCGGGCCTTGAGGCCCTGGGCGCCCGCCCACAGCTCGGCGATCTCGGCGTCCGAGGCGCCGTCGCGCAGCGGTGTCCGCAGATCGGTCTCGGTGCGGGAGAACAGGCAGGTCCGCATCTGGCCGTCGGCGGTGATCCGGGTCCGGTCACAGGCGGCACAGAACGGCGCTGTCACCGACGGGATGACGCCGATCCGGCCGCCCGGCTGATCGGCGTCCGGCAGCACCTGCCAGAGCTCGGCCGGGGCGGCGCCGCGCGGCTCGGCGGCCGGCTCGAGCGTGAACCGTTCGCGCAGCCGGGCCAGGATCTCGGCCTGGGTGACCATCTGCGAGCGGTCCCACTCGTGCTGGGGTCCGAGCGGCATCTGCTCGATGAACCGCAGCTGGTAGCCGCGTTCCAGGCAGAACTGGGCGAGCGGCACCACGTCCACCTCGTTCACGTCGCGCATCACGACGCTGTTCACCTTGACCGGCAGCAGTCCGGCGGCCTCGGCGGCGGCGAGGCCGGCGAGCACGGCGTCCAGCCGGTCGCGGCGGGCCAGCGCGGCGTAGCGCGCGCGGTCGAGCGAGTCCAGCGAGACGTTCACCCGGTCGAGCCCGGCCGCGGCGAGCGCGGAAACCCGCTTGTCGAGGCCGATTCCATTGGTGGTGAGCGACAACTCGGGCGGCTTCCCGGCGCGGGTCCGCAACTCCTTGGCCGAGGCCACGATCTGTTCCAGCGAGCGGCGCAGCAGCGGTTCGCCGCCGGTGAACCGGAGCTTGGTGATGCCGAGGAGCTCGACGGCGATCCGCAGCACCCGGGCCAGTTCGGCGTCCGTCAAGACCTCGTCGGTGGGGAACCATTGCAGGCCCTCGGCCGGCATGCAGTAGGTGCAGCGCAGGTTGCAGCGATCGGTCAGCGAGACCCGCAGGTCGGTGGCGACCCGGCCGTGCGCGTCGGCCAGCGTCAGCGGCACGCGCACCCCGGTCGTCATGTCCCTCAGGGTACGCGAGAGGCATCACGCGTGACCAAAGCCGGATGCAGGGCACCGGTGCCGGTGTCATGATGGGGGTGATGACATCGTCCACCGTGCCCACCGAAGGCCCGGAGCGACTGGGCCCGACCCGCCGCCGGGTGCTCGCCCATCTCCAGGAGGTGGCCGACCCGGAGTCGACCGAGACCATGGCCGAAGTCCTCGATCTCCATCCCAACACCGTGCGCTTCCACCTGGACGCCCTGCTCAGCGCCGGCCTGGCGCGCCGGCTCGTCGAGCGCCGCGGCGTCCAGGGCCGGCCGCGGGTGCTGTTCAGCGCCGCCCCCACCGCGCCACCGGTCACCGACGCTCCCTACCGCGCCCTGGTGCAGGCGATGCTCGGCTACCTGCGCGGCGACGAGCCCCCCGACAACCCCGTGGCCGAGCGGCTCGGCGAGGCGTGGGGACGCTCGCTGGCCGCGTGCGCCGGCGATCCAGAGGCCGGTGTCCAGTGCCTGGTGGCGGTCGTGAACGGGCTCGGCCTGAGTTCACGGGTGGCCGAGACCGACGGCGTCCGGAGCCTGGAGATCGTCCGCTGCCCCTTCCGCGAACTCACCCTGGGCGGTGACACCACCGTGTGCCGGATCCACCTCGGCATGATGCGCGGCTACCTCGCCGCCACCGGCGCAGACGAGACGGTGGCCGAACTCCGCCCGTGGGTCGAGCCCGAGTTGTGCCTGGCCCGGCTGGCGCACCTCGCCCAACCGGACGCCGGGCCGCAGGACGAACCGCGACTGCACGTGGACGGCAGACCGGACGCCGAGGCGCACTGACCCCAGGCACCCGCCCAGGTGGCCAGCGCTGGTCGAGCTCGTCGCAACCCCTTGCCATGGGCCCGCCACAGGTCTCCGCAGACGATCAGCGCTTCCGGGTGCTGGAGATCCCGGGTCAAGCCCGGGATGACGGTGTGACCTGTGTGCTGTGACGGGTGGCCGGTGTGCTGTGACGGCGTCGGACCCCGGTGCCACGTCCAGGTCATCCCGGCGCGCCTCGCCATCCGGCGAGTCCCGGGATCTCCGCTCAGATCCCGACGTCCTCCAGCAGGTCGGTGACCAGCGCCGCGATCGGCGAGCGCTCCGAGCGGGTCAGCGTGACGTGGGCGAACAGCGGATGACCCTTGAGCTTCTCCACCACGGCGACGACACCGTCGTGGCGTCCGACCCGCAGGTTGTCCCGCTGCGCCACGTCGTGGGTGAGCACCACCCGCGAGTTCTGGCCGATCCGGGAGAGCACGGTGAGCAGCACGTTGCGCTCCAGCGACTGTGCCTCGTCGACGATCACGAAGGCGTCATGCAGCGAGCGTCCGCGGATGTGGGTGAGCGGCAGCACCTCGAGCATGTCGCGGGCCAGCACCTCGTCGATCACGTGCCGGTTGGTCACCGAGCCGAGGGTGTCGAAGACCGCCTGGGCCCAGGGCGACATCTTCTCCCCCTCGTTGCCCGGCAGGTAGCCGAGCTCCTGCCCGCCGACCGCGTACAGCGGGCGGAAGACGATCACCTTCGAGTGCAGCTGTCGTTCCAGCACCGCTTCCAGCCCGGCGCACAGCGCCAGGGCGGACTTTCCTGTGCCGGCCTTGCCGCCCAGCGAGACGATGCCGACGCTCGGGTCGAGCAGCAGGTCGAGGGCGACCCGCTGTTCGGCGGAGCGGCCGTGGATGCCGAAGCAGTCCCGCTCGCCGCGGACCAGCCTGACCGTGCCGTCGGGCAGCATCCGGCCCAGCGCGGTGGAGGTCGAGGCGTGCAGTACGACGCCGCTGTGGCAGGGCAGGTCGACCGCCTCGGGGACGAGCGCGGTGCCGGCCGCGTAGAGCGCGTCGATGCTGGCCCGCTCGACCTCGACCTCGGCCATTCCCGTCCAGCTCGCGTCGACGGGTAGCTCGTGCAGATATTCCTCGGCCTTCAGCCCGACCGCGGAGGCCTTCACCCGCAGCGGGACGTCCTTGCTGACCAGGACGACGTCGCGGCCCTCGGCGGAGTAGTTCAGCGCGACGGCGAGGATCCGGGAGTCGTTGTCGCCCAGGCGGAAGCCGTGCGGCAGCACCGTCTGGTCGGAGTGGTTGAGCTCGACGTGCAGCGTGCCGCCGTCGTCGTTGATCCGCAGCGGCAGGTCGAGCCGCCCGTTGGCCAGACGCAGCTCGTCCAGATAGCGCAGGGCGGTGCGAGCGAAGTAGCCGAGCTCGGGATGATGCCGCTTCGCCTCCAGCTCGGTGACCACCACGATCGGCACGATCACCTCGTGCTCGTGGAAGTTACGCAGGGCGTGCGGGTCGCTGAGCAGGACGGAGGTGTCGATCACATAACTCCGGGTCGCCGTGGCGGCCGAGGTGGTCGAGACCCTGCGGGAACTGCTTGCTGTTCGGGGCACGAGCGGTCCTGTCCTGAGGCCGACGTCGCACCCCGCCGGCCTCACATGGTTGTGTCAGCCGGGAAGTGTTGGGCCCGGTGCTGGCCCGCGGGTTCGACCTGTGACAGTCAAACGACGCATCGTTCCTCCTGGGCGGCCACGTGGGTGACCGTGTCAGAACTGTAAGCCCGTCGATCGGCGATCCGGCGACGCGCCACGCCCCCGTGTCGTTGTGTCACCCGATGTTCAACCGGAGGGCTGGCCGGAGGCCGGCTACGTCGATCTCGTCGACCGCGGCGGGTCTCGACCCGGCCCGGCCACCCCGCGTGCTGGCGTGGCGGCGAGGGTGACCTCGGCCCCGTCTCGGCATCGGCACCGGCCCCCGCCCGGCACCGCGGCAGGCCGGCCCCAACCGTCGGGCTCCCGACCCCCGGCCCACGGAGAAACATCTGCCTCCCTAGACTGCCCACATGACCCTTCCGGACCGGTTGATCATGCCCACCACTCCCCTGGCCCCCACCACATCGCAGGTGCGCGGCGAGCGCTATCGGATCACCGTGCTGAGCGACGCGCTGTTCCGGCTGGAGTACTCGGCCGACGGCGTCTTCGAGGATCGAGCCACCCAGATGGTGGTCAACCGCGACTTCGAGCCGGTCGAGTTCACGGTGAACCGCACCAAGCACGGCATCGAGATCGTCACCGACACCGTGCACCTCAGCTACGACGAGCGGCCGTTCAGCCCGGGCGGCCTGTACGCCCATCTCGCCGGCGGGACGGGACACCGACGCACCTGGCGCTACGGCGAGCGGCAGCAGCTCTGGGGCGGCGGGGACGCCAACCTGGGCGGCACCGCCCGGACCCTCGACGAGGTCGACGGCCCGACCGACCTCGAGGACGGCGTGCTCAGCTACCTCGGCTCGGCGATGCTGGACGACTCCACCACGATGGCACTGGACGCCGACGGCTGGATCGCAGCGCGCACGCCCGGCAACACCGACATCTACCTGTTCGCCCACGGCGAGGCGTACCAGCAGGCCCTGGACGACTTCCACCGGCTCACCGGGCGCCAGCCGCTGCTACCCCGGTGGGCGCTGGGCAACTGGTGGAGCCGCTATCACCCCTACTCGGCGGGCGAATACCGGGCGTTGATGGAGCGCTTCGAGGCGGACGGCGTCCCGTTCAGTGTCGCGGTGCTCGACATGGACTGGCACCTGGTCGACGTTCCACCGCAGTACGGCACCGGCTGGACCGGCTACACCTGGAACCGGGAGCTGTTTCCCGACCCGGAAGGCTTCCTGGCCTGGCTGCACGAGCACGGCCTGAAGGTGGCCCTGAACGTGCATCCCGCCGATGGCGTCCGGGCGTTCGAGGAGCCGTACCGACGGATCGCCACCGCCATGGGCATCGATCCCGCGACCGAGCAGCCGGTCGACTTCGACATCGCCGACCAGCGGTTCGTGGTCAACTACTTCGAGCAGCTGCACCACCCGCTGGAGGACGCCGGCGTCGACTTCTGGTGGCTGGACTGGCAGCAGGGCACGCACACCGCGATCGCCAACCTCGACCCGCTGTGGCTGCTGAACCACTTCCACTACCTCGACAGCGCGCGGCGCGGGCAGCGTCCGATCACCTTCTCCCGCTACGCGGGCCCGGGTTCCCATCGCTACCCGGTCGGCTTCTCCGGCGACACCATCAACTCCTGGGAGAGCCTGGAGTTCCAGCCCCGGTTCACCGCCACGGCGTCCAACATCGGCTTCGGCTGGTGGAGTCACGACATCGGCGGCCACATGTTCGGCTATCGCGACAACGAACTGGTCACCCGCTGGTTCCAGCTGGGCACCTTCTCGCCGATCAACCGGCTGCACTCCACGCTGAGCCGGTTCATGGGCAAGGAGCCGTGGAACTTCCCCAGCCAGTACGCCGCGGTGATGGTCGACTACCTGCGGCTGCGGCACCGGCTGCTGCCCTACCTGTACACGATGAACGAGCGGGCGCACCGCACCAACCGGTCGCTGTGCCGTCCGCTCTACCACGTCGACCAGCAGGCCGACATCTATGTGCAGCGGGCCTTCAGCTCGCCGAACACGTTCCTGTTCGGCTCGCGGCTGCTGGTGGCGCCGATCACGTCCCCGGCCGACCGCGCCACCGGTCTGGGTGCGGTATCCACCTGGTTGCCCGAGGGCCAGTGGGTCGACTTCTTCACCGACCTGCGCTACACCGGCGGCCGGATGGTGCACCTGCACCGGCCGCTGAGCGGCTATCCGGTGCTGGCGCGAGCCGGCGCGGTCGTGCCGCTGACCGGCCCGGACGAGTACGGCGTCGGCAACCCGGAGACCTTCGAGGTGCACGTCTTCGTCGGTGCCACCGGCTCGTTCACCCTCTATGAGGACGACGACGCGGCCGAGCCACGCGCCGTCCGGACGCACCTCGACTGGGACGACGCGGCCGGCCGCTTCACGATCGCGCCCGCCGTCGGCGATCTGGACGTGGTGCCGGCCCGGCGCCGCTGGACCCTGGTGCTGCACGGCATCAGCGACGCCGAGGTGGACGGCGGGGTGCCGACACCCGGCGCCGGCCGGCTGACCGTCGACCTCGGCGAGGTGGCCACCGCGGACGGCGCCACCGTCTCGCTCGCGCGGCCGTCGATCGGCGGCGGGCCGTCGATGCGCGAGCGGCTCTTCGACATCCTCAACGCCGCCCAGTGCAGCTACGCGGTGAAGGAGCGCACCTGGACGATGATCAGCCAGCCCGGCGATGCGCTGACGGTGATGCGCCGCCTGGCGGGCATCGAACTGCCCGATCCACTGCGGGCCGCGTTGACCGAGAGCCTGCTCTCCGACGGCTGAGCGACCCGCCACGCGCGAGCCGGTCGGCGTCGAGATCCCGGGGCCAGCCCGGGATGACGGACAGGCCGACCCACGCTGGGTCGCGCCGCCCG
>JAANMX010000925.1_pt1 | contig 36204 bp, 35 predicted proteins | sample 7279681 | NCBI WGS metagenome assembly JAANMX01 (sample SAMN14094542, study PRJNA606508) | bioreactor metagenome | isolation source: A lab-scale SPAN reactor treating ammonium-rich wastewater day 351 | place: Ireland: Galway | collected 2018-01-01 | reverse complement strand
CGCTCGCCGCGCACGTCTGGCGCTCGCGCTACCGTTTCGAGGACGAAGGTTCGATCGACGCGACCTTCGACCGTGTCGCCGGCGCGCTCGCGGAGGCCGAGCGGCACGACCGCGACCTCTGGGCGCGGCGCTTCCGGGACGCGCTCGAAGGCTTCCGCTTCCTGCCCGGCGGCCGGATCCTCGCCGGCGCGGGCACCGGGCGGCGCGTGACGCTGATGAACTGCTTCGTCATGGGCACGCTCGACGACTCGCTCGAAGGCATCTTCCGCGCGTTGCACGAGGCGGCGATCACGCTGCAGCAGGGCGGCGGCGTCGGTACCGACTTCTCGCCGCTCCGGCCGAAGGGGGCGAGCACCAGCGCGACCGGCGGGCGCTCGTCCGGCCCGGTGTCGTTCATGCAGCTCTGGGAGCAGATGTGCGCCACGGTCACCGACGGCAGTCCGCGGCGCGGCGCGATGATGGGCGTGATGGCCTGCGACCACCCGGACATCCACGCGTTCGTCGCGGCGAAGCGCGTGGCGGGCAAGCTCACGCACTTCAACGTGTCGGTGCTGGTCTACGACGCGTTCATGCGCGCCGTCGCGGACGACGGCCGGTGGCGTCTCGCGTTCCCGCGCTTTCCGGCGGACCGCGACATCCGCGCGCGCGACCTGTGGGATGCGATCGTCGGCGGCGCCTACGCTTCGGCGGAGCCCGGCGTCCTGTTCATCGACCGCATCCGGGCCGAGGACAACCTCGCGTACTGCGAGACGATCAGCGCGACCAATCCCTGCGGCGAGATCCCGTTGCCGCCGTACGGGGCCTGCGATCTGGGATCGATCAACCTGGCGGCGTTCGTGCGCGACGCGTTCACGCCGCGCGCGCGCCTCGACCTCGAGGGCATCGCCGCACTGGTGCCGCTCGCGGTGCGGATGCTCGACAACGTCTGGTCGGTGACGAACTTTCCGGTGCCGCGGCAGGCCGAGCAGGGACGTTCGTCGCGGCGCCTCGGGCTCGGGATCACCGGGCTCGGCGACGCGCTGGCGATGCTCTCGCTGCGCTACGACATGCCGGAGGGGCGCGACTTGGCCGCGCTCGCGATGCGCACGATCACCGAGCACGCCTACGCCGCGTCGATCGAACTCGCGCGCGAGCACGGCGCGCCGTTTCCGCGTTTCGAGCGCGAACCCTACCTCGCTGCCCCGTTCGTCGCGCGGCTGCCGCGCGAACTGCGCGACGGCATCGCGAAGCACGGCATCCGCAACAGCCACCTGGCGGCGATCGCGCCCGCCGGCACGATCAGCGTGCTGGCCGGCGGCGTGTCGTCGGGCATCGAGCCGATCTTCGCGCTCGAGGGGACTCGTCGCGTGCGGCAGGACGACGGGCGGTTCGAAGAGGTCGCGACCGCCTGTCCCGCGCTCCTCGCCTGGCGCGCTCAGGCGAAGGCGGGCGAGCCGACCCCTGAGGCGTTCGTGACCGCGACCGCGATCGGGCCGGAGGCGCAGCTCCTGATGCAGGCGGCGCTGCAGCCGCACGTCGACAACGCGATCTCGAAGACGACCAACGTCGACGCCGGAATCGGGATCGACGCGTTCGCCGCGATCTACCGACGCGCGTACGAACTGGGCCTCAAGGGTTGCACGGTGTTCCGGCCCAATCCGGTCACCGGTTCGATCCTGCGCTGACTCGCCGGAGGAACGCATGCTCTCGGGATTCGACCTCGCAAGCCTCGGCACCCTCGTCGCGGCTTCGCTCTTCGCCGGCATCCTGGCCTGCCTGCGGCTGGGACGCCTGCTCGGCGAGCGTGCGATCGCGCGCCATGGGCCGGAGGGACACGGCGGCGTCGGATCGCTCGAGACCGCGATCTTCGCGCTGCTCGGCCTCCTGGTGGCGTTCACGTTCTCCGGCGGGCTCGAACGCTTCGACGCGCGGCGCACGCAGGTCGTCGACGAGGCGAACGCGATCGGCACCGCGTGGCTGCGCGTCGATCTCGTGCCGGAGGCCGCCCAGCCGGCGCTGCGCGAGCAGTTCCGCCGCTACGTCGATTCGCGCATCGCGACCTACCGGAAGCTGCCGGATCTCGCGGCGGCGAACGCCGAGTACCTGCGTTCGCAGGAACTGCAGGCGGAAATCTGGCGCAGCTCGCTCGCGGCGGTGCGCCTTCCCGAGGCGAAGCCTTCCGCGGAGATGCTGCTGGTGCCCTCGCTGAACCAGATGTTCGACATCACGACGACGCGGGTGGCCGCGACGCGGACCCATCCGCCGCCGATCGTCTACGCGATGCTCGTGGTGCTCGCGCTCGCCGCGGCGCTCCTCGCCGGATACCAGGCCGCGGGAATGCGCGGATACACATGGATCCACAAGCTGGGCTTCGCCGCGATCTTCGCGCTCACCGTCTACGTGATTCTCGACATCGAGTTCCCGCGCTTCGGATGGGTGCGGGTCGACGCGATCGACCGGTTGCTCGTGGACCTGCGCGCGTCGATGGGAGCTCGCTGACCGGCGCGGGTCAGAAGCCGACCGCCTGCCCGTCGCGCCTCGGATCGGACGCCGCGAGGAAGCCGTCGCCGAGCTTCACGACGAACTGCCCGGCGCCGAAGTCCATGTAGCTGTCCGCCGACTGCACGATGCGGTGCCCGAGCGCGGCGAGGCCGCGCTGCACGTCGGCGTCCATCGACGGCTCGAGGTCGAGCGTGCCTTCGCGGTTCCAGCGCCAGCGAGGAGCGTCGAGCGCCGCCTGCGGGTTCATGCCCCGGTCGAGGACGCGGACGAGCGCCTGCACGTGCCCCTGCGGCTGGATCGGCCCGCCCATGACGCCGAACGCGGCGAGCGGCGCGCCCGCGCGCGTGAGGAAGCCCGGGATGATCGTGTGGTACGGGCGCTTGCCGCCGGCGATCACGTTCGCGTGGCCGGGTTCGAGCGTGAAGCCCGCGCCGCGGTTCTGCAGGCTGATGCCGGTCCCCGGTACGACCACGCCCGATCCGAAGCCCATGTAGTTCGACTGGATGAGCGACACCATCGTGCCGTCCGCGTCGCCGGCCGCGAGGTAGACGGTGCCGCCCGACGGCGGCGTACCGGGGCCGAAGTCCTGCGCGCGCTTCGGGTCGATGAGCTTCGCGCGCGACGCGAGGTACGCGCGGTCGAGGAGCGAGTCCGGCGACACGCGCATGTGCGAGGGGTCCCCGACGTAGTGGTAGACGTCGGCGAACGCGAGCTTCATCGCCTCGATCGCCCGATGCTGGGCCGCGAGACTGTCGGGCGCCTCGCGCGCGAGGTCGAACGACTCGAGGATGCCGAGCGCGATCAGCGTCGCGATGCCCTGGCCGTTGGGCGGGATCTGGTGGACCGTCGTGCCCCGATAGTCGAACCCGAGCGGCACGACCCAGTCGGCGCCGTGGCGCGCGAAGTCCTCGAGCGTGTGGACCGCGCCGTGCCGCCTGGCATCGGCGACCATCGCCTGCGCGAGGGTGCCGCGGTAGAACGCTTCGCCCTTCGTCGACGCGATGGTCTCGAGCGTACGCGCCTGCGGCGGGCAGGAGAAACTCTCGCCGGCCCGCGGTGCGCGACCGCGCGGCAGGAAGTGCTCGGCGAAACCCAGGTCGTGGGGCAACACGCCAGCCGCGCGCTCCCACTGTCCGGCGATCGTCGGCGAGACGATCCAGCCGTCGCGCGCGTAGCGGATCGCGGGCTCGAACAGGTCGGCGAACGGCAGCTTGCCGAAGCGCTGCGACAGCGCGACCCAGCCGGAGACCGCCCCGGGGATCGTCACCGGCTCCCATCCACGCTGCGGCATTTCCGGCTTGCCGGCGTAGCGCGCCGCGCTCGTCCCCGCTGGCGCGCGGCCGGAGGCGTTGAGACCGACGAGTTCGCGTCCGTCCCAGACGATGGCGAAGAGGTCCGAACCCATGCCGTTGCTGACCGGCTCGACGACGGTCAGCGTGATCGCTGCGGCGAGGGCCGCGTCGACCGCGTTGCCGCCGCGCGCGATCATCGATGCGCCCGCCTGCGCGGCGAGCGGCTGGCTCGTCGCGACGACGTTGCGGGCGAGAACCGGCTGGCGCCGGGACGGGTAGGGGAGCGACCAGTCGAGCACGGGAATGGGCCTGCGGAGCGTGGACGGAGAGGGGCGCGGCCGGCGTCGCGGCGTTCGGGCCGGGAACGCCGGTGCGGTCCTCGATTCTACCTGCCGCGGCCCGCCGTGCGCCGGCCCTAGGCCCCTTCCTCCTGGAAGGCTTCCTGCCGGGTCTTGCGCACCGCCGGCAGGACGATGATGAGGAGGAGAAGCGCCGCAGCGATCAACATCGCGAGCGAGAGCGGTCGGGTGAAGAACACCGTCGGGTCGCCGCGCGACAGGAGGAGCGCCCGGCGCAGGTTCTCCTCCATCATCGGGCCGAGGATGAAGCCCAGCAGCAGCGGCGCCGGCTCGCATTCGAGCTTGACGAAGATCCAGCCCAGCGCGCCGAACACCGCCGCCGCCAGCACGTCGAACACGTTGTTCTGCAGGCTGTACACGCCGATGCAGCAGAACAGCAGGATCGCCGGGTAGAGGAGCCGGTAGGGCACCTTGAGGAGCTTCACCCAGACGCCGATCATCGGCAGGTTCAGCACGACGAGCATCAGGTTGCCGATCCACATCGACGCGATCAGGCCCCAGAAGAGGTGCGGGTTCGACGACATCACCTGCGGCCCGGGCTGGATGCTGTGGATCGTCATCGCGCCGACCATCAGCGCCATCACCGCGTTGCCGGGGATGCCGAGCGTGAGGAGCGGGATGAAAGACGCCTGCGCGCCCGCGTTGTTCGCGCTCTCGGGACCCGCGACGCCCTCGATCGCGCCCTTGCCGAAGCGCGAAGGATCCTTGGAGATCTTCTTCTCGACCGTGTACGAGGCGAACGCCGAGAGCATCGCGCCGCCGCCGGGCAGGATGCCGAGCACCGATCCGATGCCGGTGCCGCGCGCGATCGCCGGCAGCGCCTCCTTGAACTCGTGCCACTTGAGCCACAGGCCCGACACGTTGTCGGTGAACACCTCGCGGTGCCCGCGCTGCTCGAGGTTGACGATGATCTCGGCGAAACCGAAGAGGCCCATCGCCAGGGTCACGAACCCGATGCCGTCGGAGAGCTCGGGAACGCCGAACGTGTAGCGCTGCAGCCCCGAGTTGACGTCGGTGCCGACGATGCCGAGCAGAAGGCCCAGCACGATCATCGCGATCGCCTTGAGGAGCGAGCCGCTCGCCAGCACGACCGCCGAGAGCAGGCCGAGGACCATCAGCGAGAAGTATTCGGCGGGACCGAACTTGAGCGCGAACTCGGCGAGCGGCGGCGCGAAGCCGGCGATGACGATCGTCGCGAAGGTGCCGGCGATGAACGACCCGATCGCCGCCACCGACAGCGCCTTTCCCGCCTTGCCGCGGCGCGCCATCTGGTAGCCGTCGATGCAGGTCACCACCGACGACGACTCGCCCGGCAGGTTGACGAGGATCGCGGTCGTCGAACCGCCGTAGCTCGCGCCGTAGTAGATGCCGGCGAGCATGATCAGCGCGGAGACGGGCTGCAGCGCGTAGGTCACCGGCAGCAGCATCGCGATCGTCGGCACCGGGCCGATGCCGGGCAGGACGCCGATCAGCGTACCCAGCAGGACGCCGAAGAACGCGTAGAGCAGGTTCTGCAGCGTGAGCGCGACTTCGAATCCGAGCGCGAGGTGCTGGAGGATCTCCATGGCGTCACGCTCCCGTGATGAACCGCGGCCAGGTCGGCAACTGCAACTGGAGCCCCCAGGTGAACGCCACGACCACGAACACCGCCAGCACGAGCGAGGCGATCAGCGCCTCCTTCCAGCGGAACTCGTGGCTCGCGACGCTCGACGCCACGACGAGCAGGATCGTCGCGAGGACGAGGCCGAGCGGAACGACGGTGACTCCGAAGAGGACGACGCTGCCGAGCACGATCGCGATCGGCTGCAGCGTGGGGATCGAGATGCGCGCCCCCTGCGTGCGCAATCCCTTCACGATCAGGGCGGCGCCCAGCACCACCAGGATCATCCCGAGCGCGCGCGGGAAGTACCCCGGCCCCATGCGCGCCGCCGTTCCCACCGGGTAGGCGTATCCGATCAGGATCGCGGCGAGTCCGGCGAGCGCGAACAGACAGCCCGAGCCGAACTCCTTCGGATTGCGAATCATCGACATGCACGTCCTCCCGTTGCGCGCGGCGAAATCGTCGCGCTGCCCCGTAAGGCTGGCGCTGCGGCCGCGGCCAGCGCGAACGATACCATCGAACGCTCCGCGGGCGGGGACTGACGCTCCGGTCAGCGCCGCAGGCCGGGGCCGCAAGGAAAACGGGGCGGAGCCCGAAGGGCCGGCCCCGTCGATGCCGCGCTCCCGCGGGATCAGACGCCGTTCTTGGCGCGCAGCTCGCGGAAGTACTTGTCGAGGTGCTGCGCCTGCATGCGCTGCGCGAGTTGCGGCTTCACCTCGTCGAACGAGGGCACCTTGGCGGCGCGGACGTCCTCGACGAGGATCACGTGCCAGCCGAACTGCGTCTGCACCGGCTGCGGCGTGAACTTGCCCTTCTCGGCCTTCACCATCGCGTCGGAGAACGGCTTCACGAAGTTCGCCGGCGCGTTCCAGTCGAGGTCGCCCCCCTTGTCCTTCGAGCCCGGATCCTTCGATCGCGCCTTGGCGAGATCGGCGAACTTGGCGCCCTTCTGCAGTTCGGTGATGACGTCCTTCGCATCCTGCTCGTTGTCGACCAGGATGTGCGCGACCTTGTACTCCTTGTCGCCGATCTGGTTCTTGATCGCGTCGTATTCCTTGCGGAGGTCGGCTTCCGGGATCGGATTGTTCTTCACCCAGTCCGCGACGTAGGCGCGCACGAGCACGGTCTGCGACGCGAGGTCCATCTGCGACTTCACTTCGGCGGACTTGTCGAGGCCCTTCTTGCGGGCTTCGCGGGCGAGGAGTTCGCGCGTGTTGAGTTCCTCGCGGATCAGCGCGCGGAGTTCCGGCGAGTCCGGCTGGCCCTGGGCCACGCGGTCCTTCAGCACCGCATCGAAGGTCGACTGCGGGTAGAGCGCCTTGCCGGAGTCGGCGGCCTTCGCCGCGGCGGCCTTCGGCGCGGCGGGCGCCTGGGCGTGGGCGGCAGGCAGGGCGAGCGCGGCCATGACGGCGAGCGCGATCGTGGTACGGGTCATCGAACGGTCCTTTCGTGGGACGTGAAGTATTCGTCGGGGGTGCAGGCGCGGATCGAGAGCGCATGCACCGGATGGGGAAAGAGGTCGGAGAGCCGGTCCATCACGCGGCGGTGCCGGGCGAGGCTCCCCGCCCCGGTGAACGCCTCTGACACGACCAGCAGCGAAAAGTGCCCGCCGCCGCCGGCCGCCCCGGCATGGCCCGCATGGGCGGCGCTCTGGTCGTCGAGCGCGACATGCACCGGGGCGAGCGGTTCGAGCCGCTCGGCGATCGCGCGCGCGATGTCCGGCGCGGTCATCGATGCGGCGCCTCCTCGCGCGCGGGGACTTCCTGCATGTGCCGGGCGAGCCAGAGGCCCTGGGCGATCGCGAACGCGAGGACCAGTCCGATGCCGCCCCAGACCTTGAAATTGACCCAGGTGTCGGTCGGGAAATGGAACGCGACGTACCAGTTGGCGAACGCCATTGCCGCGAAGAACCCGACCCAGGACCAGGTCACCGCCGACCAGACGGACGCGGGCAGCGACACGTCCTTGAGCAGGCCCGCGATCAGGTCGCGCCGGAACGCGAGCTTGCCCACCGCGAGCACCAGGCCGAAGAGCGCGTAGAGCACCGTGGGCTTCCACTTGATGAAAGTCTCGTCCTGCAGCAGGAGCGTCGCGCCGCCGAACACGACGATGATCGCGAACGAGAGCCAGTGCACCGCGGAGATGCGCCGCTTCCAGGCGAAATACGCGATCTGCCCGATGGACGCGACGATCGCCACGGCCGTGGCCGCGTAGATGCCCTGCGCCTTGTACGCGACGAAGAACAGGATCAGCGGGAAGTAGTCGGCGAGGAGCTGCATGGGGTCCGGGCGCGCCGCCGGGGCGCGTCCGGGGAATCGAGCATTATAACGGGTCGACGGACGGCACAGGCGTGCCCCGCCTGGCCGGGTCAGGCGGCGAGGAGGGTCCGGAGCCGGGCCCAGTCGAACGCCGGGCCGGGATCGGTCTTGCGGCCCGGGGCGATGTCGCTGTGGCCGGCGAGTTCGACCGCCGGCCAGCGCCGTCGGATGCGGCGGACGAGGGCCGCGAGCCGCAGGTACTGCCGGGCGGTGTAGGGCCGCTCGTCGGTGCCCTCGAGTTCGATGCCGATCGAGAAGTCGTTGCAGCGCTCCCGGTCGCGCCAGCGCGACACGCCTGCATGCCACGCCCGCATCGCGCAGGGCACGAACTGGACGAGCGCACCGTCGCGGCGGATCAGGAAGTGCGCCGAGACCCTCAGCGAGGCGACCGCGGCGAAGGCCGGATGGAGGGCGGGATCGAGGCGGTTGGTGAAGAGGCGATCGATGGCGTCACCCCCGAACGCCCCGGGCGGAAGCGAGATGCCGTGGATCACCACGAGCGTGACCTCGGTGCCGGGAGGCCGTTCGTCGGCGTTGGGCGACGGAACGCGGCGGGCACCGGCGAGCCAGCCCGCCGGGTCGAAGTCGCGCGACGCGGTCATGCGGCAATGCCCGCGATGGTCGCCGCCGCCGTCCCCGTTTCGCGCGGCGCTCGGCGATGCGACAATGCACGGATGGACCTCGCCGTCGGGCTTCCCGTGCTGGTCGCGCTCGTCGCCGGGCTCGTCGCCGTGCGGACGATGATCGTGCGCCGCCGCCGCAGCCTGCAGGCGTACACCCGCACGCGCGACGAACGGTTGCGCAAATCGAAGCCGAAGGATCGCCGGACGACCCGCGCGGAGATGCGTGCGAACGAGGATCCGACGACCGTGATGGGGCAGATGAGTTCGCAGCCGCGCGACCCCAAGCGCGATCGGGCGCGCTCGCGTCGATAGGCGGGCTGCGGGGCGGCTGCCTCCGCGCGCCCGCCACGGGCCGCGCGGTTCACTTGATGCCCAGCCGCTCCATCCGGTAGCGCATGGCCCGGAACGTGATGCCGAGGAGCTTCGCGGCGGCGGTCCGGTTGAAGCGCGTCTTCTCGAGCGCCTCGTTGATCGCCTGGCGCTCCACGCGGTCCAGGTAGTCCTGCAGCGGCCACTTCTCTCCGGGCGGAACGCCCGCGTCCTCCTCGTCCTCGCTCGGCGTCAGGTGCAATGCGGATGCGGTGATGTGCTGCGGATCCGCCGCGAGCGACAGCCCCCGCTCCAGGATGTTCTCGAGTTCGCGCACGTTGCCCGGGAACGCGTAGCGCTCGAGCGCGGCGAGCGCGTCGGGCTCGAGCTTCGCCGGCTGCCCGCGCGCGAGCCGCGCGAGGATCGCGTTGGCGATGAGCGGGATGTCCTCCTGCATCTCGCGCAGCGGCGGCATCGCGAGTTCGATGACGTGGAGCCGGTAGAACAGGTCCTGCCGGAACGCGCCGGAATCGACGAGCGCGGCGAGCTTCTTGTGCGTCGCGCTGATGATGCGCACGTCGACCGGATCCTCGGCGGTGGAGCCGACCTTGCGGACCTTCTTCTCCTGGATCGCGCGCAGGAGCTTCACCTGCATCGCGAGCGGCAGGTCGGCGACCTCGTCCAGGAACAGCGTTCCGCCGTTCGCGGCCTGGAAGAAGCCGTCGCGATCGCCGTCCGCGCCGGTGAACGCGCCCTTGCGGTAGCCGAAGAACTCGCTCTCCATCAACTGCTCGGGAATCGCGCCGCAGTTCACCGCGATGAACGGCTGCGCGGCGCGCGGCCCGCCGTGGTGGATCATGCGGGCGGCGAGTTCCTTGCCGCTGCCGGACTCGCCGTTGACGAACACCGGTGCCTGGCTCTTCGCGAGCCGCTCGATCAGGCCGCGCACCTGCTCGATCGCGGCGGACTGCCCGAGGAGCGGCGTGGCGGCGGCGCTCGCGCCGGAGGGCTGTTTGTCGGGCACCTTCAACGCCTGTTTCACCAGCGCCCGCAGCTGTTCGAGCGCCACCGGCTTCGCGAGGTAGTCGAACGCGCCCGCCTTGAGCGCGGCGACCGCGTTCTCGGCGCTGCCGAACGCGGTGATCACCGCGACCGGCACGTCGAGGCCACGCTCGTGGATGTGCTCGACCACGCGCAAGCCCTCGCCGTCGGGAAGCCGCATGTCGGTGAGGCACAGGTCGAAGCTCTCGCGGTCGAGCTGGGCGATCGCCTCGGCGACGGTCGACGCGCGCTCGGTGTCGAGCCCCATGCGGGAGAGCGTGAGCTCGAGGAGCTCGAGCAGGTCGGGCTCGTCGTCGACGACGAGCACCTTCGGTTGGGTGCGGACTCTGCGGTTCACGTTATCCTCCCCTGGTTCAGTTCGCCGGCGCGAACGCGGCCGTCGAAGCACGTTTGAGCGTCATGCGGAACTGCGCGCCGGGCGACTTCGGCAGGAGCTCGAGCGTCGCGCCGTTCGCGTCGGCGAGTTCGCGCGCGATGTACAGGCCGAGTCCGGTGCCGCCCGGGCGCGTGGTGAAGAACGGCTCGAAGATCTGGGCGCGCAGCTCGGCCGGGATGCCCGGCCCGTCGTCGGCGAGTTCGAGGATCACCGCGTCGCCCATGTATCCGGCGCGCGCCGACAGCCGGACGCTCGCCGAGGACTTCTGGCAGTGCTGCCAGGCGTTGCGCACGAGGTTCCAGACGATCTGGTTGAAGTGGCCGCGGTCGAAGATCACGACCAGGTCGTCGGGCACGACGATCTGGACGCTGCCCGCCGGAATGTGCTCCGCCTGCACGATCTCGTCGACGAGCGAACGGAGGAACTCGCCCAGCGCGATGGTTTCCGGCTGCTGGCGGTCGCGGCGGTTCAACTGCAGCACCTCGCCGACGATGCGGTCGATGCGCTTGCTGTTGTTGCGGATCATGCCGAGCAGACGCTGGCCCTCGGGCGCGACGGTGCCGTCCTCCTCGAGGAGCTGCGCCGCCTGGTTGATCGCGGACAGCGGATTGCGCACCTCGTGCGCGATCGACGCGGTGAGCCGGCCCATCGCGGCGAGCTTCATCTGCTGCGCCTCGGTCTGGGCGCGACCGAGGTCTTCGAGATAGATCAGCGTGCCGCCGTTCAAGCCCGAGCCGATGCGCACCAGACGGACGCGGAGCAGCCGCTGCGTCACCTCGACCTTGAACGGGGGCAGCGGGATCGTGAAGTCGTCCTGCCAGCGGCGCCAGTAGTCGTGCAGCGTGGCGCTGAACTCGGCGAGCCGCATGCCGCCGCGCATCCGGCCGAACCCCCCCAGGAGGCGCGTGACCTGCGCGTTGTGGCCGCGGACGACGCCGTTCAGGTCGACGACCAGCACGCCGTCCTGCATGTCCTGGATGATGAGGCGGTTGACCTGCTCCAGGTTCGCGACGTCGATGCCGCGCTGCGCGGCGAGGTCCTCGGAGGCCTTGGTGTAGCGGCCGAGCGCGACGGCGATGCCCACCGTCGCGAAGTAGCCGAAGCCGACGATGCCGGTCTGCACGATCTGCGCGCCGCCGATGCTGCCTTCGATCGCGCGCCAGATGTCGAGCCCGAGCAGCGCGACGCTCGCCAGCGCGGCGTGGAAGAACGCGGTCTGCGTGCGCAGGAGCCAGCCGCTCGCGGCGAGCTGCGGGAACAGCAGGATCGGAATCGGCGCCACCGTGTTGCCGCCCGCGGCGATCACGAGCGACAGGAAGAAGATGTCGCCGGCGAGCAGCGCGAGCGCGAGGTGCGGCAGCGCGAGCGGCAGCCGGTCCATCTGCACCCACGCGAACGCCGCGAGCCCGAAGATGAAGTAGAGCGCGGTGCCGGTGATGAACGCGTTGGGCGCGATCGCGCCGACGCCCTTGAGGTCGATGAGGAGCGCGATGCCGAAGAGCGCCGCGCCGCACACCGCGCGGTAGAGCCCGATGATCCACAGGATGCGGCGCCCCGAGTCGGTGACCGACGCGGGCATCGGCGGGGGCTCGAACGGGGGAATCGCCGGCGCGGGATCGGGCATGGCGCAGGGGCGTTACGATCGCGGCAGGCAGCCGGGTTCCCGGCACCGGAAGCCGTCCGTGGCCTCGACCGCGTCCGCGCGCGGCAGGAACACCCCGCAGTTCGTGCAGCGCACCATCGGCCCTCCGATGCCGCGCGCGGCGTCCTCTCCGCGCCGCTTCTTCGCCTGCGCGGACGAGTAGAGGCGCACCGCTAGGAGCACGACGAAGGCGAGAACGATCCAGAAGATCAGCCGGCCCATGTCAGGATCACAGCACCTTTCCCGGGTTGAGGATACCCGCGGGGTCGAGCGCCGCCTTGATTCGCTTCATGACGGCGATTTCCAACGGCGCCTTGGTGCGGACGAGTTCCGCGCGCTTCAACTGGCCGATGCCGTGCTCGGCCGAGATCGACCCCCCGCGGGCGGCGACGAGGTCGTGCACGATCCGCTGCGCGCGCTCGAGGTTCGCGGGGGCGATGAACGACGCGTGCTCCGTCCCCTCGGGCGCCGAGAGGTTGTAGTGCAGGTTGCCGTCGCCCAGGTGACCGAAGACCACGAAGCGCACGCCCGGGAACGCGGCCGCGAGCCTTCGCTCCGCCTCATCGAGGAAGCCGGGGATGGCCGACACCGGCAACGCGATGTCGTGCTTGAGGTTGGGGCCTTCGCGCCGCTGCCCCTCCGAGATGTTCTCGCGCGCCGACCACATCGCCGCGGCCTGCGCTCCGGAGCGCGCCACCGCGGCGTCGCGCGCCTCGCCGCGTTCGATCGCGTCGGCGAGCATCGCCTCGACGCGTTCCGCGAGCCGCGGATCCTCGGCGCTGTCGTCGGCCTGCAGGAGCGCGTACCACGGATGGCCGGGCAGCGGGTCGGGCGTGCCCGGATGGTGCTTGCGCGAGAGGCCGAGCGCGATGTCGCTCATCAGTTCGAATCCGACCAGCCGGTCGCCGAGCGCCTGCTTCGCGCGGCGCAACAGGCGCACCGCATCGGCCACGCTCGCGAGCGCGGCGAGCGCGGTCGTTCGTGTACGCGGCGCGGCGTGGAGCGCGAGGACCGCCGCGGTCAGGATGCCGAGCGTGCCCTCGGCGCCGATGAACAGGTGCTTCAGGTCGTAGCCGGTGTTGTCCTTGCGCAGCGAGCGCTGGAGGTCGAGGACGCTGCCGTCGGCGAGCACCACCTCCACGCCCAGCACGAGGGCACGCGCATTGCCGTAGCGCAGCACGGCGGTGCCGCCGGCGTTGGTGGCGAGGTTGCCGCCGATCGTGCAGGAGCCCTCGGAGGCGAGCGACAGCGGAAACGCGAGGCCGGCCTCCTGCGCCACGGTCTGCACGGCGGCGAGCGTGGCGCCGGCCTCGACGGTCAGCGTCGCGTTGTCGGCGTCGACCGACCGGACCCGGTTCATGCGGGCGAGCGAGACGACGACCTCGTCGCCGCGCTCGCGTGGCGTGGCGCCGCCGCACAGCCCGGTGTTGCCGCCTTGCGGCACGACCGGCGCGCCCGCTGCGGCGCAGGCGCGCACGACGGAGGCTACTTCGGCGGTCGACGATGGCCGCACCACCGCGAGCGCGGCGCCGCGGTAGCGGCCGCGCCAGTCGGTCACGTAGGGCGCGACGTCCGCCGTCGCGGCGAGCAGGTTCGCGCCACCGACGATCGTTGCGAGCCTCGAGAGCAAGGTTGCGCCGCCATCGGCCATGCGCGAGCATATCAGCCGAAGGCCACCTCGACGACGCCCGGAGCCGCCATGACCGCGAATCCCCACGACCCAGCGCCCCCGCCGGGCCTGCCGACGCCCCAGCAGGCGTTCGAGTTCATGCAGCGGATGTGGAATCCGCTCGGCGTCCCGATACCCGGGTTCGCGCCGCCCGGGACGCCCACCGCGGCGCCCGCGCCGGTCGCAGGAGCGATGCCGTTCCCCAACCCCGCGATGATGTTCGCGACGCTCGATCCCGCGGAAGTCGAGCGGAAGTTGGGGGAGTTGCGCGTCATCGAGAACTGGCTCGCGATGAGCCTGTCGATGTTGCAGATGAGCATCAAGACGATGGAGTTGCAGAAGGCATCGCTCGAGGCGCTGCGCGGCGCCGCGCCGAAAGGCGGCGAGGGCAGGCGACAGGCCCCGTCGCGTTGACGAGCGCCCGGAGGAGCGGGCCAACCACCCGGAGGAAACGACGATGAAGCTCGCCACGACCGCATTCGCCGACGGCGGCGCGATTCCCGCCGAGTTCGCATTCGGGAGGCCGGACGCGACGACGCATGTCGCGCTCTCGTCGAACCGCAATCCCGACCTCGCCTGGAGCGGCGCACCCTCCGGCACGCGATCCTTCGCGATCCTGTGCATCGATCCGGACGTGCCCTCGCGCGGCGACGACGTCAACCGTGAAGGGCGCGTGGTGCCCGCGTCGCTGCCGCGGGTCGATTTCTGCCACTGGGTCCTCATCGACCTGCCGGGCTCGCTCAGCGCGATCGCGCGCGGCGAGTACTCCGACGGCGTGACCGCGCGCGGCAAGCCCGGCCCCGCGGCGAAGCACGGGGCACGACAGGGGATCAACGACTACACCGGCTGGTTCGCGGGCGACCCGGCGATGGCGGGCGACTACCACGGCTACGACGGCCCCTGTCCGCCGTGGAACGACGCGATCGTGCACCACTACGCGTTCACGGTCTTCGCCTTGTCGGTCGACCGGCTCGCGGTCGAGGGGCGCTTCGGCCTCGCCGAGGTCCGCCGCGCGATGGGGGGCCACGTGCTCGCCGAAGCGAAGGTCACCGGCCGCTACTCGCTCAACCCCGCGGTGCGCGCCTGACGCGCTCGCCGGGAGCTGCGCTCGTCCGCGGCGTCCGTCGATGGACGACGGGCCCGGTGCACGGGACTCAGCCGCCGTTGAGCCACGCGCGTCGACGCGAGGCGGCGTCGCCGCCGGCGCCGGGGTCGAGCGCGAGCCACGCGGTGTCCTCCGCCGGCTTCGCGAGGACGAGTTCCGTCTCGAAGAGTTCATCGCGACGGAACGCGTGGACCGGAAGCCGATCGCCGGGACGACCGTCGCGCGCGTACGCTTCGAGCCGGTCGGCGGACGCCCGCACGCCGTCCAGCGCCACCAGCACGTCGCCTGCCGCGAGCCCGGCGCCTTCCGCCGCGCCTCCGCGGTACACGTGCTGGAGCCGCAGGTCTCCGGCGAGCGCGACACCGAGCGATGCCCCCGGCGGCTCGCCGTTGCCGGGCGTGCCACCCTTGTCCTTCGCGCCCTGGGCCGGACGGAGCGCGAGCTTCACGCCGTGCTCGGCCAGGAGACCGTCGAGCGGCAACTCGTCGGTGCCATCGACGTACGCGTCGAAGAAGGCCCCGAGGTCGGGGCCGCCGAGTTCCGCGGCGAGCCGCCGCCATCCGTCCTCCGGCACGCCCGTGCCGGTCACGCCATGGCGCTGCCACAGCGCGCGCATCAGCGCGTCGAGCGAGGCGCCCCGGCCGCGCAGCGTGAGGTCGAGCGCGAGCGCGACGAGCGCGCCCTTGGCGTAGTAGCTGACGTTCGCGTTCGGCGTGTTCTCGTCCTGCCGGTAGAACTTGATCCAGGCGTCGAAGCTCGCCTCGGCGACGCTCTGGAGCCGCCGGCCCGGCGTGCGCAGCACCGAGGTCAGCGTGCGCCCGACGAGTTCGAGGTAACTCGCCTCGTCGATCACGCCCGAGCGGACGAGCGCGAGGTCGTCGTAGTACGACGTGATGCCCTCGAACGCCCAGAGCTGCCGCGTGTACGCCTCGCGCGCGAGGTCGTAGGGCGAGAACGCCGCCGGCTTGATGCGCTTGACGTTCCACAGGTGGAAGTACTCGTGGCTCGCGAGCCCGAGGAACGAGCGGTACTCGTCGCCGATGCGCTCGACCGCGCGCGAGGGCAGGGCGCGCCGCGCGCAGACGAGGCTCGTGCTCGTCCGGTGCTCGAGGCCGCCGTAGCCGTCGGGGACGGCGGCCACCTGGAACAGGTAGCGGTCGAACGGCGCGCGCGACGACGGCGCGCCGCCGAAGAGGTCGCACTGCCACTGGCAGATGCGCGCGAGGTCGCGGGAGAGGCGCGCGTGGTCGAAGTCGACGCGACCGCTCACGACCAGGTCGTGCGTCGCTCCGCCGGCCTCGAACGCGAGGTGGCGGAAGTCGGCCATCTCGACCGGATGGTCGACCAGCTCGTCGTAGTTCGAGGCGCGGTAGCGTCCGAAACCCCACGGCGCGGCGCCGTCGCGCGGCAGCGTGGTCGCCACGCGCCAGCGCGCGCCGGCCGCGTGGTCGGGCGCGACGATCTCGACTTCGCACGGAAGCTGCGCCCGGCCTTCGGGCGCGAGGAACACGGCGGACCCGTTGAAGAAGCCGCGGTTCGCGTCGAGGTAGGCGGTGCGCACCGACAGGTCGAACGCGTACACGTCGATCGCGACCGTGACCGGACCCCTGGCCGGGGCGACCTGCCAGGTGTCCTTCGCGATCTTGGCGATGCGCAGCGGTGCCCCGTTCGCGTTCGCGCGCACCGCGACGACGTGCCGCGCGAACTCGCGGATCAGATAGCTTCCCGGCGTCCAGGTCGGCAGCACGAAGCGCTGGCCGCCCCCGTCCGGATCGTCGACCGTGCACTCGATCGTGAAGAGGTGCGCGCGGAGATCGCGCGGCGCGATGCGGTAGCGGACGGTGGACAACGGATCGGACTCCCTGAACGCGGGGCGAGCCCCGGCGGGGCGCACGATTATAGGCGAGGCCGCGGAGCCGTGGGCGCAGGCCGCACCGCTCGCCGACGGTACAATCGGGCCGCTCGCGTCGACCGCACCCGCGGCGCCCATGGACGACCTTCCACTCACCGCCGCCACCGCGTCCGTCTGGATCTACTGGTTCATCGTCGGCGCGATGTCGTGGCGCGTGCGCCGCCGGACCCGCCGGTTCGCCGGCGTCGTCCCCCAGCAGAAGCTCGAGCAGGCGATGTGGTTCGTCTGGGTGCCGATGGTCGTGCTCTGGATGGCGCTGCCGATGATCGCCGGCCACAGCCGCGCGCCGCAACTGTCGGTGCCGGCGTGGGCGCGCGAGGGCGTCTACGCGAACCTGCGCGGCCTCGCGGGGATCGTCGCCGTCGTGGCGCTCGTCGCGACGATCGAGTGCTGGAAGCGCATGGGCAAGAGCTGGCGCATGGCGGTCACGCCCGGCGAGCGCACCGAACTCGTCACCACCGGCATGTACCGTTCGATCCGCCACCCGATCTATGCGCTGTCGATCCTGCTCGTCGCCGCGTGCGCGGTCGTGCTGCCGACCGTCCCGATGATCGCCGTCGCGCTCGTGAACGTCACGCTCCTCCACCTGAAGGCGCGCAACGAGGAGCGCCACCTCCTCGCGGCGCACGGCGAGGTGTATGCCGCGTACCTCCGCTCGACCGGCCGCTTCCTGCCGCGCCTGTTCGCGAGCCGCTAGCATCGTCGCCGCGGTGCTCGCATGCGTGCCGGCGTGGTCCTGTGCGGACGCGGCGCCGCTGCCCGATTGCGCGCGGCCGGAGCGCTTCGCCGCGGCGGCGCTCCCCGCCGACCGCGCCCCGCGGATCGTGCTGCTGCAGGGCTCGCTCGGCATCGTGACGATGGCGCCGTTGGGCGAGTTCCTGGCCGCGATGGGCTACCCGGCGCGCCAGCTCGCCGATCCGCGCACCGGCGAGTTGACCACCGACAGCGATCTCGACGGCCGCGTCCTCGCCGGCATGCTCGCCTGGCAGGTCGAACGCGACGGCGTGCGGCCGATGCTCGTCGGCCACAGCAAGGGCGGTGGCGTGGTGATCGACACGCTGCGCGCGCTCGCGGGTCTCGCCGGTCGGGATCTCCCGGTCGTCGATCCGCGCACCGGCCTCGCGGAGGCGCGTGATGCCATCGTCGATCCGTTGAGCGGCGATGCGATTCGCGTGACGGACCTGCGACTCCCCTATGCCGCCGCGATCGCCACCGGGCGGTTGCCGCGCTACCTGCGCGGGCAGTTCGAACTCGCGCGGGTGCTGCGCGAGATTCCGGACAGCGTTCGTCGGTTCACCGGCTTCACGATTCCATTCGATCCGATCGCCGGTTCGTTCGCCGGCGACGAAGACCCCTACCGGGCGATCGGCAGCGCGCGGGTCCGCAACGTCGTGCTGCCCGCGGCGACGAGCCACATCGGCGCGCCGCTGACCGCGCATCTCGCGCGCGAGCGCGCGACGCGCGAGTTCATCGAGCACTACCGGCCGGGAAGCGATGCGCGCGAACCCGCCGAGGCGGACACGTCGAACCTGATGCTCGCCGCGGAACTGTGGTACGACATCAAGCGCGCGTGGTGCGACGAGGCGGCGCGCGCGGCCCAGCCGCTCCGGTCGCGGAACTGACATGCGCGGCGCGCTGAACCTGTTCCAGGCGACGATGCTGCGGTGGCGGTCGCGCCATCCGTACAACGCGGCGCACGCGGCGCGCGTGGACGCGCCGCTCGACGAGGCGAGGCTGCGCAGCACGGTCGCGGCGACCCTGGAGGCGGCCGGACTCGCCGGATACGTCCTCGATGCTCGGCGCGGTCGCTACGAGTGGAGCGGTGGAGCCGCCGAGGTCGCGCTCGACGTCGTGCGGTCCGCTCCGTCCGTCGACGAATCGCTGCGCGCGACGATCGAACGCACGCTCGAAGCCGCGTTTCCGCGTGACGGCGGCTACTGCCCGTTCCGCTTCCACGTCGTCGTCGACGTCGATGCGTTCTGGCTCGTGCTCGCCTACGACCACCTGATCGCGGGCGGCGATTCGGCGGCGGCATTGCTGGGGGCGATCTGCGCGGGCTATCTCGGCGGGCCGCCGCCCGTGCGCCTCGAGCGCCATCCGGCGCGCTACCGGCGTCTCGTGCTCCGGCACCCCTGGCGGTGCGTCGAGGCCGCGGCGCTCCTGCCAAGGCTCGCCGCGCGCGCGAAACGGGCGCGGCGCGCGCCGGGCCTCGAGATACGCGACGGCCGCAACGCGTTCCTGACGGCGAGCCTCGACGCCGCCGCGGTCGAGCGCATGGCCGGCGTCGCGAAGCGCTGCGCCGCGACCCGCAACGACGTGCTGATGGCGGCGGTGGCGCGGGCGGTCGCGCCGCTGCGGCCGGAGCCCGCCCCCGGCGCCAGGCGCTACGAGATCGGCGTCGCGTCGATCGTCAACATCCGCCGCGACTGCGCGGGACCGGCCGGGCGCGTGTTCGGCCAGTTCCTGTCGTCGTTCCGGGCGGCGTACCGCGATCCGGCGGGCGCGCCTTTGGACGACGTCGTGCGCGCGATGCACGCGGAGAGTCGCGACGTCCGCGCGAAGCGCCGCTACCTGCGCTCGCTCCTCGCGATCGCGCTGTCCGGGCTCGCCTGGCGCGTGGTGCGCGACGACATGCGTGATTCGCTGTTCGCGAAGCACTACCCGGTGTGGGCCGGTGTCACCTCGCTGTCGCTCCCCGGCCTGTGGGACGCGATGGCGCCGCAGGCGGGTCGGTGTCCGGAGGGCTACCGCCGCGGCGTGTCGACCGGACCGCTCGCGCCGATCGTCGTCGCCGCGACGTTCACCGGGGCTTCGCTCGAGCTTGGTGTATCCTTCCGCCCCGCCGTCGTCGCGGAGCCGGAAGCGCGCGCTGCGCTCGACCGGCTCGTCGCCTCCCTCCAGCACTTGTCATGATCCGGGTCGCCATCCCCCGAACGCTCGCATGGGCGTTCGTCGCCGCGTGGTTGGTCGCGGGCTGCGCGGCCAGTCCGCCGTTCCCGATCCAACCGATCGAGCCGCGGCCGGGCGAGTTCGCGGCGCTCTCCTCGCAGCGCATCGAGCGCGAACTCGGCGATCGCATCCTCGCGCTCGACCCAGAGCATGTGAGCGCGGACGACGTGGCGCAGGTGCTCGCCGGGGCGCCTGCGCCGCGGATCATGCTGATCCACGGCGGCGTCTATCCGGTGTACCTCGCGATGACCTCGTTCGGCACCTTCCTCGCGGGCATGGGCTATCCGGAGACGCGGATCCGCGATCCCGGCAACGGCGACTGGTCGTACAGTCCCTACGCCTACACGCCGAGGCTCGCGGGCATCGCCGCCTGGCAGTACGAGCAGGACGCGATGCGCCCGATGATCGTCGGCCACAGCCAGGGCGGTCTCTACGTCGTGAAGGTGCTGAGGGAACTCGCCGGCGTCTACCGCTCGTCGCTCGCCGTCTGGAATCCGCTGACCGATGCGGCCGAACCACGCGACACCATCGTCGACCCGTTCTCCGGCAGCGCCCGGCCGGTGATCGGCCTGGTGGTGGCGTACGCTTCGGCGCTCGGCGCGGGGGGCTGGTCGTTCATCCTCCCCAACCAGTGGGACGACTTCCCGGCGCTGCGCACGATTCCCGACACGGTCGTCGAATTCACCGGCTTCGACATCGAATTCGATCCCTTTGCGATGACCTTCCCCGGGACCCGGTTCGCGAACCCGTACGTGGCCGCCGGCACCGCGAAGGTGCGCAACGTCGCGCTGCCCGCGGACACCAGTCACGTGCTCGCCCCGGTCACGGCCGATCTCCTGCAGGACCCCCGCCTGCGCGCCTGGATCGAGTCCTATGTTCCGGGACGTGCGCCCACCCCCGAGGATCCGCCGGAAGCCGCCCGCGGCAGCACGATCTGGGCGGCAGACGTCTGGCACAGCGTCAAGCGGCACTGGGTGCTCGAACTGAAGCGCGTGGTGCGCGCCCAGCGCGACCTCGCGTCCGGCCGGCGATTGGAGGCGGCCGGGTTGGTAAACCCGTCGCGGGCGGCCGGGCGGGAAGGCCCTAGAATGACGGCCCACGCGACCGCAGCGCCTCCCGGCCCGTCCCGTCGATGAACCTTACGCTCGCAGGCAAGACCGCGCTCGTCACCGGAGGCGCGCGCGGTATCGGCCGTGCCACCGCGTTGAAGCTCGCGCGCGCGGGCGCCGACGTCGCGATCAACTACTACAACAGCCACGACGACGCGGAAGCGCTCGCCACCGAGGTGCGCGCGCTCGGCCGCGTCGCGGCGACGATCCAGGGCAGCGTCGGCGATCCACAGAGCGTCGACGAGATGTTCGCTGCTTTCGATGCCGCGTTCCCGCGTCTCGACATCGTCGTGTCCAACGCCGCGTCCGGGGTGCTGAAGCCGGCGATGGAGATGAAGCTCAAGCACTGGCGCTGGTGCATGGAGATCAACGCGTTCGCGCTGGCGCTCCTCGCCCAGCACGCCGCGCCCCGGATGAAGGACGGCGGGCGCATCGTCGCGCTGTCGAGCCTCGGCGCCTACCGAGCGATCCCGAACTACGGGTTCGTCGGAGCCTCGAAGGCCGCGCTCGAGGCGCTCGTGCGCTCGCTCGCGCAGGAACTGGGGCCCGCGGGCATCCGCGTGAACACGGTCAATGCCGGGGTCGTCGACACCGACGCGCTCGGCTACTTTCCCAACCGGGATGCGCTCCTCGCCGAGTACGCGGCGCGCACGCCCGCGGGGCCGACGCTCGCCCCATCCGACGTCGCCGACGCGATCTACCTGCTCTGTCTGCCGGAAGCCGACAAGATCAACGGCACGACGCTCTTCGTCGACGGCGGATTCGCGGTGTCCGGATGAGCGTGCCCTCGGGACTCGCCGGCAGGACCGCGCTCGTGACCGGCGGGAGCCGCGGCATCGGCCGCGCGATCGTCGAACGGCTGGCCGCCGACGGGATGGACGTGACGTTCCTCTACGCGACGAGCGACGAGGCCGCGCGCGAGGTCGTCGACACGGCGCGCGCCGCCGGGAGGCAGGTCGCCGCCGACCGCGTCGACGTGCGCGATCCGGACGCCTGCGTGCAGGCGGTCGAGCGCGTGATCGAGCGCTGCGAGCGCATCGACGTCCTCGTGAACAACGCCGGAGTGATCCGTGATAACCTGCTGGTCGCGCTCGAGCCGGACGACGTGCGCACCGTGCTCGAGACCAACGTCACCGGACTGTTCAACGTGACCCGCGCGGTGGCGCCGCACATGACCGCGCGCCGGTCCGGCTGCATCGTCAACCTGAGTTCGGTCGCCGCGACGCGCGGCGGGCGCGGCCAGTCGAACTACGCGGCGAGCAAGGGAGCGATCGAGGCATTCACGCGGGCGCTGGCGGTCGAACTCGGTCCGCGGCGCATCCGCGTGAACGCGGTGGCACCGGGAGTGATCGATACCGAGATGTCGAAGGACGTGCGCGAACTCGCGGGCGAGGAGGCGAAAAAGCGCATCCTGCTGCGGCGCTACGGAACGGCGGGCGAGATCGCCGACGCGGTGTGGTTCCTCGCGTCGGACCGCGCGAGCTACGTGACCGGCACCGTGCTGCACGTCGACGGCGGATTCAAGATGGAGTGAACACCATGGCCGACAACACCATCACGCAGCAGGACATCGACGCCGTCTATCCGCAGGTCTCGGCGACCATCGCGGACGCGCTCGGGTGCGACGAGGGCGAGGTCGAGCCTTCGAGTTCGCTCATCAACGACCTCGGCGCGGAGTCGATCGACTTCCTCGACCTCGTGTTCCGGCTGGAGCGCGCGTTCAAGATCAAGATCCCCCGCGGCAAGATCGTCGAGGACTCGCGCGGCGCGTTGTCCGAGGCCGAGTTCGAGCAGAAGGGCATCGTGACCGACCGTGGACTCGCCCAGCTCAAGGCGTTCCTGTCCGAGGTCCCCGCCGACCGTTTCCGCACCCCGCTCAAGGTCGCGGAGATCCCGCGCCTCTTCACGGCCGAGACGTTCTGCAAGCTCGTGATCCGCGCACAGCGCTCCGGCACGCCGGGCTGATCGCCTCCGGAACACGATGGCCGGGCGTTTCCGCGCGTTCTCGTTCGTCGATCGCATCGAAGCGCACGCGCCGGGCGCCCCGGTGCGCGGCCGCTACACGGTCCCCGCCGGCGCGTCGCGCTTTCCCGCGAGCCTCGCGGCCGAGGCGCTCGGCCAGCTCGCCGCCTGGGCCGCGATGAGCGCGTTCGACTTCCGGATGCGTCCGGTCGCCGGGCTCGCCGGCGGGACGCGGTACTGCCGTCCGTTCGGCCCGGGCGACACGCTCGAACTCGAGGTCGACATGGAGAGCGCGACCGGAAGCGACGTGGCCTACCACGGAAGGGCGTCGGTCGGAGGCGAGGTCGCGCTGGTCCTCGAACATGCGCTCGGTCCGATGCTGCCCAGCGAGGAGTTCGACGCGCCGGACGCGTTGCGTTCGGACTTCGCGACGCTCACCGGCCCGGGCGCGCCACCGGACCGATTCGCGGGCGTCGACGCGCCCGCGGTCGCCGCCGAGACGATCGACGAGGGCAGCAGCCTTCGCGGGCACCTCGCGATTCCCGCAGGCGCTCCGTTCTTCACCGACCACTTTCCGCGCAAGCCGGTGTTCCCGGCCACGCTGCTGATGGACGCCCTGGGGAACGCGGCGGCGCGCATGGCCGGCGACCGTCATCGCGTGGTCGGCATGCAGGACGTCAAGGTGCGCGTGTTCATGCCGCCGGGCGCGACGCTCGCGGTGGCCGTCGACGTCGACCGCGACGATCCGCTGTCGGCGCGCGTGGTCGCGAAGATGGACGGCCGTCCCGCCGCCACCGCGCGCGTGCGCCTGGAGCGCGACCGATGACCGCGAAGCGCCGGGTGGCGATCACGGGCATCGGGCTCGTGACGCCCGCCGGCAACGACGTCGCGTCGACCTGGGCCACGCTGCGCGCCGGGCGGAGCCAGGGGGCGCCGATCACGATCTTCGACGCGTCGGGGTTCTCGACCCGCATCGCGGCCGAGGTCAAGGGATTCGATCCGCGTGCGGTCATCGACGACCGGCGGCTCCTCAAGTTCGCCAATCGCGCGCACGCCTTCGCGCTCGCGGCGGCCGACCAGGCGATGGCGGACGCGAGTGAGCGACCGACTGCGGCGACACGCGATCGCTGGGGCCTCGCGGTCGGGACCGGGATGATGGGCATGGCCTGGCCGGAACTCTCGACGCTCGGCCTCGCCGCCGGCGACGGCGAAGCGGTCGACCCGGAGCGACTCGTCGCGAGCGACACCGGCGCCGATCCGATGGTGTTCTGCCGCAGCCAGACGACCGCGGGGCTCGCGCTCCTCGGCCGGCGCTTCGGCATCGGCGGCTACGCGACCTCGGTGCACACGGCGTGCGCGTCGGGCGGCCAGGCGATCGGCACGGCGCTCAAGATGATCCGCCGCGGCAGCGTCGACCGCGCGCTCGCGGGCGGATTCGACTCGATGGTCAATCCAGTGGGGCTCGCCGGCTTCTGCCTGCTGGGCGCGGTGTCCGCCGACAACGACGCGCCCGCGCGCGCGAGCCGGCCGTTCGACGCGACGCGCAACGGCTTCGTGCTGGGCGAGGGCGCGGGCTTCGTCGTCCTGGAGGACTGGGATCTCGCGCTGGCGCGCGGCGCGCGGATCTACGCGGAACTCGCCGGCGACGGCAATTCGCTCTCGTCGTACCGGATCACCGATTCGCATCCGTCGGGCGACGGCCCGATCCAGGCGATGCGCTGGGCGCTCGCCGACGCCGGCGCGACGCCCGCGGAAGTCGACTACGTGAACGCGCACGGCACCTCGACGCCGATGAACGACGCCTCGGAGAGTGCGGCGATGCGCGCGGTGTTCGGCGACGACCTCGTGCGCGTGCCGGTCAGTTCGACCAAGAGCACGATGGGTCACCTGATCGCGGCGGCCGGCGCGGTGGAGGCGGTCGTGTGCACGCTCGCGATCCGCGACGGCGTGCTGCCGGTCAACGCCAACTACGCGCACCCCGACCCGGATTGCCCGCTCAACCTCGTCGCCGGGCGGGAGCGTGTGCAACCGGTGCGGGTCGCGCTGTCGAACTCGTTCGGATTCGGCGGCAGCAACAGCAGCCTCGCGTTCCGGCACCCGGACTATCCGGCCGCGCCGGCCCGTTCCGTGCATCTGCCGCCGGCGGCCCGCGACGCGAAGGGGGCCGCATGACCCCCGCGGTCGTCGTGACCGGCATGGGCGCGATCTGCGGAGCGGGCCGCTCGCCCGCGGAGATCGTCGATGCGATGGTCGCGGGCAGGAGCGCGCTCGCGCCGATCACCTCGTTCGACGTGACGCACTTCCCGCGGCCGATCGCCGCCGAAGTCGCCGACTACAACGCCGCAGCACTCGCCGGCGACCGCAAGCTCCTGAAGGTCATCCGGCGCACCGACGTGTTCGGGCTCTACGCGGCGGGGGAGGCGGTGCGCGCGTCGGGCCTCGCCGCGCACCGCGACGGCCTGGGCGAGGACGATGCGGCGCGCTACTCCGAGCGCACGGCGCTCTACGCGGGCTCCGGCGGCGGCAACTTCCAGAACCAGTACGACTACTTCCCGCTGATCGGCGAGACCGGCGCGGACCTCCCCGCGTTCGGCCGCGAACTCGGCAGCGGCGTCAACCCGATGTGGCTCCTGAAGTCGCTGCCGAACAACGTGCTCTGCCACGTCGGCATCCGCTTCGGCCTCAAGGGGCCGAACGCCTGCATCACCAACCACAGCGTCAGCGGCATGCTCGCGATCGTGGAGGCCGCGGCGGGGCTCGCCAACGGCGAGGCCGATCGCGCCGTCGCCATCGGCCACGACACGCCGATCGAGCCGCAGAACGTCTTCTACTACCACGGCGCGGGGCTGCTCGCGAAGTCGTCGCTGCGGCCGTTCGATGCGTCGCGCGACGGCAGCCTGATGGGCGAGGGCGCAGGCGCCGTCGTGGTGGAGACCGCGGAGTCCGCGGAACGGCGGGGCGCCCCGGTGCTGGCCCGCGTCTTGGGCGCGGGCCACGCGACCGAGAGCGAGGGACTGCTCGCGATCCGTGACGACGGCGACGGACCGGCGCGCGCGATCCGCGCGGCGCTGGACTCGGCCGGCGTCTCCGCGGGCGAGGTCGGGATGATCGTCGCGCATGGCAACGGCACTCCGGCCTCCGACCGCTCCGAGGCGCGCGGCATCCTCGACGTGTTCGGCGCGCACGCGCCTCCGGTGACCGCGTTCAAGTGGGCGATCGGCCACCTGATCGCGGCGGCCGGGGCGATCGAGACCGTGCTCGCGATCGAGGCGCTGGGCCGCGGCGTCGTGCCGGGCATCCCGGTGCTCGAGCGCATCGACCCCGAGTTCGCGGCACTGCCGGTCGCGCGCGAGACGCGTACGTCCCGGAGCGGGATCGCGCTCGTCCTCTCGCGCGGGTTCGGGGGCACCGACGCGGCGCTCGTGGTCGAGCGCGCCTGACGCGCCGGATCCCGGGCCGCGCATGTCGAGCGAGGCTCCCGCCGCGCCGGCCGGCGAGCATTGCGGCATCGACACCATCGAGATCGCGCGCGTCGCGCGTCTCGTCGAGGCCAACGACGAAGCTGCGCTGGCCCGTCTCTTCTCGGCGCGCGAACTCGCCGACGCGGGCGAGGGTCCCGGCCGCGCGGCCTCGCTCGCGGCACGCTTCGCCGCGAAGGAGGCGTGCCTCAAGCTCTTTCCGCGCGAGACGGCGCTCGAGACGATCGCCGCCGCGGACTTCGCGGTCGAGCGCGACGCCTACGGCGCGCCGCAGGTCGTGCCGAGCCCGGTCGCGGAGACGGTGATGGGTCGCTACCGGATCGCGCGCATCGCACTGTCGATGTCGCACGACGCGACGCGCGCGAGCGCGGTCGCGGTGGGCGAGCGCGCGGTGCTCGAGGTCCCCGCGATCGGCCGGTTCATCTACCGCTTCCTCCCGTTCCGGCGCGAAGTCGTGCTGGAAAACCTGCGTCGCGTGTACGGCGGGCGCATCGGCGAGGCCGAAATCGTGCGGATCGCGCAGGCGCATTACGCGCACCTCGCGCGCCTCCTCGGGGAGTTCCTGCGCTTCCGGTGGCTCTCGCCCGCGGCCCGGAAGGCGCTCGTCCGGGTCGAGAACCTCGACGAACCCGGCGGGTTGTGGGAGACGCACGCGCGCGGCAAGGGCGTCCTGATCCTGACCGGCCACTTCGGCAACTGGGAGGTCGCGACGATCGCCGGCGTGCAGAAGTATCCGGAGGCGTACGGCCGCTTCCACTTCGTGCGGCGAGCGATCAAGCCGCGCTGGCTGGAGGCGCTCGTCACGCGAAGGTTCGTCCGCGCGGGCTTCGGCGTGCTGCCGAAACGCGGATCGCTCGATGCGCTGTGCGGGCGCCTCGAAGCGGGCGACCTCGTCGTGTTCCCGTTCGATCAGCATGCGCGCGGCCGAGACGCGGTCGTCGTCGACTTCTTCGGCCACCCCGCAGGCACGTTCCGCAGTCTCGCGATCATCGCCCAGGCGACCGGCGCGCCGATCATGCCGGCGTCGTCGTGGCGCGAGACCGACGGCACGCACGTGCTTCGCTTCGAGCGTCCGCTCGAACCGATCGCGAACGAGGATCCGCGCGACGAGGTCGCCGCCGTGACGCGCGCCTGCAATGCCGCGCTCGAGCGCCTCGTCGTCCGCCATCCGGAGCAGTGGTGGTGGGTCCACCGGCGCTGGAAGGGGGCTGCTGAGCAGCGTTGAACGTCGGAGGTCGAACGTCCGACCTTCGGATGGCGCCCCGAACACGAATCGAACGTGCGACCTGCCCCTTAGGAGGGGGCTGCTCTATCCACTGAGCTACCGGGGCGCGCGGGGGCGATTCTACCGGAGCGGGCGCCTTCCTCCGGGACGGCGCGGTGCATCGTGCACAAACCGGCCGCGGGACCGTACACTTCGGGCGCCCGTCATCCCCGAAGCCTCCGGTGCAAGCCCTCGAACCGCTGCTCCTGCAGGTCACGCCCGCCGATGCGCTCGCGCTGGCGTTCTTCCTGGCGGCGTGGTTCGGGTACAGCTTCTACGCCGACCGCGAGATGAACCACGCGCGCGGGCTGCGCGCGCTGATGCACCAGGCGCGGCTCGAGTGGGGGCGGCAGATGGTGGTGCGCGACCAGAAGGTCCTCGACGCCGCGCTGACCGGTCACCTGATCAACAGCGTGACGTTCTACGCGAACACGTCGATCTACATCGTCGCGGCGCTGATCGCGACCGCCGGCGCGCTCGACTCGATCCTGAGTTTCGCGCAGGACCTGCCGTTCGCGGGGCGGCAGTCGCGCCTGATGGTCCAGGCGAAGCTCTTCCTGCTGATCGGCGTGTTCGTGTTCGCGTATTTCAAGTTCACCTGGGCGCACCGCCAGTACACGCTGCTCCTGACGCTGATCGGCGCGACGCCCGACCGCTCCCGCCCGCCCGACGAACTCGAGGACCATGCGCAGAAGTGCGCCCGCATCAACACGCTCGCCGGCGACGAGTTCAACCGCGGCGTGCGCAGCTACTACTTCGGCTTCGCGGCGCTGGGCTGGTTCCTGCACGTGGCGCTGTTCGCCGCGCTCACCTGGCTCATCCTCGTCGTGCTCTGGCGGCGCGACTTCCGCTCGCCGACGACGCGCGCGATCTCCCGCACGCAGCCTCCGGCGTGACGGCGGGGCCCGTCGGGATGGCCACGGCGCGCGCACCCAGGGCGGCGACCTCGCCATGGCGGAAGCAGTCGAGGAGGTGGTCGTTGGTGAGCCCGGCCGCCTGCATCAGCGCGTGGCAGGTCGTGCTCCCGACGAAACGGAAGCCGTGCTTCGCCAGGAGCCTCGCCAGCGCGTCCGACTGCGGGGTGCGTGCGGGGATCCGCTGGCCGGGCGCGTAGCGCGGCTGTCGCGGCAGGCCGTCGACGACCGACCAGACGAGCGCGCGAAGCGAGCCCCCGGCGCGGTGCAATGCCACGAGCGTCCTCGCATTGGCGACGACGCTCTCGATCTTGCCGCGGTGGCGTACGATCGACGGGTCCGCGACCAGGCGGTCGATGCGGCGGGCATCGAACCGCGCGACGCGCGCCGGGTCGAACCCGGCGAACGCCTTGCGGTAGCCGTCGCGCTTCGCGAGGATCGTGCGCCACGCGAGACCGGCCTGCGCGCCTTCGAGCGTCAGGAGTTCGAACAGCGCATCCTCGTCGGTCGTGGGCACGCCCCATTCGCGATCGTGGTAGTCGCGTTCGGCCGCGCTCCCTTCGCACCAGGGGCAGCGTGAGCGTGCGGGTCCATCGCGCATGGCCGCATGATACGGCTTGACCCGCTCGATCGAGCGCACCTTCGTCCCATGCCCATCTGGCTACGCGCCGACGATCCCTTCCCGCCGATCGAGCACGCGCTCGTGGCGCCGAACGGGTTGCTCGCCGCCGGGAGCGAGCTGTCGGCGCCACGCCTCCTCGCCGCCTACCGTCGGGGCATCTTCCCGTGGTACTCCGAGGGCCAGCCGGTGCTGTGGTGGAGCCCCGACCCGCGCATGGTGCTGTTCACCGACGCCTTCCACGTGTCGCGCTCGCTCGCGCGGCGCGTGCGCGAACGGCGATACGAGATCCGCGTCGACACCGCGTTCGAGCGCGTGATCGAAGCCTGCGCCGAACCGCGCGCCGGGCAACAGGGCACCTGGATCACGCCGGCGATGGTCGGTGCCTACACGGCGCTCCATCGCGCCGGCCACGCGCACTCGGTCGAAGCGTGGCGCGGGGACACGCTCGCGGGAGGGCTCTACGGCATCGCGCTCGGCCGGGTGTTCTTCGGCGAGTCGATGTTCGCGCGGGAGTCCGATGCCTCGAAAGTCGCGCTCGTCCACCTCGTCGGGAAGCTCGCGCGCGACGGCGTGCCGCTCGTCGACTGCCAGCAGCAGACGGCCCACCTCGCATCGTTCGGCGCCCGGCCGATCGCCCGGCGCGCGTTTGCGGCGCATCTCGCCCAGTTGATACACTGCGACGCGCCACCGGTCCCCTGGCAGGCGGGGACGATGGCGACCGACGGCACGACGACCCCGTGAGCAAGCTCAACGACCTCCCGCTCGCGTCGCTGCAGTTCTACGCGACCGCGCCGTACCCGTGCAGCTACCTGCCGGACCGGCTCGCGCGCTCGCAGGTCGCCACGCCGTCGCACCTGATCGACACGCGCGTGTACGGCGAACTCGTCCGGCTCGGCTTTCGCCGCAGCGGCGCGTTCACCTACCGTCCGTACTGCGACCACTGCCGGGCGTGCGTGCCGGTGCGCGTGCCGGTGGCGTCGTTCCGGCCGAACCGGACGCAGCGTCGCGTGCAGCGTGCGCACGCGGGGCTCACGGTGACGCGGCGCGAACTGGGCTACGACTCCGAGCACTACGCGCTGTACCTGCGCTACCAGCGCCATCGCCATCCCGGCGGAGGCATGGACCAGGACAGCCGCGAGCAGTACCAGCACTTCCTGCTCCACAGCAACGTCGCCACCGACCTGGTCGAGTTCCGCGAAGGGCGGGATTTGCGGATCGTGAGCCTCGTCGACCGGCTGGCCGACGGCCTCTCGTCGGTCTACACGTTCTTCGAGCCGGGAGCGACGGCGACGAGCTACGGGACCTACAGCATCCTGTGGCAGATCCGGCGCGCGGCCGAACTCGGCCAGCCGTACCTCTACCTGGGCTACTGGATCGCCGAAAGCGCCAAGATGGCGTACAAGGCCTCGTTCCGGCCGATCGAAGGTCTCGTCGACGGTCGGTGGCGGGTGCTCGACGCCTCACCGGCATAGCCGGACCCGCGTCCACCGAGACGCACCGCCGGTCGTCCCCGTCCGCACGGCATGCGTAGCCCGCGGTGAACGCGGCGTGGCGTCGCGCGCCCCGTCGCCGGGGACGCGCCGGGCCATGGGCTGCAGCTTCAGGCGGTGGTGGTTCCCGGGGAGTCGGACCGCTACCGGTAGTGGAAATCGGAGACTGCGGGGTGGTTCGTCGCAGACATATAGTAGGCTACAATATGCAGTAGCATGTTGTTCCTTGGTCGAGTTTCCCCGCGGAATTCCTTGATTCGGCGTAATCCCGGCGATGGACAGTTTGCACCGGCCATTCTTGTTTGCCACAATCCGTGGCGTCCCATCTGCATCCGCCTTCACCCTCGCCACATCTCCTACCCCCAGGGAGCCTTGCATGAACGCCTTTGCCGAAGCCCGCTATCTTTCGCAGCCCCGTTACGACCAGCTCGACACGCGCTTCGACGCCGAGCGCGGCATCTACTGGGCCTGGATGAACCCGCGGCCGCGCGCCTGCTTCAATCGCGATCTGCTCGCCGACCTGTCGGCCTACGTCGACTCGATCGAGAACTCGGGCGGCACGATGGCGGACGAGCGCGGGCGCGTCGCGCCGGTGCACTATGCGGTGATCGCGTCGCGCCTGCCCGGCGTGTTCAATCTCGGCGGCGACCTCGCGCTGTTCCGTGCAGCGATCGAGCGCCGCGAGCGCACGACGCTCGCGCACTACGGCCGCGCCTGCGTCGATGTCCTCTTCCGCTGGTGGAAGAACGCGAACGTTCCGCTGACGACGATCGCGCTCGTGCAGGGCGAGGCGTTGGGCGGCGGCTTCGAGTGCGCGCTCGGCTCGTCGGTGCTGATCGCCGAGGAGGACGCGCGGATGGGATTCCCGGAGGTGTTGTTCAACCTCTTCCCGGGCATGGGCGCGTACAGCTTCCTGTCGCGCAAGGTGGGCCGGCGCACGACGGAGGAGTTGATCACCAGCGGCGCGGTCTACACGGCGCGCCAGCTCTACGACCTGGGCGTGGTCGACGTGATCACGCCGACCGGAACCGGCGAGGCCGCGGTCGAGAGCTACGTGCGCAAGCACCAGCGCTCCGGCAACGGCCGGCGCGGCATCGAGGCGATCGCGAAGGAGATGAATCCGCTCACGCACGAGGAACTCGTGCGCGTCGTCGAAGTGTGGGCCGATGCGGCGCTTCGTCTCACCGAGCGCGATCTCCGGATGATGGACCGGCTGGTGCGCGCGCAGCAGCGGATCCAGGTGCCCGAAGGCGCGGCGACGAACGTCGTGCCGCTCGCCGTCGGTTTCGGCGACTGAGCGACGGCGATGCGGTGTCCGCCGCGCGACGCGGCGGGCATCGGGGCGCGGAGGGACCGGGTCGGGCTCGTCGGCGGGAATGCGGCAGGGCGGCGGGGGGTCGCCGCCGGTTCGCATCCGTTGCCGCCGTCCGTGTCGTGCCGCTACGCGTCGCCGCCGCCCAGCCCCTGCTGCCGGCGTGCGTCGAGGTGCTCGTCGATCGCGAGTCGCGCGCGGTTCGCCGCGCTGACCAGTTCCTCGGTCCAGGGAACCGCGCGCAGCCGCAACTGCTCGTGCGCCGCCTTGTCGATGCGCGAGGCGATCTGGAACAGTTGCATCGCACCGACCGACGCCGCCCCGCCCTTGAGCGCGTGCGCGGCATCCTTCGCGAGGTCATAGCGGCGCGACGCCAGCGCGTCGCCGATCTCGCGCACCAGGCGCTCGGTATCGCCCTTGAAGCCGCGCAGCAGGCGATCGATGAACGACGGGTCGGTGGACAGTTTCACGAGGTCGGAAAGCACCGACGGGTCGAGCGGCGGCGTCTCGACGACCGTGAGCGACGGGCGGTCCTCGACGCGTTCGGGCGGGGGCGCCGCCGCGCGGTCGGCGTCCGTTGCGAGATGGCGCTCGACCGCGTCGAGCAAGAGCGAGGCCCGAAGCGGCTTCGGCATGAACTCCGCGGCGCCGGCGCGTTCGCACTCCGCGATCGCCTCGGTGGTCACGTTCGCCGACAAGATGAGCACCGGGATCGGGCGGGACGTCGTGAAGCGGTAGAGCTTGAGCGCCTCGAGGCCGGACACGACCGGCATCGAGAGGTCGAAAAGCGCGAGATCGAAGCCGCCGCGCTCCAGCGCATCGAGCGCCGCTTCTCCGTTGTCGACCAGGGTCACGAGGTGGCCGCCGCTTTCGAGGATCAGCTGGGCGACGCGCTGGTTGGTCGCGTTGTCCTCGGCGACGAGAATGCGCGCGCCGCGGATCTTGTGCACCTTCGTGCTCGCGCCGCCGGTCGTCGACGCCTGCATCGTCGCCGCGGCGGTGCGCGTCGCGTCGGAGAGGTCGGTCGTGAGGTCCAATCCCCGGGGTTCCGCGTGCGCGAGCGGCAGTTCGAACCAGAAGAGGCTCCCCTTGCCCACGGTGCTCGCGAGCCCGATCCGGCCGCCCATCAGCATCACCAGATGGCGCGCGATCGTCGTGCCGAGGCCGGTGCCGCCATAGACACGCGTGACCGAGTCGTCCGCCTGGGTGAACGGTTCGAAGATCGCCGCCTGTTTCGCCTCGGGGATGCCGATCCCGGTGTCCTGGACCTCGACGCGCACGACCGAGCGCGATTCGCCGTCGTCGGCTGCGCGAACGCGCAGCGAGATCTCGCCGGTCTCGGTGAACTTGACGGCGTTGGACAGGAGGTTGAGCAGGATCTGCCGGATGTGGTGCGCATCGCCTTCGAACCAGCGCGCGGCGGAAGCGTCGATCTCGGTATTGATCGCGAGTCCCTTGTAGCGCGCCTGCGGCAGCATGACCTTGACGGTACCGGTCGCCAGCTTGCCGAGATCGAACGGGCGCACCTCGATCGCGACGCGCCCGGCCTCGATCTTGGCCATGTCCAGCACGTCCTCGATCTGGGCGAGCAGCAGGTTGGCCGAGGTCATCATCGTCTCGACGATCTCGCTCTGCGCTTCGTTCAGGCTGGTCTCGCGCAGCACGTCGGCCATCGCGATGACGCCGTTCAGCGGCGTGCGCATCTCGTGACTCACGTTGGCGAGGAACCGTCCCTTGGCCGCGTTCGCCTCGTCCGCGCGTCGCTTCGCCTCGGTGATCCGCTGCGACAGCACCCCCACGTAGAGCGGGAGGACCAGGAGCGCGATCAGGAAGCCGGTGCCGATGCCCAGGTGCTGCGACCAGAACGGCGAGAGCCAGAGCGCGAGCACGAATCCCAGGATCGCCGCGACCTGCGCCGCGTACAGGTATGCACGCCCGAACCGGAACCCGTTGCCGAACGCGACGAACAGGTACACGCCGAGCAGCACGGCGCCGCCTTCGTCCATCCGGATCAGGCAGTAGGTGACCGCCGCGTTGTCCGCGAGAATGCCCATCGCGCGCCGGATGCGCGACTTTCCGCCCTTGAGGACGCCGGCCAGCAGGAGGGCCGACAGCGCGACGATCGCGCCGCACACCAGCACGAACTCGCGCTCGATCGGGTCGAGCCTGCCATCGCGCCAAACGGTCCACCAGACGTAGACGTAGACGAGCGCGACGATCGAGACCCGCAGGACCGCCTGTTCGAGTTCCGGCCGGTCCGCGCGGGCGAGCAGCGCGCGCAGACGTCCCGGCGGGCTCGGGGACTGCGACACGGGCGGCGGTGAAGGGCGGGCCATCGTGCTCGTCGCGGTCAGTGTGGCATCCTAGCGTGCGGACGCGGGGGAATCGGTGGCGAGCGACAGCGCCCCGGCGTCGCCATTCGCGCCGAGCACGAGGCGACTTCGCGCCGCGGCGTCCGCCGCCCTCGCGGGCAATCGCAGCGAAGCAACCGACGCAAACCGCGATTCAGGCACTTTCGATTCCTCCGTTGCGGCCCACCAGGGCAACGCGGAACAACTCCGGACTCGGCGAGGCCGTCCTCGCCGCAGAACATGGCGCATGCACAGTCCTTCGTCGTGCCTGCCACCGACGGCTTCCCGCTCGGGGCGACCCTCTGGACGTCCTCCGCGGATCCTTCGTCCGCCCACATCGTCGTCGTCAACGCCGGGGCGGGCATTCCGGCCCGCTACTACGATCGCTTCGCGGCCTGGCTCGCCGATCGTGGCGCGCCGACGCTCACCTACGATTATCGCGGCATCGGGTCGTCGTGCCCAGCCAGACTCAAGGGCTTCGAGGCGACGGTCGAGGACTGGGGAAGCAAGGATTGTGCCGCAATCCTCGACGTCATGCGAGCCCGGTTCCCGACATCTAAGCTCACCGTGCTCGGCCACAGCATCGGCGGTTTCGTCGCCGGACTCGCCCCGCGCGGCGAGCACGTCGATCGGCTGGCGCTGGTCGGCGCGCACACCGGGTACTGGCGCGATTACGCTCCGCGGGTTCGCCTGCCGATGTACGCCGCGTGGCACGTCGCGATGCCCTTGCTGGCGCGGTTCACCGGGTATGTTCCGGGCCGTCCGTTCGGACTGCCTTCCGACCTCCCGGCCGGGGTCGCTCGGGACTGGGCGCGCCGGCGCAAGCCCGAGCCCTGGTGGTACCTGAAACGCCCGGACGGATCCCCCGACACCGAACGCATCGCCAACGTCGTCGCGCGCTTCGATGCGTTTCGCGCGAACGCGCTGGTCGTCTCGGTCGGCGACGATCCGTTCGCGACGGAAGAGGCCACCGCGAGGATCGTCGCCCTGTTCCGGAACTGCCGCTTCGAGGAGCGGCGCGTCGATCCCGCGAGAATCGGACTGCCGAAGGTCGGTCACTTCGGCTTCTTCCGCTCGCGGATGCGCGAGACGCTTTGGCCGCTGGTCGGCGATTTCCTCGCGGCGTGAGGCGCGCGACCGGGCTATTCGCGGTCGCGAACCACGACGGTGAGGCGCGTCTCGACGACGAGTTCGCCGTCGACGGTGGCGCGTCCGGTCATCCGCACGACGCCCCGCAGCGCCCGGTCGATCCGGCACTCGAGCGCCAGGGTGTCGCCCGCGTACGCCGGCCGCTCGAAACGCGTGTGGTCGATGCCGGCGAGGTAGGTGATCGAACCGCCCTCCGGCTTCGAGAGACCGGAGCAGAGGCACAGGACGCCGCCGGCCTGCGCCAGCGCCTCCACCACGAGCGTCGGCGGCATCGAGGGCCGCGTGTCCGCGACGTTCTCGAAATACGGTTCGTCGAACGACACGTGCTTGCGCGCGCGGACCCACGCCCCGGCTTCGCATGCGTCGATGTGATCGACGAGCACGAACGGATAGCGGTGGGGAACGTGCTGGAACAGGCGCTGGATGTCGGAGGGTGAGGTGAGGGTCATCGGACCTCCCGCCGGCGTCCGCCGGCACGCGGGGCGCAGTGTAACCGTTCGCGATCCCGGGCCGGCGATATAATCTTCGTCGAATCCCGGTTCGCACCCCTGTCCGCCCTGCACCCGACGAGCGGAGAACGGGAACGCGGGCGCCAACGCCGAATCATCATGCGCTTCGGCCCCGGACTTCGCGATACCCGCCTGCGCCGTCCCACTCCATTCGATCGCCTGCCCATGAAGATCCTCGTTCCGGTGAAGCGTGTCGTCGATTTCAACGTGAAGGTTCGGGTGAAGCCGGACGGTTCGGGGGTGGACACGTCGAACGTGAAGATGTCGATGAATCCGTTCGACGAGATCGCGGTGGAGGAGGCGGTGCGGCTGAAGGAGCGCGGGGTGGCGAGCGAGGTGGTGGTGG
>JAANMX010000920.1_pt1 | contig 36390 bp, 29 predicted proteins | sample 7279681 | NCBI WGS metagenome assembly JAANMX01 (sample SAMN14094542, study PRJNA606508) | bioreactor metagenome | isolation source: A lab-scale SPAN reactor treating ammonium-rich wastewater day 351 | place: Ireland: Galway | collected 2018-01-01 | reverse complement strand
CCCGGCTTGTCGGCGCTTCGCTGCGCTCAGTGCCGACCGCCGGGGGCTTACCCGGAGAGACGCCGGCTGCGCCGGCTGAAATGCCAGACTTGTGTAGAAACCTATGGCGTCAGCCGGGGGTGTTGAATCGGCACAACCTTTGAGCCGTGGCAGACGGCGACTCTTCGATATCCCATTACTCGCGCGATGCAGAGCCGCCGTCTTCGACGGCTTTGAATCATACCGCCTATCCACCCCCGGCTTGCGCCGGGGGCTTACCTGGAGAGGCGCCTGCTTCGCAGGCTGAACGGCACGTGGGTGCGCCTTCAATAAGCTCAGGGCAAGGCGCCCTTGCCACTTGCCTTTAAGGTTTGACAAGCAAGTATTTGCACCATGCCTCGTAAACTGATCGTTGTCGGCCTTGATTGCCTTGAGCCCTCGCTTGCCTTTGAGCGCTGGGCTGACCGCATGCCCAACCTTACCCGCCTGCGCGAGCGTGGCGTGTTCGCCCGCATGCGCAGCACCATCCCGCCCATCACCATCCCGGCCTGGCAGTGCATGGTGACCGGCAAAGATCCCGGCACTCTGGGCATGTACGGCTTCCGCAACCGCAAGGATTACTCCTACGACTCGTTCATGTTCGCCGACGGCAAAATGGTGCGCGAGCCCCGCGTGTGGGACGTACTGTCGCGCGCCGGCCTCAACAACATCGTGCTGGGCGTGCCCCAGACCTACCCGCCGCGGCCGTTGAAGGGCGTGATGGTGAGCGGTTTCCCGCTGCCCGACACCGAGGGCACCTGGACCTACCCGGCGACGCTGAAAAACGAGATCGCCACGGTGTGCGACTACAATCCCGACGTCGAGGAGTTCCGCAGCGAGAACCGCCAGGAGATTCTGCAGAACCTGATCGACATGGCCGAGCGCCGCTTCAAGCTGGCGGCGCACCTGCTGAAGACGCGGCCGTGGGACTTCTTCATGATGGTGGAGATGGGCACGGACCGGATCGTGCACTTGCTGTGGCGCTACACCGACGAGACGCACCGCCACTACCAGGCCAACCACCCGCTCAACAACGCCATGCGCGACTACTATGCCCTGTGCGACAGGCTGATGGGCGAGCTGATCGCGCCCTACGAGAACGACCCGGACGTGGCGATTGCTGTCGTTTCCGACCACGGCGCGCGCGGCATGGACGGCGGTGTGATGATCAACGACTGGCTGATCCGCGAAGGCTATCTCGCGCTGAAAGAGCGCCCCAAAGAGCCGCTGGGCATGGGAAAGCTGATCAAGGCGGGTGCTGTTGACTGGTCAAGAACGAAGGTTTGGGCCGAGGGCGGCTACTACTCGCGCGTGCAGTTCAACATCAAGGGCCGCGAGCCCGAGGGCATCGTGGACCCCGCCGAGGTGGACGCGCTGGCCGCCGAGCTGAGTGAGAAGCTGAAGGCCATCCCCGACGACGCCGGCCGGCCGATGACCACGCACGTTTACCGGCCCCATGAGACGTACCGGGTGGTGAACAACATCCCGCCGGATCTGATCGTGATTTTCGGCGACCTGGGCTGGCGCAGCATCGGCAGCGTGAGCCCAGCGCCCGACGCGCCCCTGCACGTGTTCGAGAACGACACGGGCCCCGACGACGCGAACCACAACTGGCACGGCGTGTTCGCCATGGCCGGCGCCGGCGTGCCCAAACAGGGCGAGCTGGAGCCGTTCAGCCTGATGGACTTCGCGCCGACGGTACTCAATTTCTTCAACAAGGAAATCCCCGCCGACATGCAGGGGACGGCGCGGCCGTTCGTTGGTTAGAGCCCCGGCCGAAAGGCCGGGGAGTCGCCGAAGGCGACAACATGGTGGTTCGGTTCACCGCTGCGCGGTGTCCCCGGCCCTTCGGCCGGGGCTCAAAGCGCCAGGCGCGCCATCACTGCCGTGCCTATCGCCAGGCAGTGTTCGTCCACGTTGAAGCGGGCGGAGTGCAGCGGCTCGGTGATGCCCTTCTGCCTGTTGCCGCTGCCTACCAGGAAAAACGCGCCGGGCCTTTGCTGCAGGTAATAGCTGAAGTCTTCGCCCCAGGTCTGCGGCTCGAAGCCGGTGTTCACGTTGCCTTCGCCCACGATTTCCGCGGCCGCCTTCGCCACGGCTTGCACGCCGCTCTCGTGGTTCACGATGCTGTCGTAGCCGCGCAGGTACTTGTACTCGTGCTTCAAACCGTGCGCCTGGGCGACGGCCTGCACCATGCGCTCCATCTCTTCGATGATGCGCGCGCGCACGGGCTCTTCGTAGGTGCGCACGGTGCCCAGCAGCTCAGCGCTGTCGGGGATGATGTTGTGGGTGGTGCCGGCGTGGAACTTCGTCACGCTCACCACCGCCGGCTTGCCCGGCTGCACGCGGCGTGAAACCAGCGTCTGCAGCATGCCTACCAGCTCGGCCGTGGCGGGGATGGGGTCCAGCGCCTCGTGGGGGCGCGAGGCGTGGCCGCCCCGGCCGGTCAGCTTGATCTCGAAAATGTCGGCCGCGGCGGTCATGGCGCCGACGCGGGTCGCGACGGTCCCCACTTCCATCTGCGGGTTGTTGTGCAGGCCGTAGACTTCGTCCACGCCCTCGAGGCAGCCCTTGTCAATCAGCCCCTTGGCGCCGCCGGGGGGCAGTTCTTCGCTGGGCTGGAAGATGAATCGCACGCTGCGCGTCAGCTTGTCTCTGCGCGCAGCGAGCAGCCTGGCGGTGCCCATCGCGATCGTCATGTGGGTGTCGTGGCCGCACATGTGGGCGACGCCGCCGTGGCGGGACCGATAGGGGACGTCGTTGAGTTCGGTGATGGGCAGCGCGTCCATGTCGGCGCGCAGGGCCACGCGGCCTTTGCCGTTGGGGGCGTCCAGGTCGGCGATGAAGCCTTCGCCCCACAGCTTGGTGACCTTGAGGCCCAGCTCGGCCATCTGCTGGGCGCAGTGCTCGGAGGTCTTGAACTCGTGCAGTGACAGCTCCGGCACCATGTGCAGTGTGCGGCGCTGGGTGGTCAGCCAGTCCTGCAAGCCTTCGGCGGCGGTCAGCAGTTCATGCGGCATGGGCGGTTTCCTTTGTGCGGCGCGAGTCTAGCAAAAAGCGGGTGTCGTCGCCGGTGGGCGCGCTTGCGGCTTGCCGGTGGGCCGGGCGCTGCTTGAATCTTCTGCACATGACCGCCAAGCCCCGCAAGCAGAGGCCCATCCGCCGCGCGATTTTGACGCGCCTGGGCGGGCTGTTTGCGGGCTCGCAGCGCAACCCTTCTCGGCTGTTCCTGCTGTTCAACCACGCCGTGGTGGGCGGAGCGGACGTGGTGCACGCGCGCATCGCGCAGTCGGTGGCCGAGGTCTCCCCCTGGATCTACCTGACGCTGCCCACCTGGCCGCAGCCCTTTGCCGTGAACTTCCCCGCTTCCGCGCGGCTTGAGTTCGTGGGGCGCAGGTGCAAGGGCCCGGCGCGGCGCTTTTTCCACATCGGGCGGCTGGCGGCGCTGATCAACGCCCATGAGCGGCCCACGGTGCTGGGCGGCAACTCGCGCTTCTTCTATGAGCTTACGGCGCTGCTGCGCCCGCACGTGCGCTGCATCGACCTGGTGCACGCGCTGGCCAGCGTGGAGCACTTCAGCCTGCCCTACGCGCCGCGGCTGGACGCCCGCGTGTTCATCAACGCCGGCGTGCGCGACGACGTGGCCGCCATCTACGACCAGGCCGGGCTTGAGCCTGCGCTCAAGCAGCGCATGCGGGTGATCGAGAACTGTGTTGACCTGCCGCCCCCGCCGCCGCCCAAGCCGGAAGGCCCGCTGCGCGTGCTGTATGTCGGGCGCGGCGCCCCGGAAAAGCGCGTGCACCTGGTGGGGCGCGTCGCCTCGGCCTGCGCGGACGCGGGCATCGCCGCCGAGTTCACGCTGGTGGGGGACGTGAACGAGCTGATCGACCCGGCCGACCGGCAGTACTGCCGCTTCACCGGCCTGCTGGACAACCCCGCGCTGATCCATGAGCACTACGCCCCGGCCCATGTGCTGCTGCTGACCAGCCGCAGCGAGGGCTTCCCCGTGGTGGTGATGGAAGCGATGGCCCACGGTGTGGTGCCCGTGTGCTCCAACGTGGGCGGCATGCCGGCCCACGTGCTGCCCGGTGAAACCGGCGAGTTGCTGCCCGCCGAGGAGGCTGCCCTGGTGCCCGCGGCCGTGGAGGCGCTGCGCAATCTGGCCGCTGACCGCGGGCGGCTGGCCGCCATGGCCGCCGCCGCCCGCGCCCGTGCCGAGCAGCACTTCACGCCGGAGCGCTTCGTGGGCCGCTGGCGCGAGCTGCTGCTGGGGGAGGGCGCGCCATGAGCCGGCCGCTGGTGAGCGTGATCCTGCCGACCTTCAACCGGGCGGAGCTGCTGCCCGGCGCGGTGGAATCCGTGCTGGCCCAGAGCTGGCGTCCGCTGGAGCTGCTGGTTGTGGACGACGGCAGCAGCGACGGCACGCCGGCGCTGTGCCAGGCGCTGAAGGCGCGGTCGGAGCAGTCGGGCGTGGCGGCGGTGTTCCTGCGCCAGGCCAACGCCGGCCCGGCGGCGGCGCGCAACCTCGCGCTGCAGCGCGCCGGCGGCGACTACTTCGCGTTCCTGGATGACGACGATCGCTGGTACCCCGACAAGACCGCGCGGGAACTGGCGGCCCTGCAATCGACGGGCGCCGAGGTGGCGGCCTGCCTGCTGCTGCGTCCGCAGACGCGCGACCGCCGCACCAAGCCGCGCCATGCCGCCGACCTGCTGGAAGGCCGCTGCGCCGCCGATTTCCTGGGGCGCGGGCGCGACGCCTCGATCGTCAGCCTGCTGGTGACGCGCGACGCCGCCCGGCGCGCGGGCCCGTTCGACGAAAGCCTGCGCGCCGGTGAAGACACGCTGTGGATGTACCGCCTGCTGCTGGGCGCGACGGCCTGCAACGTGCCGGAGGTGCTGGGCGAGGCGGGCGACCTGCCGGGCTCGCTGTCGAGCGGCACGGGCCTTGACGGCATGCTGCGCCGCGACGCGGACCACGAGGCCTGGCTGCTGCGGGCGCGCGAGGCCGGGGTCAATGACGGCGGCTGGGACGAACAGACCTGGCGCGCGCGCGTGGCGCAGGATTACAGCGAGCTGGTCAAGAACCGGCTGTATGCGGGCGACCTGGCCGGCGCCCGCGAGGTGTTTCAGCGGGGCATGCGGCTCAGCGCGGGCAACCCGCCGCTGCCGCGCGTGAAACGCAAGATTCACAAGGCCAGGCTGCTTTCCCTGTTCGGGCGAAAATTGCAACATCCCAAGCTGCGCAAAGAGGCGACCCGTGGCTGATCATCAACTCGTGGTAGTGACCGGCGCGGCCGGCTTCATCGGCAGCCACCTGTGCGACGCGCTGCTGGCCGAGGGCAGGCGCGTGCGCGGCGTTGACCGCCACCAGCCCGGCGACTGCGCCAACCTGCAGGGGGCATTGCAGCAGGCGAACTTCGAGTACCTGCGGCGCGACGTGGGCCTGGACGCCGAGGGACTGTGCGAAGGGGCGGACGCGGTCTGCCACCTGGCCGCCATGAGCAGCGTGCCGGACAGCCTGCGCGATCCGCGGCAGTGCCACGCCGACACCTGCAGCAGCACGCTCAACATGCTGGAGGCCGCGCGCAGGGCCGGCGCGAAGCGTTTCGTGCTTTCCAGCTCGGCGTCGGTGTACGGCACCACGCCCGCCATGCCGGTGGCCGAAAGCCTTGCCACCGCGCCACTGAGTCCTTACGCCGCGGCCAAGGCGGCCTCCGAGCAGTACGTGCGCGCCTGGGCGCAGATGGGCCTGGACGGCGTCAGCCTGCGCTACTTCAACGTGTACGGGCCGCGCCAACTGGGCGGCGTGATCCCGGCCATGATCCGCGCCGTCGCGGAAAACCGGCCGATCACCCTGTTCGGCGACGGCAACCAGAACCGCGACTTCGTGTACGTGGCGGACGCGGTGTCGGCCAACCTGCACGCGCTGCGGCACGTGCGCCCGCTGCGCGGGGAGGCGTTCAACGTGGGCTGCGGCCACACCGTCACGATCCGCGAGCTGGCGGTGCAGATCGGACGCATCGCCGACAGGCAGCCGCGGTTCGACGAGCAGCCGGAACGCGAGGGCGACATCCGCTACTCGTGCGCGGACCCGGGCCACGCCAAGCGCGTGCTGGGCTTTGAGGCCACCGCGCGGCTTCCGCAGGGACTGCGCATCACCATGGGGCTGGCATGAGCGGGCCGCTGGTCTCGGCGATCATCCCGACCTACCGCCGCCCGCGACTGCTGGAGCGCAGCCTGGGCAGCGTGCTGCGCCAGACGTACAGGCCGCTCGAGCTGGTGGTGATCGACGACGGCAGCGGCGACGAAACCCCCGAGGTGCTGGCGTCCTTCGCGCCGCGAGTGAAAGAGGCCGGCGTGGAGTTCAACTGGTTCAGCAAGGAAAACGGCGGCCCGGCCGCGGCGCGCAACGCGGGCATGGAGCGCGCGAAGGGCGAATTCTTCGCGTTCCTGGATGACGACGACCGCTGGTACCCGCAGAAGCTGGAGACGCAGCTTGCCATGATGCGCACGCACCCGCAGGCCGGCGTTTCGTTCACGCGCTACGTGCACGAGGGCAAGGAGGACCAGCCCAAGCCGAAGCCCGGGCAGATGCGCGACGGCTGGGTGTTCGACACCCTGTGCGGCGGGCAGACCCGCGCCCACATGCAGACGCTGGTGGTTTCACGCGATGTGCAGCGGCGCGTGGGCGGCTTTGTGGACGCCCGCAACTGGGAGGACAGCGACTGGCAGCTGCGCCTGTCGCTCGAGACCGAGTTCCTGGCCGTGCTCGAGCCGCTGACCGTGATCTGCACGGTCGAGAGCAGCATCAGCCGCGAAGCCGGCCTGGAAGGCGACCTGCAGCGCGATCGTGAAAAGCTGCGGCTGCTGGATGAACTGGTCGCTGAACACGGCGGCCACCCGCGCTTCAGCCCGGAAGCCGTAAAGCTGCTGCGAGCGCGGATCTACGACGAGCACGTCAAGCACCTGATCTGGCTGGGGCGCGTCGATCAGGCCCGCGAGGCCTGGCGGCAGGCGCTGGACGAATGCGGCGAGCAGCCTCTGCTGGCGCAGCTCAAGAGCAAGCTCGCGCGCGCGCGCGTGGCGGGCTGGTTCGGGCGCAGGCTGAAGAAACCCTGATCATTTCGATTCCACCGGGCGCAGGCGCGCTTCCAGCCTGGCGGTCAGCGACAGCGCCTCCAGCTTGCCGGCGTCGTCGCCCGCCAGCTTCCCGGCCAGCGCGCGTGCCTGCGCCAGCCGTGCGTGGTGCAGTGCGGCCTCGTTGAGACGATCGCGCTCAAGTGCGCGCGCCAGCGCGCAGTGCGTGCTGACCGAGATTGCTTCCTCGCTCGCGACGCCGGCAACCAGCCCCTCGGGCCGGTCCTGAAGCGGCGTGGTTTTCGTGGCCAGCCCGCCTTCCAGCAGCTTGCCGTCTAGCAGGTGCTCGCGCCGCTCCAGCAGTTGCAGGCTCCCGTCCTGCTCGAGCTTGCGGGTCGTCTTCTCGATGTAGCGCCCGTTTTCCAGCACGTACTCTTCCTGGCTGGTCCATTCCAGGCAGAGCTGCAGCTTGCCCTGCTGCAGGCGCAGCAGGCGGGTCGTTTCCGGCAGCTTGCCGTCGGATGCGCGGCAGCGCAGGGCGACGAACTTCCCGTCGAACAGCACCTGGGCGCCGAGCCGCGGCTCGACATCGATGAAAAGGTGCACGCCGGCGTGGTCGGTTTTACCCGTGTGGATCAGCACCGCGGCGGCCTTGGTGTCCAGGCGCAGCAACAGAAGCTGCTTGTCGTCCGCAAGCCTGAGGTCCACGGCCTGGTCAAGCGACTCGAAGTCGCCGACCCGCAGGCCGAAGTGCCTGCGCACCTCGTCTTCCAGCAGCGCCAGGCGCACGTGGCGCAGGGTGTCGCGGTCGACGTCCTTCATGTCGATGGCGAACAGGCCGGGAGCGAACAGCAGCAGGAGCAACAGCAGGCGCATGGGAACCTCGCCGCGAGGCGGCAGAACAGGAGTCGGCAATCCGGGCGCCCGGCCTGAACAGAAAGCACCCCGGGAAATCCGCCGGCCGCGGTTCCGGAGCGCGTGCCTTGCGCATCGCGGCCCGCGTCCCGACAATTCGGCCAATGAAACTTGAGGACAGAGGCGACGTTTTCGTCACGGCCGCGCTGGGCGGCCTGGCCGTGCTGTTCGTGGTGTTCGCCCTGTGGCTGCAGTGGTTCTGGGCCGGCACCTCGATGGACATCGACGTGTACTGGGAAGCCGGCCAGCGCATGCTGCACGGCGGCCGCAACCTGTACGCGGAATCCGAGGACGGCACCAACCAGGTGGGCCTGTTCATCTACCCTCCGCTATTTGCCACGCTGTTCGCGCCCATCACCCTGCTGCCGCGCTGGGCGGGCTACGCGCTTTGGGGGCTGCTGGAGCTGCTGCTGATGGCCGCCGGCCTGCGCGCCGCCCGCGGCCTGTGCGACGTGCCGGCCGGCAGGCAGGCGCGGCTGTTCTACCTGCTGATGATCGCCGGCCTGTTCGGCGCCCTGTGGACCAACATGCAAGAGGGGCAGGTCAACATGCTGGTGGTCAGCGCGCTGCTGGCCGGCGGATGGCTGATCGAGCGCGACAAACCCCTGCGCGGCGGGCTGCTGCTGGCGGCCGCCACCCACCTGAAGGTGATCCCGGTGGTGCTGCTGCCGATCCTGCTGGCGCAGAAGCGTTTTAAAGCGGCAGCCGGCATGGCGGCCGGCATGCTGCTGCTGTGGGCGGCGCCGCTGGTGTACAGCGTGCCGAACTACGGGCTGGGAGAAGGCGTCAGCTCGAACGTCAGCCTGCACGGCGACTACCTGGACAGCATCGTGAAGCCGCGCCTCGAGGCCGGCAACGCCTCGGGCCTGGGGGGCTCGCGCGCGCCGAACAACTCTCTGACGGCCGTGGCGCGCCGCTGGTTCAGCGACGACCACCGGCTTTCGCTGCAGAGTGAAGGGCGCTCGCCGCTGCTGAGCGAGCTGCCCGACGGCGTGGTGCGCTACGGCGCGCTGGGGCTGGCGGCTTTGCTGGGCGGGCTGTCGATGCTGCTGGCCTGGCGCTGTCGAAACTCGCGGTTGGCGCGCAGCGCGGTGCTGGGTTTGGCATTGCTGTCCGCGGCGCTGGCGAACCTGCTGTTCTGGCCACACCACCTGTGCCTGCTGCTGCTGGTGCTGGGGCCGCTGGCGGCCTGGTGCCTGCGCGCGAACGACCAGCGCCCGGCGTATGCCGCGCTGGGGGCTGCGCTGCTGCTGTGCTATGTGCCATTGCTGGACAGGTTTTCGCCGTTCGACCGCATGGCGATCTGGGGTACGCCCACGCTGGGAGTGCTGCTGATCTGGGCCGGCGTGTTTTTCCACTTCTGGCGCCGGCCGGGGACTGTCCCCGCAGTTGGGGACTGTCCCCGTCGTCAGGCTGCTGCTGAAGCGCTCCACAACGGGGACAGTCCCTCGGCGCAAGCGCCGGGGACAGTCCCCTGACGATCCGTTGCACCTTGGGCCGATGCCCCTATACTTCCCGCCCATGAAGAAACGGTCACCCGGAATCCTGCTGCTTGAAGACGGCCGCGCCTTCCGCGGCCGACTTTTTGGGGCGCAGCAAAAAGGCTTCGGCGAAGTGGTGTTCAACACGGCGCTGAGCGGCTATCAGGAAATCATCACCGACCCCAGCTACGCCGGCCAGATCGTGACCATGACGGCCACGCAGATCGGCAACTACGGCATCAACCTCGAGGACGACGAGGCCGACAAGCCCTGGCTCAGCGGCTTCGTGTGCCGCGAATTGAGCGGCATCGTCAGCAACCACCGCAGCCAGCGCACCCTGGACGATTACCTGCGCGCCTGCGGCGTGCCGGGCATCGACGGCCTCGACACCCGCGCGCTGACCCTGCACCTGCGCAAACACGGCGCCATGCGCGGCGTGATCGCAGCCGAGCAGGACGCCGACGCGCTGTTAAAGGAAGTGAAGGCCAGCCCCACCATGGAAGGGCAGGACCTGGTCAAGGTGGTCAGCAACCACGAGCCCTACGACCTGAACAGCGGCTACGACTCGCCCTTCGCCGAGGACAGCGTGCTGACGGGCAGCGGGCGCGGCCTCAAATGCGCGGCCATCGACTACGGCGCCAAGAAGAACATCCTGCGCTGCCTGGTGCAGGTCGGCTTCAAGGTGCGCGTGTTCTGCGCCACGGCCACGGCCGAGGAAATCCTGGCCTGGGGGCCCGACGCGGTGTTCCTGAGCAACGGCCCCGGCGACCCGGCGGCGCTGGACTACGCGATCCGCGAGATCAAAAAACTGGTTGAGAAGAAGTTGCCGATCTTCGGCATCTGCCTCGGCCACCAGCTGCTGACCTGGGCCTTCGGCGGCCGCACGTACAAATTGAAGTTCGGCCACCACGCGGCGAACCACCCGGTGAAAGAGCTGGCGACCGGCAAGGTGGAGATCACCAGCCAGAACCACGGCTTCGCCACGGACCCGGAGAGCCTGCCCGCGGACGTCGAGGTCAGCCACATCAACCAGAACGACGGCACGGTGAGTGGAATCAGGCACAAGTCGCTGCCGGTGTTCAGCGTGCAGTACCACCCGGAGGCCAGCCCGGGGCCGCACGACAGCCTGCACCTGTTCCGGCGTTTCCACGCCATGGCGGTGGAGCAAGCCTCGGCCAGGGCGTGAACCGGGATCGGTGACCGGGTGGATGCGGCCTGGGCCGAAACCGACCCGTCATTGACCGCACCCGCAGCGGCGGGTCCAATGCAACCATGGCTGAACCCGGCTACACCGTGCTCGCCCGCAAGTACCGGCCCGCGAAGTTTGCGGACCTGGTGGGGCAGCCCCACGTGGTGAAGGCGCTCAGCAACGCGATCAACACCAACCGGGTGGCGCAGGCCTTCCTGTTCACCGGCTCGCGCGGAACGGGCAAGACCAGCTCGGCGCGCATCCTGGCCAGCGCGTTGAACTGCCTGGAAAGAAAGCCCGGCGATTTTGAACCCTGCGGAAAGTGCGCCAGCTGCCGCGACATCGCCCGCAGCGAAGACCTCGACGTGGTCGAGATGGACGCGGCCAGCAACAGCCGCGTCGATGACGTGCGCGAACGCCTCGAATCCGTGGAGACCCGCCCCGCGCGCGGCAGGTTCCGCATCTTCATCATCGACGAGGTGCACATGCTCTCGACCAGCGCCTTCAACGCGCTGCTGAAGACGATCGAAGAGCCGCCGCCCCACGTGAAGTTCATTCTCGCCACCACCAACCCGGAGAAGATACCGGAGACCATCCTCTCGCGCTGCCAGCGCTATGACTTCCGGCGCGTGACGCTCAGCGAAATCGTGGCATGGCTCGAGGCCATCTGCGCCAGGGAGAACCTGCACCCGCAGGATGGCGTACTGCGCGCCGTGGCCGAAATGGCCGAGGGCGGCATGCGCGACGCCCTGGGCAAGGTTGACCAACTGGTCGCTTTCTCCGGCGCCGAGCCCGGCCTGGAAGACGCCGAGCGCGTGTTTGGCCTGATCGGCCGCGCGAAGCTGCTCGAGTTGTTGACGGCGCTGGCCGGCGGCGACGCGCGGGCGGGCATCCTGTTCGCGGAAGAGGTGTTCGACAGCGGGAAAGACGTGGCCGAGGTGCTGGCTTCGCTGGTGGGCCTGGCGCGCACGCTGCTGCTGGTGGCGGCCGGGGGCGCGGACACGCGCGGCCTGGACGTGCCGGACAACGAGCTGCCGGCCCTGCGCCAGGTGGCGCAAGCCTACGGCATCCACGGGCTGGTGTACCTGGCAGAGCTGCTGACGGACTGCCGCCAGCGGGTGCGGCGTGCGGCGTTCCCGCGTGTGCTTGTAGAGACAACTTTAGTCAAATTGTCGATGGTGGGGCGGCTGGAGCCGCTGGAGGCGCTGCTGGCGCGACTTGACGATCTGTCAGACGCCACTGTATCAGAAGTGATAAAAAATATTACACCTGCGGGTAGGGAACAGCCACCGCAAGAACCAAAACCCGCACAAAACGCCCCTGCAACCGAGGGTAGTGAGCGCCCCCTGAGCACCCGGGAAAAGACTGCGCTTGACGCCGTAAAGCGTCAATTTGGCGCTACTTAGGGCGTTTCGCAATTCGTCACATTCTACTCTTGATTCAAGATAACCAGTCATTTATATATTTTGGCACTACACGGAGATGCTATGTCAGGCTTAGGCAATTTCAGTGAATTGATGAAGCAGGCCCAGCGCATGCAGCGCGACATGGGCAAGATCCAGGAAGAACTGAAGGAACGTTACGTCGAAGGCTCGGCCGGTGACGGGCTGGTCAAAGTGATCTGCTCGGGCGCCAATGAGCTGGTGAAGATTGAGATCAACCCCGAAGCCGTGGACACGGAAGACATGTCACTGCTGGAAGACCTGGTGGTGGCGGCGGTCAACAACGGGCTGAAGAAGGCAGATGAGCTTCGACAGGCCGAGATGGGCAAAGTGACCGGCGGCATGAATTTCCCGGGAATGTTCTAGGGCGGTCCGGGAAGGCGACGCAAGGCATATTCGTTCCGTAGCTGGGCGCGGGCTGTCCACCCTAATAGGTAAAGGAAACATCAGATGCACACCACCGACACTCTTAAAGACATCCCTATGTTCAAGGGCCTGCCCGAAGAGACGCTGAACCAGCTGGAAGCACGCACCAGCATCAAGCGCCTCGAAGACGGCGAGGTCTACATGAACGCAGGCCAGCCGCCCAAGGCCTTCTGCGTCGTGCTTTCCGGCCAGCTCAAGTTCTACCGCGTCAACAAGGCCGGCAAAGAGCAGGTATTCGGCTACGCCAAGCCTCATGAAGCGTTCGGGCTCAGCTCGCTGACCGACCCGTACCGCACCGTGCCGGTGAACTGCATCTCGCGCGCGACCACCGAGATCGCCGAGATCGACCTTTCGGCGATCCGCGAGATCATGCACCGCGAGCCCAAGCTGGCCGTCGCGATCCTGAAAGAACAGTCGCGCCGCTACAGCAGCATGCTGGACCTGGTGGACCAGCTCAGCCTGAAAGACGCCCACAACCGCCTGGCCAACTGGCTGGACGGCTGGATCGCTGACAACCACCCGGACGCCGGCGACGCCGAACTGCTGGTGGTGCTGCCCTACACCCAGTCCGAAATCGCCGCCCAGATCGGCACCGTCCGCGAGGTCGTGTCGCGCGGCTTCAGCCGCATGGAAAAAGAAGGCATCCTGCGCGCCAGCGGCAAGCGGGTCACCATCCTGAACCGCAAGCGCCTGCGCCAGATGGCCGAAAGCTAAACCGCACAGCATCGCTCACGCATCCGGGCCGGGGAAAACCCCGGCCCGGGTGCATTTGGATGCGGCTGGGTGGCACCGGCAATCCTGCCGGTGGTCGCGGCGACGTTGCCGCGACGAGTGCTATTCAGTCACGCCGAGCAGCCACAGCAGCCACTCCAGCAGCATCAGGCCCAGCGCGATCCACAGCAGCAGGCCGGGCAGGGCGTCGCGCCAGTCGGGCTGCGCCTGCGGCGCGAACAGCCGGTCGAGGTCCAGCCGGCCGGGGTCGGGCGGCGGCGTGTCGCCCCAGACGGGGTCAGTCCATGAGAAATCCGTGAACGCGTTCAGGCGCCCGATCTCGCGGCCGTCCTGCGAGATCACGTACTCACCGGGGATCACAAAGGGCCCCAGCTTGCCGCGGCCGTCGGGACCGGAGGTCACTTCGTACTCGCGCGGGCCGTAGCTGGGCAGCCAGGGCGCGTCGTCGGCCAGCCGCAGTTTCAACGTGCCTGGCTGTTCCAGCTCGAACTCCACTTCCTGCCGTGCGTTCACGAACAGCGGCAGCTTCTGGCGCGGGCCGGCCTGCACAGCGTTCAGCCAGCGCATCAGCAGCAGCAGTCCCGGCGGCTCCTGCAGCAGCGTGCTCTGGTGCGGCACGAATCCGCAGTACAGCAGCTCGTTCGCCCCGTGCCGTACGCCAATCAGCGCGCGCCCGTCCAGCAGCGCCGCCAGGGGCAGCAGGCGGTGGCCCGCCTGTAGTGGGCGCACTTCGCGCCCCTCAAGCAGCGTCAGCTCCGGCACGTCAAAGCCCGCCTCGGCCGGCGGCTCGATGCGCAGCTGCATGTTGGGGTCGGCCGTGGTGGGCGGCTCCAGCCGGCCGTCGGTGTCCGGCAGCACGCCGAAACACAGCAGGAAGCGGGCGTCGTAGTCGCCGGGCAGCACGCGGTCGCACACCAGCAGGTCGGCCTGCACGGCGCCGCCGGGCATCGCGACCGGCGTGACTTCTCGGCCGGGCAGCAGGCCGCGCAGGGCATCCATCAGGATGGGGTTGGGCTCGCCGTCGGCGGCCGGGTAGCACAGGGCCACGCTCGCCAGGCGCGGCGGGTCGAGGGTTACGGTGATGGCGTCGTCCTCAGGCAGCGCGTCGGGCGCGGCCAGCGCGATGCGCACGCGCAGAGGCTCCGGCTGGATCGGCAGCACCACGCGCCGCACGTGGGGACGCGACTCCAGGTCCGGCAGAACCTCCAGCTCCGTGCCGGTGGAAAGCTCACGGGCTGTCAGCGCGCCACCCATGCGTGTACCCAGGGCAATCGCGCCGGCCGTGCCATCCCCGGGCGTGGGCGGGACGTATTCGGCGGACACGATACCGTCGTTGGCAAGTGCCGTACCGATCGCCTCGGCGAAGTCAGCGGCGGGCAGCCAGTCGTGAGTGCCGAGCCGTATGCTGATCCGCTTCGGTTGCGGCTCAGCGGGCAGGTCCGGCGGCGGCGGCACGTCGGGAAGGGCGAGCTGCGAACCGGGGGCGAGCCAGTCCACGGGTTGCGCGTCTCCCACTACGTCGCCGGTCTTGAGCCACGGGCCCAGCAGCAGCTTGCCGTCCTTTTTCCAGGCCAGCATGGCGCGATCGTGCTCACCCATGGCATCCACGATCTGCTGGGCGCGCCGGGCCGCAAGCTGCTGGCGGGTCTGGTCGCCCTCGCGGGCGCGCATGCTGGGCGAGTTGTCCAGCAGGATGAACACCAGCAGCGGCGCCGGCTGCTCGGCGGCCGGGCGCTGCAGGCCGGCGGCCTTGAGCACGATGGCACCCAGCATCACGCCCGACACCAGCAGGGTCAGCACCGTGCGCAGCATGCGTTTCCAGGCCGGGGGCAGCACGCGCCTGGCGACGCGCTGCCAGATCAGGCCGTAGGTCACGCGCTGTGTGCGGTAGCGGCGCGCGAACCACCAGGCGACGTAGAACACGCCGACCAGCAGGAACAGCCACAGCCACCGCTCACGGGCGAACTCGAGCATGGGCTGAGGATAGCATCATGGATGGTTTGTCGCGGCAGTGTCGCCGTGCGCGGCAGGATTGTCCGTGCACCCGGGCCGTGCCGCTACTTCAGCAGGGCCTGGATGATCTCTTCCTTGCCGGCACCCTGGTCGCAGGCCTGGCGCAGCTCGTTGCGGGTCAGTGTCGCGCGCGCCCCTTTCTGCACTTCGGCGAAATCGTCACCCAGGATCACCCACTCGCCGCGCATTACCTTGTAGCTCTCCAGCTCCTGCCAGGGCTGGGGCTGCTCACCCGCGGCAGGCAGGGGGCGCCAGCTTGGGCGGCGCGCGTAGTCTGCCTGCAGCTTGATCGGCCGTACGCCCAGCGTGCACCAGAAGCGGCTGACCACCTGATCGCGATAGATCGGCACAGCCACGCGTGTGTCCACGGCGAGGTCCGGGTCTGTCTCCCAGCTCTTCAGCCAGTCGGCGGCGATGGCGCGGGTGTAGTCGGGGTCGGCGTTTTCGCCCTCCAGCAGTTGCGGCTTGTGGCCGATGTCCTCGCAGCTCACGAAATACAGGCCGTAGAACAGCAGGCGCATGGATTCGAGTTCTTCGCCCAGGGGCTTGCCGCGGTTGCCCTCAGCGCGGAAGCCGGGCAGAGAGTTGAGGTCCTGCACGTTCGCCTCCAGGAAGTTCTGGATGAAGGCGTAACTGCGAGCGATGCGCAGGTAGTAGCTGGGGTTGGGCTCAACACGCAGGCGCGGGGCCAGGCCTTCTTCGGGCGGCGCGGCGGCGCTGCCAACGGCTTCGCTAAGTTGCCGGATGTGGGTCTCGCGCGTCTTGGTGACCATGGCTTTAAAAGCCTCCAGCAGCCGCAGCTTGTACTTCTTCGTCAGCAGCAGCTTGTCGTTGCCCTCGCCCTTCTCCGGCAGCACCAGGCTTTCCAGCGCGTAGAGCTGGTAGTCGTACCAGCCGCTGTGTTCACCGGGCTTGAGATCCAGCTCGCCACTGCGGATGGCGTTGATCAGGTCCGCCATCAGATCGGCCGTGGGCGGCAGGCCGCGCGGGTAGAGGCGGTCGAACAGGGCGGTTTCTTTGCTGTCTGAATATGGAAGGAACGAGACGAAGGGTTTGCGCACGTCGAAGGCGCGGGCGACGTCGGCCAGGGGCTTGCCGCTGTACAGCTCGTCGGTCAGTGGCAGCAGCGAAAGCGAGTCGAAGGGGTTGGTCAGGTGCGCGTAAAACTCCAGCATGCGGGTGTACTGCTCGCGCGCCTGGCTGTTGCGGGCAAGCGCGTTGGCCAGCAGCTGTGGCGTTCCCTCGCGCGTGGCAAACGGCTGTTGCAGGTAGCGCAGGAACTGGAACACCCGCACCAGGTTCTCGTTCCAGGTGTAGAAGCCCACCGGGCGCGACTGCGCTTCGTCGGCCAGGAAGGCTTCCACGAAGCGGTCTACCTGGCGCGGGCGGCGCTGGTGTTCTTCAGGCGTGATGAAGCGCCCGACCTCGAGGCTCGCGAACAGCCAGGCGTAGGCCTCGCCGGTCGGGTTCAGCTCCGTCAGCACCTGGCGCACGCACAGCTCGATGTCGCGCACGCCCTCTTCGCCGTTCTGGACCATGTACTGGTCCATCGCCGCGTACAGGCCGTCGTCGAACTGCTTGGCCTTGCCGCCCAGCAGGTTGACGCTGGGCAGCACCTCGAAACCCGCGCCGCGCAGGGCCTTGGCGGCGGCGGCGTAGTCGGGGTACAGGCGCTGCAGGGCTTCGTGTTCGTCGCTGCGTGTGTCGGGCACGTCCAGCCGCATCACCGCCGCGCTGGCGTTGATCTGCCAGCGGTTGTCAGCGGGGCCGAAGGGGCGGGTGTCGATCAGTTCGGGGTCGAAGGCCGGCTGCTTGTCTTCCAGTTTGTCGTCGGCCAGCAGGTCGCGCGGCTTGGGGCGGTCCACGTTCTCGCGCTCGACCTCGTAGGTCTCGAGGCGCGTGGCAATCATGAACGACACGAACAGGCCGACACCCAGCAGGGAAAGCGTCACGGCCGCGATGATGACTTTCAGCTTCAACGACATGGCAGAAGTGTAGTCCGCAGCTGCATGTTAGGGGTGCAGAAAAAATCGTAACAACTGCCGGGCCACGCGGGAGCGCCGGTGATAACCGAACCAGCACAACCCAATCCACTTCACTCACCGGTGATCACAAGGAACAAGAGGCGAAGTGGGCGAAGGCCGGTGACGCCTGCTTTGCCACTAACGCGATACCGATTTGGAGCCACAAAAACACGAAAGCACAAAAGGAAATGCCACAAAGGACTGCCCTGAACGCGGCAGGTTGATCGTGGCGTGTTCTTCAGTGCTTTCGTGTTTTCGTGGCCAATAAGGTGCGGCGTAACAGAGACGAAGGGCTGCAGAGGTCTTCGCGATCTTCGCCCCCTTCCGCCTTCGCGTGAAAAAGCACGCGAGCGCGCAGCGCGAACGAACTTCTACGCCTGCGCCGGCGGTGCGCCCTCGCGGCGGATCTTGAAGCCGGGCGCCAGTCGAACGATTTCGAGGCCCGGCTCGGCCATGGTCTGGCAGGCCAGCACGTTCAGCTTGCGCTCGTCGCCGGCGCGGCGGATGCGCGTCTTGCAGTTCTTGCAGGTGCCCGCAATGCAGTACAGGCTGAAGTCGATGGTGATTTCACCCGTCATCAGCCCCCAGAACTGCAAGCCGCGCCACAGGCTGTTGTTGTTCGGCAGCTTGACTTCGTGGCCTTCCACGACGATCGGCACCAGTTGGTCAAACGGCCGCAGGATGTCCTGGGCGTCGAGGATGGTGGCTTCGTCCACTTTGAACAGCGCTTTGAGATCTACCGGCAAGGGCTGCTTTCCAGTCCCGCGTTACCCGCGGGCGTTATCGGTTTCCGTTGGGTGCCGGACGCGGCCGATTGCCTGCCACCCGGCATGAGTCGCCATGGTATCAATCGCCGCCGCGCCGCCAACTTAGGGCACTCGCGCCCGTTACGCGGCCCGGACGGGATTCTGGCACGCACCCTGCATTTGTCGCCTGTATTCAAAACCGGCCCGGAAGCTGTTGAGGAGCGGCAACCGGGCCGGACATTTCTTCCCGCATCGCACACAGGAGGACAAGATGCGCAAGGTTCTGTATTGCCTGGCCGTGTTCGTGATCACGGCCGGAATGGGCTCACTCAGCGCCCAGGGGCAGTCCCAGCTTTCCAGCCCGGACGCAAACAAGACGGACGCACACGACCGCCCGATCGGCACGGTGCGTATCAAGCTGCCCGTGAGCAACGGCAGCGGCAATCCGGGAGAGGGCTTGCCTCCGGAGCCTGCTCCGCCCGTAAGTTGGACGCCGCCCTCGGAAAACGAAGAGCTGCCGCCCTGGGAAGTGAACCCCGAGCCGCCCGCGGAGGTTGCTCCGCCCAGCTTCATCGGCGAGCCGGTGCAGGGCAAGTGCGTGTTCCTGCTGGATGCCTCCGGCAGCATGTACGGCTCACGCATCGCGACGGTGCGGGCCGAGGCCACCAGCGCGATCGGCGGCCTGACTGAGGACGACGAGATTGACTGTGTCGCCTACGGCTCGCAGTTCCCGGCCAGCCAGGACTACAGCAAGTTCATGTGGGGCACGCTGCTGCCCGCCACGGACGGCAACAAGGCGGCGGCGATCAGCTGGGTGAACGGCCCCAGCACCAACCCCGGCGGCGGCACGCCCACCTACGCGTGCCTGAAGAAGAGCTGCCAGATCTACCCGGCCGACCTGGACAAGATGTTCCTGCTGACCGACGGCGCGCCCAACGTCAGCGGCAGCGCCAGCCAGATCCTGGCCGACTTCCCGGCCTGGTGGTCGAAGTTCACGGATGCCGAGTTCGTGGCGATCTGCATCGGCGGCAGCGGCCCCGCCCAGACCTTCATGCTCCAGTTGGCCGCGCTGGCAGGAGGAACCTATATCGCAGCGTAAACCCAACTGACTCCAGTGAAGTATCCAGTGACCGAGAACCCCCGCGTAACGCGGGGGTTTTCCATGCCGGGGACAAGAGCCGCAAGCGCAAGCGCGCGGCCGGCTATGGTTTCAGGTAGCCCTTGCGGATGATGGCCGCCAGCTGGTCGCCGTACACGTTCACCAGCTTCCACAGCCCGTACAGCGTGGGCACGCACTTGATTGGATGCAGGAAGATCCACTTGAACAGCCGCCCGTAGTACGGCCGCCCGGTGGTGTGGTTCAGCGCGCCGAAGTCGGGCAGCGGAATGCTCGGCGTGTCAACGCACACGCGCGCGGTTACCCAGGGGATGCCGGCCTCGGTGGCGGCCTTGGCAATCCCGAAGGTTTCCATGTCCACGCCCACGGCCTGGTTGGCCTTGGCGAGCGCGGCTTTCTCTTCCTCGCTGAACAGCGGCACGTCGCCCACGCAGATCAGCCGGCCTTCGAGCCATTTGACGCCCACGGCCTCGCAGCCCTCGCGCAGGCGCTTGACGTGCGCGGCGTGCTGCTGGTCGTGGTTGATGTCGTCTTTCATGGCGCGCTGCTCGCTGACGTCGCCGAGCATGCGGGTCTGGGCGTTGCACATCCATTCGGTCTGGTTGATGCCGCCCACGATTGCGCCGAAGGTGCCGGCGCTGACGATCAGGCCGGGACTGGTTTCCGCGATGCGCTTCTTCGTGCACTCGTAGCTGCGCTGGGTTCCAACGCCGGTGCAACTGATGAAGGTTTCGGGCATTTCGCCGGACGCATCCGCGCGCCAGTGGTAGATCGAGCCGTCAATGCGGCGCGCGCCGATGCCCTTGGCCACCGGCAGCAGCTCATCTGTGCCTTCAATCAATACCAGTAGTGACTTCGCCATAAGGGGCGGGAATGTAAGCGCTGCCACGCCGTCGCGCAACCGGCTACAATGACAACATGGACGAGCAGACTTTCCGCCGCCTCTCACCCGACGCCGTCGCAGGCCGACTCGACGAAGCCACCTACCGCAGCTGGAAGGCCGCCGCCGCGCAGGACCCCGAACGGGCCGCCTTCGTGGTGCGGGTAGTCGAGGCCGACGCCCGCGTCAGCGCTGTAAGGCCGGCCGTGATGCCGCGTGCCGAGGCGCCCGCCCGCGTGCCTCGGCACAGGGCGCTGGGCCTCGCCGTGCTGTTCGCCATGCTGGGCCTGCTGGCGGGCGGCCTGGTAATGAACTCGTACCTGCGCAACCAGGCCGGCAGGCCGGTGCCGCCCGCGCTGAACGCCCCGGACAACACGCCGGTTGCGAAACAGGAGCCGCCGGGCGCCAACACCGAGCCCCCGGCCAACAGCACGTCATCTCCGCCGTTCCGCCAGCCGGAGCCGCAGCCCGAGCCGCAGCCCGAGCCCGAGCCCGAGCCGCAGCCGGAACCGGAAGGTCTGGCGGTGGTGGCGATGGCGGGTGACGTGGCGGTGCGGGGCGCCGGCGAGCAGGCCTGGCGCAAGCTCGCGCTGCACGAGGTGGTGCCCGAGGGCGCCACGGTCAGCAGCCTGCGCAAGGGCTACGCGCGCTTTCGCTCGGCCGGCGTGGAGATTTTCCCGCACGATGCCTTCCAGTTCGAGCTGGTCGGCGGCGCGATCCGCTTCATGCAGGGACGCTTTTCCGTGCGGGTCAACTTGCGCCAGAAGTTCACCTGCTACAAGGAAAACTGGGAGCTCGAGCAGGGCGGTTTCATCGTCGAGCCCAAAACCCTGGGCGGCGAGCTGTGGCTGGTCGAGGGCGACGCCCTGTTCCAGGGCCGGCAGGGCGCGCAATTGATGAAACCGCACGTGCGGGTCGCCCTCGATGGCACGCGCAACGCCACGCCGCTGGAGCCGCAGCAGATCCTGTCCCACGAACTCGAATTGCTGAAGCCCAGCAACCGCCTGCTGTGGTGGGACGGCGAAACGCCCGGGACCACGCCCGCCTTATGCGAACTGATTGAGCCGGGCGCGCTTGGCGACGGCCACGCCATGGCCCGCAAATCCGGCCAGGCGGGCATCGGGGTGTCGCCTTCCACCCGCGTGTTCACAGCGCCTCAAAACGCGCGATTGCGCATGCGCGTCAAGACCAGCGCGCCCCGACTGCGCGTCGAGTTGCGTGTGCAACTTGAGCAAGGCTACCGCGTGGTGGACGCCTTCGTTGACCTCACCGGCAGTGGTGAATGGAGCGTGGTGGACGTGCCGCTTGAAATCCTGCGCGCCGGGCGCTTCCGCGACGAGCCCGGCTGGCTGCCCGGTCGCGATTACAGCGCCCTGCTGATCGCGCCGGCCGTGGACCCCGACCGCCCGCTGACGCGGCACGACCTGGCGATTGACAACCTGCTTGTCTACGAACCGCGATAGCGCCACTTTCACGTTTTTTGCCCGCGCATTTGCCGCCCCCAAACCGTAAAGAGTGCGGAGCGGTGATACTCATTCAAGGAGAGATGTATGAAGGCACGAGCCTGGCTGGCCGGCATTGCAATGATCGGCGCGGCCGCAGCATATGCACCCGTCTGGGTCGCCAACGCGCAGGACGCGGGCGGCGAAGTCGCGGAGGAGAAGAAAAGCGAGTACGGCAGCGCCAAGGAAATCATGGAAAGCATGGGCGAGCTGGTCGCGAAGTTCAAAGACCAGAACAACCCGACCGACGAAGAAATCCATGAATACTTCAGCATCATGTGGCCGCGCATGGCGGACTACATCGAGGCCAATCCGGACGCCAAAGACCACGCGGTGATCTACATGTTCACGGCGCAACGCGGAGCCTGGGGCTACGGCCACGAGGGCTACGTGCGCATCGCCAACGCCTACCTGGCCGCCAACCCGGACGCCAAGGACAAAGCGCGCTGGGAGAAGTACCGGCTGCTGGCACGCCTCGGCGTGGAAGGCGAGACCGAGGCCGCGCAGAAAGACCTGCAGGCCCTCGAGGCGGAGGCCAAGAAGGACGCGAGCAAGCTGCTGACCTACAACGACATCGTCGCCGGCTGGTACGAGAAGGCCAAGCGCGACGACGACCTGAAGGCGTTCAACAACGGCTGGAAGAGCCTGGCCGACTACCTCGAGAACAACCCCGAAGCCAAGGACCACGACGTGATCTACGGCTGGGCCTCGCCGCGCAGCGCGCTCGGCTACGGCAACCCCGACTACGTGCGCGTCGCCCGCGCCTACCTGAAGGCCAAGGCCGACGCCAAGGACCGCCAGGCCTGGGAAGACAACCTGCTGTACGCGCGCCTCGGCATCGAGGCCGACAGCAAGGCCGCGCAGCAGGAACTGGCCAAACGCGAAGAGGCCCACAAGGCCGACGCCGCCAGGCTGCTGGAAGACTACACCCTGCGCCTGCGCTGGTACGCCAAGGCCGAGATGAAGGACGAGATCGCCAGGCTGGTGAAGACCATCGACAGCGCCGAGGTGTTCGCCAAGTCCACGGACGAGTGGGTGCAGCGCCGCGTGCACCGCGTGGTGTTCGCCAACAACAGCGCCGAGATCAAGGTCGGCGAAGCGTTCCCCGACTGGGCCGCGGTGCGGCCGGTCAAGGACATCGACGGCAAGACCATCAGCGTGGCCGACTACAAGGGCAAGATCGTGCTGCTGGATTTCTGGGCGGTGTGGTGCGGCCCCTGCATGCGCGAGATGCCCAACGTGATCAAGCTGTATGAAGAGACGCACGAGAAGGGCTTTGAGGTGATCGGCATCAGCCTCGACCAGGAAGAGGGCAACTTCGACCTCAACGCCCTGCGCGAGACCATCGAGGGCAAGCGCAAGGTCGGCAAGATGCCCTGGCGCCAGATCTACGACGGCGGCTACTGGAACAGCGGCATTCCCAAGTACTACGGAACCCGCAGCATCCCGCGCACCGTGCTGATCGACCAGAACGGCGTGGTGGTGGCCGAGGGCCTGCGCGGCAAGGAACTGGACGCAAAGGTCAAGGAACTGCTGGCCAAGCTCGAAACCGCGGATGAAAGCAACTGATACCGCTGACCCGCAAAAAGCCCGGCGCCCGGCGCCGGGCTTTTTCATTGCCCGCGAACCTGCCGCCCGCGCGGCCGTTGTTAACCGCTCCCGGGGTGTGTTCCGCAACGGAGCCGCCCATGCATCTTCGGAGAGTTTCAGGCCGGCGCGTACTGGTGTTGAACGCCGCATTCCTGCTGTTGGCGGCAGGCGGCGTTGCCCTTTTGGTGAGCGATCCCGCAACCGCGCCTGTGATCCCGGCCGTGGCGTTGGACAGCAACCTGTGTGCCGGGCGTGCTGGCGGACCGCTTCCGATACCAGCGACATGGCCGCTTCCCGAGCTGCAGGTCGGCTACGCGGTTGAGGAGCTTGCACGGGAGGAATCCCATCAACCGGCTGAGCTATTGCCCGATCTGCCAGTGGTTCCACAGGGCTACATCACTCCCGACTGCGACCCGGAGACAGGCGCGGTCGACTGGGATGCCCGACGCGGCTCTCTGAGTTGGCTGGCCCACCACCAGAATGTACACGGCTTCTGGAGTGCCGCGGGCTTCGCGCACAACTCCTGCCGCGCCGGCGCCCTGGCCACGCACGGCAGCAGCGACGACAGCCTGGGTGTGGAGCAAGCCGACTCCGGCACGGCGAACGCCGACCTGGCTGTTACCTCGCTGGCCCTGCTCAGTTACATCGGCGCGGGCTACGACCACAAGGACGGCGACTTCAAGCGCAGTTGCCGCGAAGCACTCAAGTGGCTGCGCAAGCAGCAGGACGACGTCGGCTTCACCTGCGCGCGCGGCACGCGCGACCACGCGCTTGCCACCATGGCCCTCTGCGAAACTTACGGCCTCAGCGGCGACCAGGTGTTCAAGCCGATTGCGGAAAGCGCGGTGCAGCAGCTGCTGAAACAGCGCCATTCACAAAGCGGCTGGGGAGAGCAGGTGTGGGGCGAGGCCGACATGATCAGCACGACCTACGCGATTCTCGCGCTCAAGACCGCGCGCATGAGCGGCCTGGAGGTGAAGTACAAGCTGCCCGGCCTGGGTGAATACCTGGATGCCCTGGCCGACGACAAGGGCAACATCCGCTACAGCTACTGGCGCGCAACCCCCTTCGGCAGCGAGCGCGAAGGCTTCATGCGCCCGCCCGTGTGCGCGGCCGCCTGGATGCTGTCGGCGTTGTTAACCGGGCACTGCGGCCTGAACGATCCACGCATCAAAGCCTGCGCTGAACTGCTGACGCAGGAGAGTAATCTGCCCGCCTGGCAGCGCGGCCGGATTGACTTGGAGTACTGGTGGCTGGGCAGCCTGGCGATGTACCAACAGGGCGGCACGCCGTGGGAGGCGTGGGAAAAAGCAATGACCACGGCCCTGTTGGACAACCAGCGCGGCTTCACGGAACTAGACAAGAAACGCAGGTGGACCGATGCCCGGAAACTCGACGAGCACGGCAGCTGGGACGCCGAGGACGTCTGGAACGACGACGGCCGCGTCAGCACCACCGCGCTGGCCAGCCTGTGCCTCGAGGTCTACTACCGGCTGCGTCGAACCTATCAACGACTGGAGTAATCGAGTGACTTGGGCAGCGTCAGGCAGGTGTTTCGCGAGTGGCACACTGTCCATGAATGCAACCTCGAAGTTGCGGGTTTTGGCGGCCCTTCGAGGTTGCAGCTCGTATCGAACTGCAAACAGGCCACGAAAACACTAAATCACAAAACAACTGCCCACGAAAACTGCAGGCAGCTTTTTGTGGAAGTGCCTTTTGTGTTTTCGTGCTTTTGTGGCGCATTGAAGCAAAGAACGCGAAGGCCGCGAAGAACTGCGAGGCGGCGCAGGGACACTCCGTGATCTCTGCGTCTTCCCGCTTTCGCCAAGGCTTCGTCGGTCAAGCGGCTTCAGCGCTCAGGCTGCGCTTTGCAGCAGTTGCGGTGTTTCGCGGTCCTTGGCGGCTCTTCGCGGTTACCGCGTCGTTCGACACCTTCAACTGTCACAGGACCTGGTAGACGGCGCACTGGGACCGAACCAACCTGCGCGTGAAACGTTTGAAGAGCTTCCCGGGGCGTGTCTCTTCAGGAGCACGCCATGCGTCAACGAAAATCCCTTGCCTTGCGCGCCCTGCCGGCGCTGATGTTGATCCTGCTGTTCGCCGCCTGCTCGCGCACAGCGGAGCCCGAACCCGAGCAGCCCTCCGGCCCCGAAGTTGTGGTAATCGCCACCGATCCACCGCCGCCCTTGCAGCCCCCGGAGCATCCGGTCGAGTTCGCCAAGGACGTGCAACTTGCAGGCCCTTACCCCGTTGAGGATGAGCGCGCATCACAGGGGCACGGCGGCGTTCTGCACGAAGACCCCAGCGACCAGCCCAACACCGACCTGGCAGAGAACCCCAACGAAGACCCCAGCGACACCGAATCTCCCCACCCCAACCTAGGCGGCAGCAACGCCGCCATCGGTCTCGGTGGCGGAATGGGTGGCAGCGGTGGTCGCGCGGGCGCGGGCGGCTTCTCTCATAGGCGGGCCCGCGGTGGCGGCGGGCGGCCGCATGACGACCGCGTGCGCGCCGGCCTGGAATGGCTGAAAGACCACCAGAACACTGATGGCTTCTGGTCGGCCGCGGACTTCGCCAAAGACTCCGCGCGCACCGGCGCCGAGCGCAGCGGCAATGACGACGGCGGGCAGCCGGGGATGGACGTCTACGTTACAGGCCTGGCGCTGCTAGCCTTCGCCGGTTCCGGCTACGACCATAAGGAAGGGGACTACCGCGCCACCGTGCGTTCGGCCCTGTTGTACCTGCGCAAGATCCAGGACACTGACGGCTTCTTCGGCAGCAAACTCAACACCGAAGACTTTCTCGGACACGCCGTCGCTACGGCCGCGCTTGCAGAGCTGTACGGCCTTTCGGGCGACCAGGTGCTCAAGCCGATTGTCGACAACGCCTGCACGCTGATTGCCGCGGCCCAGCTTCCCGACTCCGGCTGGAGCGCGGAGATCCTGAGCGGCGAACCCGACCTGCTGAACACCACTTGGGCGCTGTTCGCACTCAAGGCCGCGGAAGCGGCTGGTTTGCAATCCGGCTTCACGCAGGCCAAGACCGGCGCGAACAAGTTCCTGGCGGCGATGCACCAGGGCCCCGATTCCAAAGGCCAACACCAGGTCAACTTCAGCCGCCTGCTTGAGGATTGCAGCCGACCCGGCAAGGCACGGCACACCGGCGTATTGCTTGAGGAAGCCCTGTGGTGCTGGAGCGCGCAGGCCACAGAACTGAAGGACACCGACGCACTCAAGTTCTTCGCCACCAGGATGGTCGAGCAGGCCAACCTGCCCGCCTGGGAAAGCACCGACGCGGGCTCGCGCATCGACCTGCGCTACTGGCAATGGGGCTCCCTGTTCCTTTACCAGTACGGCGGCGCCCACTGGAAGCTGTGGGAGAAGGCGATGTCCACGGCGCTGCTCGACCACCAGCGCGGCTACACCGCAGCCGACAAGGGCAAGACCCGCGCCAACCTGCAGGAACAAGGCAGCTGGGACGACGCCGACCCCTGGAGCGACAGCTACGGCCGCGTCTACAGCACGGCGATCAACTCCCTGAGCCTGGAAGTGTACGAACGTTATCCGCGCGTGGAGACGAAAGCCGCCGGCAAGGATTCGGACAAGGACGCCTTGGCCGACGCTGCCGACATCGCAAACGCCCAGCAGCTGAACGAAGACACCTGCGGCCTGCAGGCGCGTTTTGGCGGCGCGGTTGTGGGCGAGTTTCCCCTGCGCCACACGGATGTGAAGGCCAAGGTCAGCGGCACGCTGGCCGGCACCACCGTTACCCAGACCTTCACGAATCCATACAGCCGCGTGATCGAGGCGATCTACACCTTCCCCCTGCCCGGCGATTCCGCCATCAACCACTTCGTGATGGAAATCGAGGGCCGCCGCATCATCGGCATCGTCAAGCCCAAGGCCGAGGCCGTCGCCGCCTACCGCGAGGCCAGGGCGCGCGGCTACACGGCCTCATTGATGACCCAGCGGCGACCCAACGTGTTCACCCAGAACGTGGCCAACATCGCCGTGGGCGGCGAGGTGAAGGTGACGATCACCTACTACCAGTCGCTCAGGTACGACCAGGGCCGCTACGAGTACGTGTTCCCGCTGACACTGGGCGAGCGCTACCGCATGAGCTCCGGCGGCCGTCACTTCGAGGTGCCGGCACTGCCCGAGCCGAATGCGAAGGGGCACGATTTTGATCGTGACGACGGCGACGGCCTCGATGACACCGACGACTTCGACGTTCCCACACTGCCGCAGGGCATGCGCTCCGGCATGGACGTGGACCTGCTGGTGGAGATCGAGTCCGCCCTGCCCATTGACATGTCAAGCCTGTCCAGCGTCGCCCACCAGGCGGGCATCAGCGCCACCAGCGACGGCCGCGTGATGGTGCAGCTCGAGAAGGCCGACGCCGTGCCCAACCGCGATTTCCTGCTGCGCTGGAGCATCGCGGGCGAGGCTCCGGGCGTGGGCCTGCTGACCCACCGGGACGAGCGCGGCGGCTACCTCGACCTGCAGTTCCAGCCGCAGCTTGACCCGCGCGACTTGGACATCACCCCGCGCGAGCTGACCTTCATCCTGGACGTCAGCGGCAGCATGTCGGGCGCGCCCTCGCAGATGAGCCGCGAGCTGATCCGCCGCGTGCTCGACCACCTGCACCCGGACGACACCTTCAACATCGTCAAGTTCGCCGGCACCAACGCCCGGCTGTTCGACGCGCCCAAGGCCAACACCCCCGCGAACATCCAGGCGGCCAAGGACTTCCTGGCCGAAGCCACGGCCGGCGGCGGCACCGAGATGCTGGCCGGCCTGCAGAGCGCGCTGGATGCCGAGCACGACGAGCGCTACCTGCAGATCTACGCCTTCCTCACGGACGGCGAAGTCTACCAGGATGCCGAGATCCTCAGCACCATCGAGCAGCAGGGCCAGCACGCCCGCTTCTTCAGCTTCGGCACGGGCAGCAGCGTCAACCGCAACCTGATCGACGGCATCGCTTCGCACGGCAAGGGCAAGGCCATCTACTGCCTGCCCCGCGACGGCCGATACGCCGAGGGCGCCGTCAACGAGTTCTTCAGCGCCATCGACATGCCGCTGCTGTGCGACATCAGCATCGACTGGAACGGGCTTGACGTTCAGGACGCCTGCCCCGCCCAGGTCCACGACCTGTTCGCCGCCCAGCCCCTGCACGTGCAAGCGCGCTTCAGCGGCAGCGGCACGCACAAGATCTACGTGCGAGGCCGCGTGGGTGCGCGCCACGTGACCTACCCCGTGAAGATCGACCTGGACGCCAAGGCCTACAACCCGGCCATCGCGGCGATCTGGGCGCGGGCGCACATCGCGGAGCTGGACCGGCAGATGATCGCGGGCTGGACGCCCGAGCTGGAGCAGCGCATCACCGACACCGCGCTCGAGTACAACCTGGTCAGCCGCTACACCAGCTTCATCGCCATTGACTCGTCAAGGGTGGTGGGCGACGGCCGGCCAATGACCGTGCTGCAGCCCGTGGAAATGCCCGAGAACCTGGTGCTGGCCGGTGACGCCAGGCCTGGCACCAGCCGCAGCTTCGACGTGGAGGGCTGGGGCATGACCGTCGGCGAAACCGGCGACGGCCGCGTGATCGTGCTGCAGGTGAAAGACGGCGGAGCAGCCGCCGAAGCGGGCATGAAGGCCGGGCAGATCCTGGAGCGCATCAACGGCGCGCAGGTGACCAGCCTCGACCGCCTCGAAGAGCTGCTGCTGCAGGCCAGGGCGAAGATCGACCTGGAGACCAGCCTCACCGACGAGGGCAAACGCTACGACGCGAAGTTCAAGATGCCGGAGCTGAAGACCGACAAGAAAGAATAGCAGCGCTGGGCAGTACCGAAGCGGGCGGTCGCAAGGCCGCCCGCTTCGCGTTGCCGCTGCTACTTGATGTCGATCTTCTTCGGGCCGGCCTTGCCGTTGCCGGGCACCTTCACGGTCAGCACGCCGTCCTTGAGCTCGGCGAAGACGCCCTCACCGCTGGGGTTGCCGGGCAGGGCGATGCGGCGGCTGAGCGAGCCGTAGCGGCGCTCCTTGCGGAAGAACTTCTCGTCCTTGGTCTCGGTTTCCTCGCGGCTCTCGGCCTTGATGTCGAGCACGCCGTTGTGGACGCTGACCTGCACGTCATCTTTCTTGAAGCCCGGCAGGCTGGCGCGCACGATGGTCTCGCCTTCCTTGCCTTCGCTGATGTCCACGGCCAGGCTGCCGGTCTGCATCAGCTCACCTAGGCCCATTTCGTCCTCGTTGAAGAACCCGCGGAAGAAGTTGCGCAGGTCAAGCCCGCCGAACGGGTCACGCACACGAATCTGTCCCATGGCTGATCTCCCTTTGCTCACATGCCGTCACAACGCATAGCACCGTCCGTGCCAATCCATTTGCGTGCATAAGATTCCGTGGAACGGTCACTTGCGGCTAGAATGCAGCCCCGGCGCGGCGTCAAACTTGCAGGCACGTCGCGCAGGACTGTCAATCGGACAGGCACCATGGACGCTTACAGCGCAGAGCTGGCATACCTGTTCCGCCACGCACTGCTGCGCGACGCCGCCTACGACCTGCAGCCGCCCACGGAGCGCGGCCGCCTGCACGCCCTGGCCCTGGACGTGATCGAGCAACTGTTCATCGGCCGCGAAGCCGAGCTGGACGCCCTGGCCTTCGAGCTCGCCCGCCACGCCGAGCTGGCCGGGCGGGCCGATCGCGAGTGCCACTGGCTGGAGCGCGCGGCCGCGCACGCCCACGGCCTTTGGCGCGGCGCCGAAGCCGCCGAGCTGTTCGAGCGCCTGGCGAGGCACCCGGCCGCGGGCCCGCAGGCGCGCAGCCGCGGCCTGCGCGGCGCGGGCAAGAGCCTGCTGGACATCGGGCGCCTGCAGCCCGCGCTGGAGCTGCTGCAGCGCGCTGCGCACGAGGCGCCGGACGTCGAGGCCGAGCTCGATGCACTGCGGCCGCTGGCCTACGCGTTCCGCAACCTGGGACGGCACGAGGAGTCGCTGGCGGTGTCGCGCCGCAACGCGGAGTTGTCGCGGGCGCAGGGCGATCGGGATCTTGCCCTGGCGCTCGACTCCGTCGCCACGGCCCTGACGGGACTGGAGCGCAATGCAGAGGCGCTGCCCGTGGCGCAGGAGGCGATCTGCCACGCTGAGGCCTGTGGCGTGCCCCGTGTGCTGGGCGGCCTCAAGGCGAACCTCGGCGTACTGCTGGGACGCCTGGGTGAAGACGCGCGGGCGGCGGCAACCCTTCGCGAAGCGCTGGCGATACTGGAGACCACAAATGATCGCAGGGCCCTGGCGGCCGTGCGGCGCAACCTTGCCGACCGCATGCGCGCGCTGGGCGACCACCAGGGCGCCATCCCCGAGTGCGAAACCGCGCTGGCCGAGATGCGCGCGCTCGGCGACCGGCGCGGCGAGGGCATGGCGCTGATGACCCTGGGCGGCGCATGGAAGGACGCCGGCCGCCCGCAGGAAGGATTGCGCGCGCTGGAGCAGTCCGCCGAGCTGCTGCTGGAATCCGGCGATCTGCGCGCGGCCGCCGTCGCGCTTGCCAACACGGCCTCGTGCTGCCTGGACACCGCCGAGTACGCGCGCTGTGAGCAGCTGCTGGCGCGCGCGGAGGAGCTCGCCCGTGCAAGCAACACGCCGCGCGCGCTGGCGATGCTGTACACCACGCGGGGCGACCTGCGCCGCGAGCAGCAGCGCTGGACCGAAGCTGCGCAGTGGTACGCGCGCGCCCACGAGGCCTACGCCGCCATCGGCGAGCTGGAGTTCGCGGCCTGGCAGCTGGGCGAACGCGCCGTGGCGCTGAAGCGGGCCGGCGAGCCCTCTGCACCGCAGGCATACGAAGCCGCACTGGCGGCCCTGCGCGCGGACGCGCCGGCCGACGTGAAGTACTACGAAGACAAATGGAACGCGGCGCAACTCAACGATTGCGCTCAATGAACGACCACACGAAAGCGCCGATGCCCGCGGGGATGGACGCGCCGCCCCCGAGCATGATCAGCCAGCTGTCGCTGACCTTGCCCCAGATCAACAGGCCGATGCCGCCAAGCAGCAGCACCAGGCCTAGCAGGTTCAGCAGCAGGCCGGTCACGCAGCCCCGCCTGGAGGTGCTTTCAGACGCGCTGACCGCCACATCCACCGCGCCGCCGATGAGATCGTCGATCATGCCCCGGCCCCTTCTGCACGCATGCCGTCACGGCTGGTTGCGAAATCCGCGGTGAAGATTGCACACGGTCAGGCTGGAGGTTGCCAGACGCCCATGCGGTTGCCGGCCGGGTCGGCGAAGTAGCCGTACCAGCCGTGGCCGCCGTCGATTTCGGTCTTGGGCTTGAGGGTCTTGCCGCCGGCCGCCTCAACTTCGGCCAACTTGGCTGCCACGTCGTCGCAGGCCAGTACCAGCACGGTGCCGTCGTGGCTGGGCCTGCCGTCTGCGTCGATGGCGCCCTGCAGGTTGCCGGCGTCAAAGAACTCGTAGCTGTCACTCATGGGGCTGAACTTCCAGCCGAACACCTGACCGTAGAAAGCCTTGGTGGCGGCCAGGTTGCCGCCCGCAATCTCGATGTGGCAGACGTTGCCGAGCTTGTAGTCCATGGCGTCCCCCTGATTGTACAGGCAACAAACTAGCCGTCGGCCGGCTACTGTCGATGGGCGACTTCCAGCAGGCGGCGCACGCCGAGCATCATGTTGACCCAGCCGCTGAAATTGGCGTCGAAGGCCTTGTTCCACTTCTGATCGAGGCCATAGCCGCTGTTGCTGAAGTGCAGGCGCGTGCCGCCCTCGATTTCCTCCAGCCGGTACTCGACCTGCGTGGGCTCGGGCTCCGACGACTGCCAGCGGAAGCGCAGCAGCTTGCCCGGCTCGCTCTGCAGGATCTCGCAGGTGTCCGGCTTGCCGCTTTCATAGTGGAGTGTGTAGATGCCGCCGGGCACCGGGTCGGTCAGCTTCACGGCGTGCAGGCCTTCCCACCAGGTGGGGATTTTCTCGGCGTCCGTCAGCACCGACCACAGGTCGCGGGCCGGCGCCGCGATGTCCAGCTCGAATCGGATGGCGCGTTCCATGGCTTCACCTCCCTATTCAGTCTAAACAGCGGCGCGACCCTACCTGCATCCCCGTTTCTTCAGCTTCGCGGGTCCAGCCCGTTGCTGTACTTCTGGGTGCGGCCGGCCTGCATCTTCGCGCCCTGGCCGCCGAGGATGGCGTCGTACAGCCAGCGCGGCGTGTGCATGCCCAGCTTGATCAGCCACCAGAGCTGCCAGGGGTAGTTGTAGACGCGGCGACGCTTGCCAATCGCTCGCACCAGCTTGCGGGTGGCGGCCTCCACTTCGAGCAGGAAGGGCATGTCGAACTCGTTGCGGTCGGTCAGCGGCGTGCGGATGAAGCCGGGGCAGATCGTTGACACGTCAACACCGGTGCCGCGCAGCTCGATGCGCAGGCCCTCACAGTGGATGCGCATGGCCGCCTTGCTGGCCGCGTAGCCGGCGTCCTGCGGCAGGCCCTGGTAGCCGGCCAGGCTGGCGACCGCGACCAGGTGGCCGCTGCCGCGCGCCAGCATGCCGGGCAGCGCCGCGAAGAACGCGTTGGTCATGCCCAGGAAGTTGGTGCGCACCAGCTGCTCCGTGGCGGCGGCGTCAAACTCGAGCCGCTTGCGCGCCCAGCCCATGCCCGCGTTGGCCACCACGCAGTCGATCGGCCCCAGCGCGGCTTCCACCTTGCGGGTGGCTTCGGCCACCTGCGCGGCGTCGGCGACGTCGCAGACCGCGACGCAGGCCTTGCCGCCCGCGGCTTCCACCCGCTCGGCCACCTGCTTCAGCAGCTCCTCGCGCCGGGCCAGCAGCCCGAGTCTGCAGCCCAGGCGGGCAAGCTGCACGGCCAGCTCGGCGCCGATGCCGCTGGATGCCCCGGTGATCAACACGACCTGGTGCGGAAACTTCATCCATTCCTCCGGCCGGAAACTGTCCCGGCGAGTCCGGTCAAGGCAGCTTCCAGAACCGCAGTTGCCCGTCGATGCCGCCTGTAACCAGCCGCCCGTCCGGGTCGAAGTCGAGCGCCGTGATGTCCGCGCCGCTGCTGACCGTGGCCAGCAGCTTGCCGTCAGCGGCCCGGAACACCGCGGCCGAGCGCCCGGCCGCAAGCGCCAGCTGGTCGCCCTGCAAGGCGAACAGCGTCTGGGCGCTGCTGCTCCAGGCCAGGGTGTGCGCGGCCTTGAGCGGCTCGTCGCCCCAGCCCCGCAACTCGAGCTGCTTGCCGTCCAGCACCGCGACGGCGTTGCTGGTGAAGCCGAGCAGCAGCGGTGACTCGAAGGTGTTGTCCGGCAGCTCCAGCATCTCGCTGACATCGTAGGCGCGCACCAGCTTGCCCGCGCAGGTCGCGATGTGGTTGCCGTCGCTGCTCCAGGCCAGCTGCTTCACGGGCTCGTCAAATCCCTGCAGCTTGCGCGAAACCTGGCGCAGGGCGACATCCCACACCTGCACATCGCCCTGGTCGGTGCCGGCCACGAGGTACTCCAGGCCCGGCGAGGCCGACAGTGCCACCACCTTGCCCTGCAGCGTGAGCTCCGTGGCGATCCGCGCGGTCGCGGCCTGCCAGATGGCCACGCGGGTCGCGCCGTCCCAGGTCAGCAGCTTGCGCCCGTCAGCCGACCACTGCAGCAGGCTGTGCGGCTTGCCCGCGCCGGCCAGCACGGCCTTGACCTCGCCCTGCCGGTCCCACAGCTTCACCGAGCCGTCGTCGAAGCCGGCCGCAACCAGCTTGCCGTCCGGCGCCGCCCGCACCGTGCGGATCGCTTCGCGCCTGCGCGGCAGCATGTCGTCGAGCTTCGCCACCAGTTCGGCGGGGATGTCCGGCCGGGGCGTGTCGGTGGTCCAGACCTCGACCTTGCCGGTCTTGTCGGCCAGCAGCAGCGCGCTGCCGTCGAAGCTGCAGGCGACGGTGATGATCTCCTCCAGGCCGCTTTCCAGCGCCTTGTATTGCTGCAGGCCGGTGCGCCGCCCGCGCATGCGGTCGTTGTCTTTCGGCTCGGCGAACTGCAGCGGATACACGTGCAGCTGCGATGCCGACGCAACCCATGCCACCATGGAATGCGAGGGAATCGCCATGCCGACCAGCGTCCTGCCCAGGCTGATGGAGTGGCTGCTCGAGTGGTTCGCGTCCGTGAACTCGATCGAGCCGCCGCTGCGCGCCAGGTAGTCGTATCCGCCGCCCGTGAGCGCCCCCATCGCCACCACGGACTCCCTGCTCGAGGTGGTGCTGATCGAGTTCGGGCTGGTCGAGTTGCGCTCCCAGCGGAAGCGGCTGTTGCGGTCGGTGCCGCCCAGCACGGTGCTGCCCGACCAGCCCACCGCCGTGAACGACGCGGTATCACCGTCACGGGCGCCCCAGCGCCCGGCATCGTGGGCCAGGGATTTGTCGGTGCCGATTACCCAGCTGCGCACGGTGGCGTCCGCACCGCCGCTGGCCAGCCACTCGCCGTTCTCCGAGAAGGCAAGGCAGTTCACCTGCGCGGTGTGGCCGACCAGAGTCTGCTTCAGCTTGGCGGCCGCGACGTCCCACAGGCGGATCTGCGAATCAGCTGAGCCCGAGGCCAGCAGCGCGCTGTCCGGCGAGAACGCCAGGCAGGTGACGGCATCGGCGTGGCCCTCCAGCCTGGTGACCTTTTCGCCCTTGCGCGCGTCCCACAGTGTCAGCGCGTTCTCGGGCCCGCTGGTGGCGATCCACTGCCCGTCGGGCGAAAACGCGGCAGCCTTCAGCTCGTGGCCTGCAAACAGCTCGACCGTGGCCTTGAACGAGGCGGCATAGGCGCCCCAGGCCTCGAACTCGGGCTTGAACGCGGCCTGCTGGGCGCGGCTCGCACCCAGGGCCAGGCCCAGCAGCAGCGTGACGGCTAGCGTTCGCTTCAACATGACGGCCTCCGTTAGCGGTGGTCTTCAAGCCACTGGACGACGTCCCTGATGAACGCCGGGGCTACGCGGCGGTCTTCGAAATACATCTTCAGTTCTGACGGCTTGCCGTTGCAGGGCTTGAACAGGTGGTCGAGGTCGGCGTAGATCGTCAGCTTCACGTCCGCGCACTCGCCGGCCATCAGGTCTTTCACGATCTGCTTCGCGTCGCGCTCAGGCGACACCTGGAAGTCCGCCGACCCCTGCGCCACGAACACCGGACACTTCACCTTGGCCTGCAGGGCCGGCACATCCAGGTTGAAGTGGTCGTGCCACCAGGCCTTGATCGGCTCCACCTTCTGCTTCCACGCGTTCTTCAGCGCCGGCGCCGCCGCCGCGCCCAGGATGTTGAAGTCCGGCTCGCGACCTTCCTTCACCGCGTCCTGGAACTCGCGCTGCGCCTTCAGGTTGCTCTCGCGAATCGGCTTGGGCTGGCCCTTCAGGCTCGCCTCTACCTGCTCCAGCGTGATGTCGTACATGTTGCGGCCGGCCGCGGCCATGTACACCACGCCGGCGACTTCGCTTTCGCCGGCCAGGATCGGGGCCGTAAGGCCGCCCTCGCTGTGGCCGATGATGAACAGGCGCTGCTTGTTGATGCCCTCGCGCGCCTTCAGCCAGGTAAGGCAGGCGCGCGCGTCATCGAGCAGGTGGTTGTAGCCGATCTCGGTGGGCTTTATTCCTTCCGCGCCGAGCGGGGTGGCGCCGATGCCGCGGTCGTCCGTGGCCAGCACGGCGAAACCCGCATTGGCGACGGCGTCAAGCAGCTCCCAGCTGCCGATGTCCAGCTTGCCCTGGAAGCCGTGGCGCGTCTGCGAGCCCGAGCCCGACACGAACAGCACCGCCGGCCAACCCGCCTCGGGCCTGTCGCCCGTCGGCACGCGCAGGGTGCCGGCAATCTGGAACGCGCCTTCGCCCTCCGTACGTTGGATGCTGACGTCCTCGGCCGTGAACTTCGCGCCCTCGGGCGGCTTCCACGCGGGCGCGTCCTGGGCCAGCGAGACACCCGCGAACATCAGCAGCAACAGCAGGCTGTGGAACACACGCTTCATGGCGGTCTCCTTTGAAGAGCAGACTAGCATACGCCAGAGCGCATCCAGCCGAGAACCCGGATTGGAAGATCCCGCTAAGCGCGAGCCGGCAGTTACGGAGTGACATTCGCGTCCCGCGAATGAGTGCCACGCGCCTCTGGCGCGTGCCAGCGGCCGGAGGCCCAATACTGCGGGGTTAAGGCGAAACAGTCGTCGGTTTAGCTCTTTGGCGCGGAGCGCCTGCACAGTGGAAGCCCCCACCGAACGCCTCCGGCGTTC
>JAANMX010000918.1_pt1 | contig 36408 bp, 42 predicted proteins | sample 7279681 | NCBI WGS metagenome assembly JAANMX01 (sample SAMN14094542, study PRJNA606508) | bioreactor metagenome | isolation source: A lab-scale SPAN reactor treating ammonium-rich wastewater day 351 | place: Ireland: Galway | collected 2018-01-01 | reverse complement strand
GCGGCGCACGCCAGCCACTGCAAGTTCTACAACTGCACGCACCTGCACGAGCCGGGCTGTGGTGTGTTGGATGCACTCAAAAATGGCTCTGGCGCTTATGGAATAAGCGCCAATCGCTACAAAATATATAGCGAATTATTTGCTGAGCTGAGCCAGCCGCGTTATTGAGCCAGCACCGCGACGAGCGCCTGCACCAGCGCGTCACACTGCGCGGGCGTGCCCACACTGATGCGCAGGTACTGCCCAATGCGCTCGGGTCGGCTGAAATGCCGCACCAGCACGCCGCGCTCGCGCAGCGCGCGCGCCAGTTGCGCCGCATCATGCGCCGGATGGCGCACGAACACGAAATTGGCCTGCGACGGCAGCACCTCGAACCCCAGGTCTTCCAGCTGCAGCGCCAGCCCTTCCCGGCTGTGCATGACGGCCTGGCGCGTCTGGTCGAAATACGCCACGTCACCGTAGGCCGCCACGGCTCCGGCCAGCGCCAGCCGACCGAGCGGGTAGGAATTGAAGCTGTCCTTGACGCGCTCCAGCGCCTCGATCAGGTGGCGCTGCCCCATGGCCACGCCCACGCGCAGGCCCGCCAGCGAGCGGGACTTGGAAAGTGTGTGCACCACCAGCAGATTCGGATACCGGTCGATCAGCGCAATGGCACTGTCTGCGCCGAAATCCACGTAAGCCTCATCCACCAGCACCACACGCTGCGGGCAGGCCTGCAGCAGGCGCTCGATGGCGGTCAGCGGCAACGCGATGCCGGTGGGTGCGTTGGGATTGGCGAGCACCACGCCCGCACTGTCGGCCCCAGCATGCCGCGCCATGGCGTCCAGATCGATGCGCAGTTGCCCATCCAGAGGCACGGTATCCACCGCGATGCCATAGAGCTGGCAATACACCTTGTAGAAGCTGTAGGTCACGTCGGGCATCACCAGCGGCGCGCCCTGCTGGAAGAAGGCGAAGAAGGCATGCGCCAGCACCTCGTCCGAGCCGTTGCCCGCGAACACCTGCCCGGCATCCAGCCCGTGGCAGGCCGCCACGGCTTCGCGCAGCACCTGCGCACGCGGGTCCGGGTACAGTTCCAGCCCCTGCGCTGCCATGGCCTGGATGGCGGCGATGGCGCGCGGCGATGGCGGGTAAGGGTTCTCGTTGGTGTTGAGCTTGACGAGGTTGGGTATGCGCGGCTGCTCGCCAGGCACATAAGGCTCCAGGGCGCCCACCACGGGGCTCCAGAAAGACGGACAACGCAAGACTTCTCCTTCCTCAGCCCAGCAGCCGGGCCAGCGTGAGCAGAGCCAGCAGCAGCATCCACACCACCACGGAGCGCCAGACCAGGCCGACCACGCTGCGCAGATGGCCCACCTCGGGCTCACGCCCCGGGGTGCTGTCGCTCTCGCCGATGCTGGCATCCACCTCGAAATCCTGGGCCGGGTGGTGGTCCGGACGCGCCTTGAGGGCCTCGCCTCCAAGGCGGACATTGATGGCCCCCGCAGTGGCCGCCAGAATCACACCATCGTTGTCGTTTGGAAAGCGCTGGGCATGGAACCGCCAGCCCTCGATGGCTTCCTCGAAGCTGCCCACCACGGCAAAGACCAGAGCGGTCAGGCGCGCCGGCACCCAGTCGATCACCGTCCAGGCCTGGGCCGTGGCACCCTGCAATGAAGGGCTGGCCCGCTGAATGGCCTCGCTGCCGCGATCGGCCCAGTAGCGCGACACGAACTCGGCCATGCGGTACAGCACCGCCCCCATGGGCCCCAGGCCCAGAGCCGCCAGTACCGAATACCAGGCCAGCACGCCAAACACATGCCGGTGCGCCGCCAGGACCGAATATTCGATCACATGGCGCACCACTTCGCTGCGCGGCAGATCGCCCGCATCCACCTGCTGCCAGTCGGCCAGGCGCTCGCGTGCTCGCTCCTCGTCGCCCTCCTCCAGCGCATCGCGAATGCCCGTGAAATGGTGGCTGAACTGGCGAAAACCCAGCGTGATGTAGAGCACCGCCACGTTCCAGAGCACCGCGACCGGCCAGCCCACACCCCAGAGCAGCGCGGCATGCACCGCAAAGACAAACAGGGCAGGCACAAGCACGGCCAGGCACCATGCCACCCAGCCATGGTGCGATTTGCCCGCATCGAAATTGCGGCTGACCGACAGCGACCATGCACGCAGACCGGCATGGATCGGGTTGCTGCGCGCCAGCGGGCGCGCCTGCTCGATCAGCAGCGCAAACAGGATGGCAAAGAAACTCATGGCGGCAATGATAGCGGCGCTGCACTGCCACACAGTGCATGGCCCGCAGCATTTCCATCGACCATCAGCCCACGAAACCGGCATGGCCCACGCCAGGGCTCCCGCGCAAGGGCCGCCCCGCCGCGCTGGGAGCGTCCCCCTACGGGGGAAGGCGCAAAGCGACTCAGGGGGAGGCGTCACCCTGCCTGCATGAACCGGTAGAAATTGCGCAGCATGCCCGCCGTGGCACCCCAGATGAAGTGGCTGGCGCGGCCATCGTGGTAAGGCATGGAGAACCATTCCCGGCGCACCCCCTCCCACTCCACCGCATGGCGCTGGTGATGGGCCGGGTTGAGCAGGAACGCCAATGGCACCTCGAAAATCTCGGCCACTTCGTACGGATTGGGCTGGAGCACGCAGTCGGGCTGCACCAGAGCGACGACCGGGGTGATGATGAACGAAGAGCCCGTCCGGTAGATGGGCAGCGTGCCCAGCACTTCTACAAAACGGCTCTCCAACCCCACTTCCTCTTCGGCCTCACGCAAGGCCGTGGCGGCGGGGCTGGCATCCTCCGGATCGGCGCGCCCCCCGGGAAACGCCACCTGGCCCGAGTGCGTGGACAGGTGCGCCGTGCGCTCGGTCAGCAGCACCATGGGCTGCTCGCGCAGCACGATGGGCACCAGCACCGAGGCGTGTGCAGGTGCACGGCTGCTGAACCGCTTCTCGGAAGAGACTTCAGGCGTCCAGACGGGCGGCTCCCGGAAACGCTGCCGCAAGGCATGGGGGGTTTGCTGCTGCGCAGACACGGCGGGCAGGTGCGCATCGACACCCAACACCGGCACGGCGCGCGGGTCAAAGTCAGGCAGCCTGGACAACGGCGGCACGGATTCAGGCGAAGTGGCCATGGCAGCAGGCTCAAAAATGCAAAAAGCCGCTACAGGCAGAAGCTGCAGCGGCTCGGGCAGGCAAGAAAAAACGCTTACGCTGCGGCGACGGGTGCGGCCGCCTTGTTGACGCGCTGGGGCAGCTTTTCCTTGATACGTGCCGACTTGCCGCTGCGGTCGCGCAGGTAGTACAGCTTGGCGCGGCGGACGTCACCACGGCGCTTGACTTCGATCTTGGCGATCAGGGGGCTGTAGGTCTGGAACGTACGCTCCACGCCTTCGCCGCTGGAGATCTTGCGCACGGTGAAGGCGCTGTTGATGCCGCGATTGCGCTTGGCGATCACGACGCCTTCGTAGGCCTGCACGCGCTTGCGGGTGCCTTCAACCACGTTCACGCTCACGATGACCGTGTCGCCGGGTGCGAATTCAGGAATGGTCTTGCCGAGGCGGGCGATTTCTTCCGCTTCGAGGGTCTGGATCAGGTTCATGTTTACATCTCGCGATCGTGTCCGCGCCATAAGTGGCAGCGTCGGGATTGACGTTCAGGCCCTGCTGTTTCAACGCAGAGCGGCCGGCCAGAGGATCGAAAAGCCTTTGATTATAACCACTCAGCGGCAACTGGCCAGCACCTGCTCGTCCTGGGCGCTCAGGCGACCGGCAGCCCGCGCCGCAGCAATCAGGTCCGGGCGGTGCCTCGCCGTCGTGGCCAGGCGCTGCGCGCGGCGCCAGCGATCGATCTGCGCGTGGTGGCCCGAAAGCAGCTCGGGCGGCACGCTGCGCCCCTCCCACTCTTCGGGGCGCGTGTAATGCGGGCAGTCGAGCAGGCCATCGAGGGCCGGATTGAAGCTGTCGAACTGGTGGCTGCCTTCGTCGTTCAGCACCCCGGGCTGCAGCCGCGCCACGGCGTCAAGCAGCGCCAGCGCAGCGATCTCGCCGCCCGAGAGCACGAAGTCGCCCAGGCTGAGCTGCACATCGACATGCGCATCAATGAAACGCTGGTCGATGCCCTCGTAGCGCCCGCACAGCAAAACGGCGCCCCGGCTGGCCGACCATTGCTCCACCGCGGCATGGTTCAGTGGAGCGCCTATCGGAGAAAAGAGCACCAGCGGCGCCTGGGCGTCCGGTGCCTCGGCACGGTCGGCACGGATGGCGGCCAGGCAGCGCGCCAACGGCTGCACCATCATCACCATGCCCGGGCCGCCGCCGAAGGGCCGGTCGTCCACGCGCCGGTAGTTGCCCTCGGCATGGTCGCGCGGATTCCACAGGCGCACGTCCACCTGACCCGAGGCGTAGGCGCGGCGCGTCACGCCGCTGGCCAGGAACGGGCCAAAAAGCTCGGGAAACAGCGTGATGACGTCAAAGCGCATGGCGCGCAATCTGCCCGTTCAGTAATCGGGCTGCCAATCGACCGTGATGCAGCGGCCGGGCAGGTCCACCTTGTCCACATAGGCCGAGACGAAAGGAACCATGCGCTCTTGCGGCTTGCCATCCTGTTCATAGGCAATCACCAGCACCGTTTGCGGGCCGGTGGACAGCAGGTCGCGCACCTCGCCCAGGGCCACGCCCTCGCGGTTGACCACCGCCAGGCCGATCAGGTCGACCCAGTAGTACTCGTCGGCCTGGGCCGCAGGGAAACTGGAACGCTCGATGAAGATGCGGGCGCCGCGCAAAGCCTCGGCGGCGTTGCGATCATCGATGCCCTCAGCCCAGGCCACGACGGAATCGGAATGGTCCTTCACCTGCCGGATGGACAGCTGGGCTGTGCCGGAAAAGGTGCGTGCACCGCGCTCCGAAGGCTGCAGAAACCAGCGCCTGGCTTTGAACAATGCCTCGGGGTCGCTGCTGTAGGGCAGCACCTTGAACCAGCCCTTGACGCCCCAGGCGTCGGCGATGCGCCCGACTTCGATGGCGTCGGCGGGCAGTTCGGCGGACTCGAGTTTCAGTTCAGAGGTCATGGCGTGCTGCTGCAGAGAAATGAAAAAAGGCGGGTTCCGTCAGTCATGAACCGACGCAACCCGCCCTTGCCGGGGCTACCCGAACCTTAAGCGGCCTTCTTGGCGGCTTGCTTGATCAGGCGGTCCACGGTGGGGGACGACTGGGCACCCACGCTCTGCCAGTAGGCCAGACGGTCCTGTGCGATGCGCAGGCCTTCTTCGGTTTCCTTGGCGGTGGGGTTGTAGAAGCCCAGACGCTCAATGAAGCGGCCATCGCGGCGCACGCGCTTGTCGGCAACGACGATGTTGAAGAAAGGACGGCCCTTGGAGCCGCCGCGAGAGAGTCGAATGACGACCATGATTTATCCTTCGGGTGGTGGGCCGGCGCCATGCGCCCGGGCCACGTAAATTCGCAACGTTTGAGACACGCGACATGGCCACCCGGCCAGCGACACGCTGCAAAGCCGCTGATTATATCTTTCTTTACCACTCATGCCACAGATTCGTTCCAGCCACGACGGCGATATCGCCGCCATCACGGCCATTTATGCCCACCATGTGCTCCATGGCACCGGCACCTTCGAAACCGAGCCGCCCTCGGAAACCGACATGGCCGCACGCCGCGCCGATGTGCTCGGCAAAGGCCTGCCCTACCTCGTCGCCGAACAGGATGGGCAGGTGCTGGGCTTTGCCTATTGCAACTGGTTCAAACCGCGCCCGGCCTACCGCTTTTCGGCCGAGGATTCCATTTACGTGGCAGAGGCCGCACGCGGCCTGGGCGTCGGCCGGCTGCTGCTCGATGCGCTGTGCACTGCCGCCGAGGCCGCAGGCGTGCGCAAGTTGCTCGCCGTGATCGGCGACTCGGCCAACGCGGGTTCCATCCGGGTGCACCAGGCAGCGGGGTTCACGCACATCGGCGTGATGCGCTCGGTCGGCTGGAAGTTCGGCGCCTGGCGCGATGTGGTCCTCATGGAAAAACCCCTGGGCGCGGGCGACACCACATCGCCCGAATAATGAGCGCATGAAAAACAAAACCCTGGCCGCCTGGCTGACTTTTCTGGGCGGCCCGCTGGGACTGCACCGCTTCTACCTGCATGGCCCGACCGACCTGCTGGGCTGGCTGCTGCCCATTCCCACGGCTCTGGGGCTGTACGGCATCGAGCGCGTGCAGCAGTTCGGCCAGGACGACCGGTGGAGCTGGCTGCTCATTCCCTTGCTCGGCTTCACCGTGGCGGGCTGCGCCCTGCGCGCCATCCTGTATGGATTGATGACACCCGAGCGCTGGAACGGGCGCTTCAACTCCTCCGCCCCGGCCGAGGCCGCGCCCGGCCAGACCAACTGGCTCACCGTTGGCGCCATCGTGGCCTCGCTGATGGTCGGCACCGCCGTGCTGATGGCCAGCCTGGCGTTCAGCTTCCAGCACTACTTCGAGTACCAGATCGAGGAAGCGCGCAAGATTTCGCAGTGATCCGCCTCCGGAAAAAATAAGGCCAAAACAGCCTTCATCCCTTTCCCATCAAGCGTCAGAAGCTATATTTTCAATAGCAAATTGACCTGCGCGTGGCACGCCCCTAACGCGGGAGCGCCGCCTGCTGGCGGTTGCGCCAGCCGTGGTAGCGTGCCCGCTGCAGCGCAAAGAACTCCAGCACGCCCCAGACCACAGCGCTGCCGAGCAGCCCCCACAGCATCAGCTGGCGGACCGCCTCAGTCCTGCGCGGGCGATGGGTGGGTGAATTCTTCATAGGACACGCCATCGCTGCCCGGCAAATCCAGCCATGGCCAGCGTACGTCGAACATATCGTCGAGGAGTCTCTGCAATCCCAGCAGTTTCCAGAACATACAAGGCCTTTGGTAGAGGTTGTCGGCGGCTCCAAGTTAACTGCAGCGTGTGACAGTTTGGCGTCGTTCAGCGCATTTGCCACACCCGCTACCGGTGTGCACACAGGCTCCCGGGCGGGCAGTATGCTCCAGCATCCCCCCGGCCCCACTGCCCTCACACCGTGCCCCAAGACGTCCCACCCGAGTTGCTGGCCCTGGAAAAGACCATCGAGCAGGGCGCAGCAGACCTGCAGGTGCGCGTGGTGCGCGAGGTCCGCATGGCGTCAGGCCAGAGCTTTCCCATCTATTCGATCGGCATCGGCAACCCTGACCCGGACATCCCCGCAGTCGGTTTTTTTGGCGGCGTGCACGGCCTGGAGCGCATCGGTGCCGAAGTGGTGATGGCTTTTTTGCAAAGCATCGTCATGCGGCTGCGCTGGGACACCACGCTGCACCGGCAGCTTGAGCATGTGCGCCTGGTCTTCATGCCCATCGTCAACCCCGGCGGCATGTGGGCGGCCACACGCGCCAATCCGAACGGGGTGGACCTGATGCGCAATGCGCCCGTGGAGGCCCTGGACCGCGTGCCCTTTCTGATGGGCGGCCAGCGCCTGAGCGCAGGCCTGCCCTGGTTCCGCGGCCACCATGGCGGGCCGATGGAAACCGAGAGCCAGGCGCTGTGCGAGGTGGTCCGCACCGAGTTGCTGCCCCGGCCCTTCAGCCTGGCGCTGGACTGCCACTCGGGCTTCGGCGTGCGCGACCGGTTGTGGTTTCCGTTTGCCCACACCCGCAAGCCGATTGCGCACCTGAGCGAACTGCACGCGCTCAAAAGCATCTTCCTGCAGGCGCACAGCCACCACCCGTACATCATCGAACCCCAGAGCGCCCAGTACCTGGCCCATGGAGACCTGTGGGACTACCTGTATCTGCAGGCCTGTGAAAACACGGAGCGCGTCTTCCTGCCGCTGACGCTGGAGATGGGCTCGTGGATCTGGATCAAGAAGAACCCGCGCCAGCTGTTCTCGCGCAAGGGCATCTTCAATCCCCTGATCGACCACCGCCAGCAGCGGGTGCTGCGCCGGCACCTGTCGCTGCTCGACTTTCTGGCGCGCGCGGCCTGCAGTCACCGAAGCTGGGTACCCGGCAAAGAACACTCCGAACAACAGCGGGCCCAGGCGCTGGCCGAATGGTATTGAGCGCCATGGACACCTGGATCCTGTTGCGCGGCCTGACCCGCGAAGCTGCGCACTGGGGCCGCTTTGCGGACGACTTCCGGCACGCGTGGCCCGAGGCGCAGGTGGTGACGCTCGACCTGCCGGGCAACGGCCCGTTCCATGCCCGGCCCAGCCCGCCGAGCGTGCCGGACATGGTGACGGCCTGCCGCGCCGAGCTGGCCCGGCAGGGCGTGCGACCGCCGTTTCGCCTGTTTGCCATGTCGCTGGGCGCCATGGTGGCCACGGAATGGGCCCGCAGTGCACCAGAAGACATTGGCGGCTGCGTGCTGGTCAACACCAGTTTCCGGCCGTTCAGCCCTTTTTTTCACCGGCTGCGCCCACGCAACTACGCGGCCTTGCTCGGCCTGGCGCTGCTGCCCCGGTCGCCCGGGCGTATCGAGCGCACGGTCTGGCGGCTGACAAGCAATGCGCCCGAACCGCCCACTGCGGTGATCGACGCTTGGGTGGCCGCCCGCGCCCGGCACCCGGTGTCGGCCACCAACGCCCTGCGCCAGTTGCTGGCCGCCGCGCGCTACCGCGCCCCCGCCGTGGCACCCCACCCGCACATCCTGCTGCTGGCCAGCCAGAATGACCGGCTGGTGAACAGCCGCTGCTCGCAGGCCATTGCGCGCGGCTGGCAATGCGACCTGGCGTTGCACCCGCAGGCCGGCCACGACCTGCCGCTCGATGACCCCCTGTGGGTGCTGGAGCAGGTGCAGCAGTGGCTGAGCCGGGTCGCCGCTGCGAAACACCGGTAGAACCGTGCAGCGCGCCCCGGAGACGACGCAAAAACACAAATAAAAAAGATTCCAGCGCTTGCCCGTCAAGCGCTGGAAGCTACATTTTTAATAGCGAATCAGAAAATCTGCAGACTGACCCAGTACGCCACGGCCGCCACGAAGGCGCTGGCCGGAATGGTCAGAATCCATGCCCAGACGATGTTGCCCGCCACCCCCCAGCGCACGGCGCTCGCGCGCTGGGTGGAGCCCACGCCCACGATGGCGCCGGTGATGGTGTGCGTGGTGGACACCGGAATACCCAGCATGGTGGCCATGAACAGCGTCATGGCGCCGCCGGTTTCGGCGCAGAAACCGCCCACAGGCTTGAGCTTGGTGATCTTCTGACCCATGGTCTTGACGATGCGCCAGCCGCCAAACATGGTGCCCAGACCGATCGCGGCATAGCAGGCCACGATGACCCAGACGGGTGGCGAGCTGTCGCTGGCCGAGGTGTAGCCGGTGGCAATGAGCAGCAGCCAGATGATGCCGATGGTTTTTTGCGCGTCGTTGCCCCCGTGCCCCAGGCTGTAGGCTCCGGCCGAAACCAGCTGAAGGCGCCGGAACCACTTGTCCACCCCGCTGGGGCGCGCCCGGCGGAAGATCCAGGCGACGGCCACCATCATGAGCGACCCCAGCGTGAAGCCCAGCAGCGGCGAGACGAAAATGAACGCCACGGTCTTGAGGATGCCCGCAGACACCAGGGCACCCGCCCCGGCCTTGGCGATCACGGCGCCGACGATGCCGCCGATCAGTGCGTGCGACGAACTGCTGGGGATGCCGTAATACCAGGTGATCACGTTCCAGGTGATGGCGCCGACCAGTGCGCCAAACACCACATGGGTATCGACCACGCCGGGCTGGACAATGCCCTTGCCGATGGTGGCCGCCACGCTGAGGTGGAAGACAAAAATGGCGATGAAATTGAAGAAGGCAGCAAACACCACCGCCTGCCCGGGGCGCAGCACCCCGGTCGAGACAACGGTGGCAATCGAGTTGGCGGCGTCGTGAAACCCGTTCATGAAGTCGAACAGGATGGCCAGAGCCACCAGCATCATCACGACCCACAGGGCGGTTTGTACGGTATCCATAGCGGGACCGCTTCCGGACGGGTCAGGAATTTTCGAGGACGATGCCCTCGATCAGGTTGGCGACGTCTTCGCACTTGTCCGTGATGGTTTCCAGCAACTCGTAGATGGCCTTGAGCTTGATCAGCTCGCGCACGTCAGGCTCCTCGCGGAACAGCTTGCTCATGGCACTGCGCAGCACGCGGTCGGCGTCGCTTTCCAGCCTGTCGATCTCTTCGCAGGTCTTGAGCGCGGCCTCGGCGGTCGCTGGATCGGCCAGCTTGTTCAGCAGCTTGACGGCATCGCGCACGCGCTCGCAGCACTTGACGCTCAGTTCCGTCAGGCGCGTGATCTCTTCCGTCATGTGGCGCACGTCGTACAGCGCCATGGTTTCGGCCGAGTCCTGGATCAGATCTGCCACGTCGTCCATGGTGTTGATGAGCGAATGGATCTGCTCACGATCGATCGGCGTGATGAAGGTCTTGTGCACGGCCTTGTTGATATCGTGCGTCACGCGATCGGCGGCACGCTCGGCGTTGTCCACATCCTGGGCGTATTTGTCGCGCAGGTGCGGGTCGTTGTAATTGGCGACCAGCTGCGAGAAGGCACGTGCTGCCTCCACGATGCGGTCGGCATGCTGGTTGAACATCTCGAAAAAATTGCCTTCGCGCGGCAAGAGCTTGCCAAACAGCATAGGGACTCCCAGGGTGGTATCGAAAAATGAAAAATGTTACGAAACTGTGACCGTTTCGTGAATTGAGGAAGTTTAACCGCACGTTTTGAGCGGTTCCGCACGGTAAGCTGACACATGGCCTGCGCAGCCCGTGGGGCAGCGCGACGCGGTGACGCGACAGCGACGCGGCCGATCGGGCAGCGGAATCAGGCTCCTCGGAAGATGAAATACACCGCGCCCACCATGCACAGCCCGGCCCAGAGGTAGTCCCACTTGAGAGGCTGGTCCAGGTAGAACACGGCAAACGGCACAAACACCGTCAGGGTGATCACTTCCTGCAGAATTTTGAGCTGCCCCACATCGAACTGCGTAAACCCGATGCGGTTGGCCGGCACCTGCAACAGGTACTCGAACAACGCAATGCCCCAACTGACCAAAGCGGCCACATACCAGGGTGCCGTGGCCAGATTTTTCAGGTGCCCGTACCAGGCAAAGGTCATGAAAACATTGCTGGCCACCAGCAGCAGCACGGTTTGCAGGGAAACGGGCAGCGATTGCAGTGTGTTCATCAGGGTCAGGCGGCCCCGGAGGGCGTCCACCGATTCTATGCAACAAAATAGGCTCTAGAGCAATAGCACAGAGCGCCTGAAGCTACGTATTTCATAGCAAAAACCCGCTATGACAAAAGGCACCGCATTGCTGCTGGTGCCTTCGGGGGGGTACGCCGCAGAATCTCTGCTGCGGGTGCCCGGGTGTTACTCGCCCAGATAGGCGGCGCGCACCTTCGGGTCGTTGAGCAGCTCCTGGCCCGGGCCGGTCATGGTGATCAGGCCCGACTCCATGACATAGCCCCGGTCGGCAATCGCCAGCGCGCGGCTGGCGTTCTGCTCCACCAGCACGATGGTCACCCCCAGGGCGTACACATCGCGCACGACCTCGAAGATCTTGTCCACCATGATGGGCGACAGGCCCATGGAGGGTTCGTCGAGCAGCAGCACCTTGGGCTGGCTCATCAGCGCGCGGCCCATGGCCAGCATCTGCTGCTCGCCGCCCGACATGGTGCCGGCGAGTTGGTCTTTGCGCTCGCGCAGGCGCGGGAAGATGGTGAACATCTTCTCGATATCGGCCAGGATGCCCGCCTTGTCGCTGCGCGTGTAGGCACCCATCTGCAGATTCTCGGTGATGGTCATGCGGGCGAAGACGCCACGGCCTTCCGGCACCATCACCAGACCCTTCTTGACCAGATCCCACGCGCCCTTGCCCTTGATGCTCTCGCCCAGGTACTCGATGTCGCCATCGTTCATCGGCAGCGTGCCGGTGATGGCCTTCATGGTGGTGGTCTTGCCGGCGCCGTTGGAGCCGATCAGCGAGACCAGTTCGCCCTCGCGCACCTCGAAATCCACGCCCTTGACAGCCTGAATGCCGCCATAAGACACCTTCAGGCTTTTGACCTTCAGCAATACATTCTTGTCGGCCATGCTCAGTGTCCTCCGGTGCCCAGATAGGCCTCAATCACTTTTTCGTTCTTCTGCACCGTGGCGGGCGTGCCTTCGGCGATCTGCTTGCCGTAGTCGAGCACCGTCACGCGGTCGCACAGGCCCATCACCAGCTTCACGTCGTGTTCGATCAGCAAAATGGTGCGGTTGTCGTTGCGGATGCGGTCGATCAGCTCGCGCAGCATCACTTTTTCGGTGGCGTTCATGCCGGCGGCGGGCTCGTCGAGCGCGATCAGCTGCGGATCGGTGGCCAGGGCGCGGGCGATCTCCAGGCGGCGCTGGTCGCCGTAGGAGAGAGTCCGCGCCTTGTAGTCGGCAAACTTGCCGATGCCCACGTAATCCAGCAACTCCTGCGCACGTTGGGCGATGGCCCGTTCTTCTTCCTTGAAGCTCTTGGTGCGCAGCACAGCGCCCAGCAGGCCCGACTTGGTGCGGATGTGGCGGCCCACCATCACGTTTTCCAGCGCCGTCATTTCGGCGAACAGGCGGATGTTCTGGAAGGTACGGGCAATGCCCGCCTTGGCCACTTCATGCACGGCGGTGGGTTCGTAGGGCTTGCCCGCCAGCTCAAATGTGCCGCTGTCGGGCGTGTACAGACCGGTGATCACGTTGAAGAACGTGGTCTTGCCGGCACCGTTGGGGCCGATCAGGCCATAGACCTGGCCACGCTCGATGGTGATACCCACGTCGGAGAGGGCCTGCAGGCCGCCGAAGCGCTTGGAGATGCCGGCGACCTTGAGCACCACATCGTTGGATTTCTCTGCCATGTTCTAACTTTCTGCGGTGTTCAGGTCTTCTGCGTCAGGCTCTTGCCGTGGTCCGGCGAGGGCCACAGACCACGGGGGCGGAGCAGCATGACGATGATCATGGCCAGGGCAATCAGCAGCTGGCGCAGGATGGCCGAGTCCAGACGGCCGTCGGTCATGGCCTGCAGCGGACCGGCCACATAGCGCAGCACCTCGGGCAGGGCCGACAGCAGCACAGCGCCCAGAATCACGCCGGGAATGTGGCCGATGCCGCCCAGCACCACCATGGCGACGATCATGACCGACTCCATCAGGCTGAACGACTCGGGCGACACGAAGCCCTGGAACGCGCCGAACATGGCGCCGGACACGCCGCCGAACGATGCGCCCATGGCGAAGGCCAGCAGCTTCATGTTGCGGGTGTTGATGCCCATGGCCTTGGCGGCGATTTCATCCTCGCGGATGGCCATCCAGGCGCGGCCGATGCGCGAATCCTGCAGGCGATAGCAGATCACGATGCTCACGACCACCAGCACCAGGAACAGGTAGTAGTACAGCGTGACAGAGTTGATGTCGAAGCCGAACAGCTCCAGGCGCTTGCCCAGGTCGAGGCCGAAAATCTTCACCGAATCGATCTGGCCGATACCCTTGGGGCCATTGGTCAGGTTGGCGGGATGGTCCAGGTTGTTCAGGAAGATGCGGATGATTTCGCCGAAACCCAGCGTGACGATGGCGAGGTAGTCCCCTCGCAACTTCAGCGTGGGAGCCCCCAGAAGCGCCCCGAAAAATGCCGCCAGCACCGCCGCCGCCGGTATCACCAGCCACAGCGAAGTGTGCAGCCCATCGGGGAACATGGCGGCAAAGGCCGCGAAGTTGTCCGCCAGGTGGGGGGATGCCAGCAAGGCAAACAGGTAGGCGCCCACGGCGTAAAACGCCACGTAGCCCAGGTCCAGCAGGCCGGCGTAGCCGACCACGATGTTCAGGCCCAGGGCCAGCAGCACGTACAGCAGGGCCAGGTCGGCAATGCGCACCCAGGCGTTGCCGAAATACTGCAGGATCAGGGGAAGGACCAGCAGGGCAATGGCGCCCAGGATCCAGTTGACTTTGGTGTTCTTCATGGTCTGCAGCTCCTCAGGCGCGATCCGCCACACGCTCACCCAGCAGGCCCGAGGGGCGCAGCGTCAGGATGATGATGAGCACGATGAACGCGAAGATGTCGGTGTAGTGGCTGCCGAGCAGGCCGCCCGTGAGCGTGCCGATGTAGCCCGAGCCGATGGCTTCGATGAGGCCCAGCAAAATGCCGCCCACCACCGCGCCGGCCAGGTTGCCGATGCCGCCGAACACGGCCGCCGTGAAGGCCTTGAGACCGGGCAGGAAGCCCATGGTGTGCTGCGCCGTGCCGTAGTTGGACGCATACATGATGCCGGCCACTGCCGCCAGAATGGCGCCGATGATGAAGGTGGCCGAAATGACCATGTCGGGCTTGACGCCCATCAGGGCCGCCACCCGCGGGTTCTCCGCCGTGGCGCGCATGGCGCGTCCGAGATTGGTGTGGTTCACCAGGTACATCAGCGAAGCCAGGGACACCGCCGTCACGCCCAGGATCAGGATCTGGGTGGGCGTGATGAAGGCCCCGCCGATCTCGTAGGGTGTGGAAGCCAGCAGCGTGGGATACGGCTTGTAGTTGGGCTTCCAGATGATCATGGCCAGCGTCTGCAGCAGGATCGACATGCCGATGGCGGTGATCAGGGGGGCCAGACGCGGGCTGTTGCGCAGCGGCCGGTAGGCGACCTTCTCGATTGTGTAATTGAGCGCGGCAGCGACCACGCAGGCAATCAGCGTGGCCAGCAGCAGGATCAACCAACCCGGTGCACCGGGCATGGCCGCCTGCATCATTCCGATGCAGCTCCAACTGGTCAATGCACCGATCATGAGCACTTCGCCGTGGGCGAAGTTGATCAGTTGAATAATGCCGTACACCATGGTGTAGCCCAAGGCTATCAAGGCGTACATGCTGCCGAGAACCAGACCGTTGATGATCTGCTGCAGCAAAATGTCCATAAGAAAAGTCCTTCGTTTATGACGGGCTCACGCTGGAGGCACCTGGAACGGTACAGCCTTTTGAGCCCGCCTGCCATCTAGCAAAAAACCCGCCGGGAATACAGCCATGCGGGTTTGAGGACGGAATTGTAGCCACTTGCAAACAGCCCCCCTTCGCGCGCACGGAGGGGTTTTCCCTCGGGTTTCAGGCCCATCAGCGAGGTTCGCTGCGCATAAGAATCGGTAATGCACTGGCGATTTTTGCTGTGCGGACTTATCAATTAGCCCGCACCCGAGGCGGTGGAGGCTCGTTTACACCTTCTTAGGCGTCTGCGCCAGGATCGCCGTCTTGCCGCACTTGCACAGCCGCATTGCGTGCCCGCAGTTCATCGAGCTTGTCGGCGATACGGATTTCCAGCCCGCGCCGTACGGGCTGATAAAAGCCGGGAGCCTGCATGCCCTCAGGCAGGTAGCGCTCGCCCGCCGCAAAACCATCCTCTTCATCGTGCGCGTAGCGGTAGCCCTTGCCGTAATCCAGCTGCTTCATGAGCTGGGTGGGGGCGTTGCGCAGGTGCATGGGCACGGGGCGCGTGCCGTCCTGCTTCACGAAGGCGCGGGCCGCGTTGTAGGCCTTGTAGACGGCGTTGGATTTGGGCGCCACGGCCAGGTAGACCACGCATTCGGCCAGCGCCAACTCGCCCTCGGGGCTGCCCAGGCGCTCATACACCTCGGCGCAATCGAGCGCCAGGCGCAGCGCGCGCGGGTCGGCCAGGCCCACGTCTTCGCTGGCCATGCGCACCAGGCGGCGCGCCATGTAGCGCGGGTCGGCACCGCCATCGAGCATGCGCACCAGCCAGTACAGCGCCGCGTCGGGGTCGGAGCCGCGCACCGACTTGTGCAGCGCACTGATGGTGTCGTAGAACTGCTCGCCCCCCTTGTCGTAGCGGCGCATGCGCTCGCCCAGCACCTTGAGCACCCAGGCATCGGTGATTTCCGTCAGCTGCTCCTGCTGCGCCGCCATCTCCAGCGTCTCCAGCGTGTTGAGCAGGCGGCGCGCATCGCCGTCGGCATAGGCCACAAGACGCTCCACTGCTTCGCTTTCGATAGCGCGTAGCGCTTGGCTAGCTTGGGCCAGGGCCACAATCTGCTTCAAATCATCGCAGGAGAGCGGCTGCAGCACGTACACCGCCGCGCGCGACAGCAGGGCCGAGTTGACCTCGAACGACGGGTTCTCGGTGGTCGCGCCGATGAAGGTGAACAGCCCGCTTTCCACATGCGGCAGGAAGGCGTCCTGCTGGCTCTTGTTGAAACGGTGCACCTCGTCCACGAAAACGAGGGTGCGCTGTTGCATCAGGCCATCGCGCGCATTTTCGGCCAGCTGCACGGCGTCACGGATGTCCTTCACGCCGCCGAGCACCGCGCTGATGCTGATGAACTGCGCATCGAACGCATCGGCCATGAGGCGCGCGATGGTGGTCTTGCCCACGCCCGGCGGGCCCCACAGGATGCAGCTGTGCGGCCGGCCCGACTCGAACGCCAGGCGCAGCGGCATGCCCGGCCCCAGCACATGCTGCTGGCCGATGACTTCGGAAAGCTGGCGCGGGCGCAGGCGCTCGGCCAGGGGTTGGTGGGGGGCGGCGGGCGGTTTCACGGTAGCCACGATGGTAGCGCCAGGATGGGGCAGCCCATGGGCCAGAATGGGCACCCACGGAGGTTTTCCCATGGCAGTACGCATCGTTCAACTCGGCAGTCCCCGCGCCCCGGACGAGGGCCCCCGCATCGGCACCGTGCGCCGCCCGCCGCGCGGCGTGCCCAAGGAACAGTTCGCGGCGCAGGACTGGTACGACGTGTGGTACCCCAACCTCGCCCCCAGCCCCGAGACCGTGAAGCAGGCCCAGGCCGCCGCCACGCCGCAGGAATGGACGGCCTTCGCGCGCAAGTACCGCGCAGAGATGGCCACACCCGAGAACCGCCACACCCTGGCGCTGCTGGCCCGGATGTCGCAGGATGCGAACTTCTCCGTGGGCTGCTACTGCGAGGACGAATCGCACTGCCACCGCTCGGTGCTGCGCGAACTGCTGGCCGAGGCGGGCGCCCAGATCGTGCCGTGACTCCAGACGAGCCGCTCGACACCCTGCTCGCCCGCGTGCGCACCTGCCAGCTTTGCGCCGCGCACCTGCCCCACAGCCCGCGCCCGGTGCTGCAGGCCCATACCAGTGCGCGCATCCTTATCGCAGGCCAGGCGCCGGGCCGCAAGGTGCATGCCTCGGGCGTGCCGTTTGACGACGCCAGCGGCGAGCGCCTGCGCGCGTGGCTGGGCATCACGCGCGAAACCTTCTACGACCCGCGCCAGGTCGCCATCCTGCCCATGGGCTTTTGCTACCCCGGCACGGGCCGCTCGGGCGACCTGCCGCCGCGCCCCGAATGCGCCCCAGCCTGGCGCCAGCCCCTGCTGGGCCACCTGCCGCATCTGCGCCTGACGCTGCTGCTGGGCCAGTACGCGCTGGCCTGGCACCTGCCCCTCCACCGCGGCCCGCTCACCGACGCCGTGCGCCAGTGGCGCAGCCACGGCCCCGCCCTGCTGGCGCTGCCGCACCCCAGCCCGCGCAACAACGGATGGCTGCGCCAGAACCCGTGGTTCGAGGCGGAGCTGCTGCCCGAACTGCGCGCGCGGGTGGCCCGGGCTCTGGCCTGAACGCCGCACCAGCACGTTTCGCGCGGCGCGGCTATCCTGTGCCCCTTCTCCACCCGGATACCCCACCATGTCCCTCGCTGCCAATATCGTCGTCGCCCTGATCGCCCTGCTCCATGTCTACATCCTGGTGCTGGAGATGTTCCTGTGGGACAAGCCCGCCGGGCGGCGCGCCTTCGGCCTGACGCAGGAAATGGCCACGGCCACGAAGGCGCTCGCCGCCAACCAGGGGCTGTACAACGGCTTCCTCGCGGCAGGCCTGTTTTGGGGCTTGTGGCTGGGCGATGCCGGGCAGCCGGTGAAGGTGTTCTTCCTGCTGTGCGTGCTGGTGGCGGGCGTGTTCGGCGCCGCCACGGCCAGCCGCAAGATCCTGTTCATCCAGGCGGTGCCGGCCGCCATCGGCCTCGCGCTGCTGGCGCTGGCCTGATCCACCGCGCTACTGCTTGAGCACGTCGGCTCCCACCGGGGGCTTGAACTGGAAGGTCGATGCCGGCAGCTGCGGATTAGGCTGCAGATTGTCAAAGCGGATGGACGAGCGCTGACCAAAGCTGTCCAGAATTTCCAGCACCGCGAGCTGCTCGCCCCGGAAGCCCACGCGCACGTTCTGCAATTGGCCGTCCTTGGCCTTCGGAACCGCCTGCACCCACTGCAATCCGTCCTGTCCAGGGGCCGACTCCAGCGTGAAATCGGCACGCAGCGCCTGCAGGTCGGCCGCCGAGGCCAGCAAGGCCACGGGCGTGGTGCCCAGGGCCTGCGCCTGGGGGCGCTGGGTGACCTGGTTCAGGTCCACGTCATAAAACCAGAGCGTCTGGCCGTCGGCCACGATGGTCTGCTCGAAGGGCTTCTTGTAAACGAAGCGAAAGCGCCCGGGCCGCTGGAACTCGAAACTGCCGCTCGACGTCTTCTGGCGCGCCACCTGCCCGTCCTTGCCCGGGGTGGTGACCACCTGGGTGAAGTCGGACCGCGCAGCCTGCGTGCCTTTCATGAAGGATTCAAGGCTTTTCAGGCCGTCAGCGCTTGCCCAGCTTGCGCTGGCAGCTATCAAAATTGCAGTAATCAGCTTTTTCAAAAGAATTCCTTCTGTGCGTCTGGCGCAGCCCACGTCACGTCAAACAGGCGCGGCCCCCAGGCCAGCGGACGCAGCGCATCAGCTCAGGGGAATGCTCACTCTCTTGCAGGCACCAGCACCTCGCGCTGGCCGCTGGTGGTGAGAGAACTCACCAGTCCAGCCTTCTCCATGTCTTCCAGGAGCCGGGCCGAGCGGTTGTACCCAATGCGCAGCTTGCGTTGCACGTAAGAGATGCTGGCCTTGCGGTCTTTGAGCACCACTTCGACCGCCTGGTCGTACATGGGGTCTTTTTCGCCACTTTCACCCCCGCCTTCCCCATTGAGATCGCCGTCGCCGTCCACGGTTCCCCCTTCGAGCACGCCTTCGATGTAATCGGGCTCGCCCTGGGCCTTGAGGTAGCTGACCACACGGTGCACTTCCTCGTCGGACACAAATGCGCCATGCACCCGGATCGGCAGGCCGGTACCGCTGGCCATGTAGAGCATGTCGCCCATGCCCAGGAGCGCCTCGGCGCCCATCTGGTCGAGGATGGTGCGGCTGTCGATCTTGCTGCTCACCTGGAAGGCGATGCGCGTGGGAATGTTGGCCTTGATGAGGCCGGTGATCACGTCCACGCTGGGGCGCTGCGTGGCCAGGATGAGGTGGATGCCAGCGGCGCGGGCTTTCTGCGCGAGGCGGGCGATGAGTTCCTCGATCTTCTTGCCCACCACCATCATCAGGTCGGCCAGCTCGTCGATCACGACCACGATGTGCGGCAGGCGCTGCAGCGGCTCGGGCTGCTCGGGCGTCAGGCTGAAGGGGTTGCCGATGAATTCCTCGCGCGCGGCGGCCTCATCGATCTTGACGTTGTAGCCCGCCAGGTTGCGCACGCCCAGCTTGCTCATGAGCTTGTAGCGGCGCTCCATCTCGCCCACGCACCAGTTCAGGCCATTGGCCGCCTGCTTCATGTCGGTGACCACGGGCGCCAGCAGGTGCGGAATGCCCTCGTAGACCGACATTTCCAGCATCTTGGGGTCGATCATCAAGAGGCGTACGTCCTTGGCCTCGGCCTTGTAGAGCAGCGAGAGGATCATGGCGTTGATGCCCACCGACTTGCCCGAGCCCGTGGTACCGGCCACGAGCACGTGTGGCATCTTGGCCAGATCGGCCACCACGGGGTTGCCCACGATGTCCTTGCCGAGCCCCATGGTGAGCATGGATTTGGCCTCATGGTAAATCTGCGAACCCAGGATTTCGCTGAGCTTGATGGTCTGGCGCTTGGCATTGGGCAGCTCCAGCGCCATGGTGTTCTTGCCCGGAACCGTCTCGACCACGCGGATGGACACCAGGCTGAGCGAGCGCGCCAGGTCCTTGGCCAGCCCCACCACCTGCGAGCCTTTGACGCCGGTGGCCGGGTCGATCTCGTAGCGCGTGATCACCGGGCCGGGCATGGCGGCCACCACGCGCACCTCGACACCGAAGTCCTTGAGCTTTTTCTCGATCAGGCGGCTGGTCATCTCCAGCGTCTCGGGCGACACGGTCTCCTGGCGCTGCAGCGGGCCGTCGAGCAGGTCCACCAACGGCAGCCGGCTGTCGGGCATCTCGGTGAACAGGGGCTTCTGGCGCTCTTTCACCACGCGCGCGCTCTGCGGCACCTCGACCAGCACCGGCTCAATGATCTGCACCGGCTGCGGGTGGTGCACCTCGCTCTCGTGGCGCTCCTCGAACACCACCTCCTCGCGCTCGCGCGCCGCACGCTTACCCTCGGCCAGGTCCTTGGCCACCTCACGCCGGGCCCGGCCCGACTGCACCAGCGCATCCACGCGCGCGCCCAGCCCCTCGGCCAGATGCCCCCAGGAGATGCGAAACACCAGCCCCGCGCCCAGCACGGCCAGCGCGATACCCGCCAGCCCCGACCCCGTAAAGCCCAGCCATTGCATGCTGGCCGGTCCCACGATGTAGCCCAGCACCCCTCCCGCATGGCCCGGCAGGGCGGCCTCGAAACGGTACAGGCGCGTCCACTCCAGCGCCGTGCTGGCGCACAGCAGCAGGACCAGCCCCAGCCAGAACAGGCCGCGCCAGACCCACGGATGGGTGGCCGCCTGCGCCTGCGGCAGCTCGCCACCCCGCATCCAGTGCGCCAGCGAGGACAGCCAGGCGCGCACGGCGGCGGCCACGCACCACCACACCGAAAAGCCGAATACAAAATAACTGCCATCGGCCACCCAGGCGCCCACGCGGCCTGCCCAGTTGCGCACCAGGGGCGCGGTGCCCACGCCCGAGGTGGACCAGGCGGCGTCCTGCGGCGAATAGCTCAGCAGCGCCAGCAGCCAGAAAACCAGCACCAGCAGCCCGGCCAGCAGGTTCATTTCATGGCCAAAACGGGGCCCCGCAGGGCGTGCGGCACTCTTGTCACCGGGCGTAGCGTTCAGGGTGTTCAGGGAATAGGTCATAGGCGTGCGGGCGAAGCTTACCCCATCAACCCGGCCGGTGCGGGGCACCGGGCATGGGGTCAGCCCAGGGTGGCCAGGCGGGTTTTCAGCAGTGTCGCGCCCGACGGCAGGGCCTCGATGAAGCCGCGGGTTTCCAGGTCTTTCATGACGCGGCTGACCATCTCGCGCGAGGCGCCGATGGTCTTGGCCAGGTCCTGGCGCGACACCTTGCCCGTAATGATCTGCTGGCCCTGGGCATTGGTCTCAGCCTGCTCCAGCAGCGCATGGGCCACACGGCCATAGACATCCAGCAGCGCCAGCGACTCGATCTTGCGGTCGGCATGGCGCAGGCGCTTGACCAGGCCACGCATCACCACCAGGGACATGGCAGCGTTCTCGGACAGGCAGCGCGTGAACTCGGCGCGCCCGAGCATCAGCACATCGGTCTGCACCTCGGCGCGCACGGTGGCGGAGTGGGGCTCGTTGTCGATGATGCTCATCTCACCCAGGTAGTCGCCCTGCCCCAATGTGGCAAGGATCACCTCGCGCCCCCGGCTGTCGGCCGCCGTGACGCGGGCGCGCCCGGTCAGCAGCAGGTACAGCGCATCGGACTTCTGGCCCTGCTCCACCAGCGCCTCGCCGCGCTTGAAGCGGCGCTTGACCACCGCATTGCTGATTGCCTCGGCCTGCGCCACCGTCAACCGCGAGAACAGCGGAACGCGGCGCAAAAGGTCCAGGTTTGACAACATCGCCATCGCAACATCTCCTTGCAAAAAATCCGCCTCCCTCGGCGGTTCATTGCATTTTTCAATCACCGTGACAGAAACGGGACTTGGGTGCGGGGTGCGGCACTTGGTTGATACTTACGCCCTTGCCCCCCCATTTGCAGAGCCCCTCTCTCTTTTCATGCGCCCCGGGCGCACAAACCAGAGCTTTTACCATGTCCACCGCCCAACACGCCAAAGTTCTCATCCTCGGCTCCGGCCCGGCCGGCTACACCGCAGCCATCTACGCTGCCCGTGCCAACCTGAACCCCGTTCTCATCACCGGCATGGCACAGGGCGGACAGCTCACCACCACCACCGAGGTGGACAACTGGCCCGCCGACGTGCACGGCGTGCAGGGCCCGGCCTTGATGGAGCGCTTCCTGCAGCACGCCGAGCGCTTCAAGACCCAGATCATCTTCGACCACATCAACAAGGTCGATTTCAGCCAACGCCCCTTCACCCTCACGGGCGACAGCGGAAGCTACACCTGCGACTCCCTCATCATCGCCACGGGTGCCTCGGCCAAGTACCTGGGCCTGCCGTCTGAAGAAGCCTTCATGGGCCGGGGCGTGTCGGCCTGCGCCACCTGTGACGGTTTTTTCTACCGCGATCAGGAGGTCTGCGTCATCGGCGGCGGCAACACCGCCGTGGAAGAAGCGCTGTATCTCTCCAACATCGCCAGCAAGGTCACGCTGGTGCACCGCCGCGACAAATTCAAGGCCGAACCCATCCTGGTGGACCACCTGATGGAGAAGGTGGCCGCCGGCAAGATCGTGCTCAAGACCTTCTTCACCCTGGACGAAGTGCTGGGCGACCCGACCGGCGTGACCGGCATCCGCATCAAGCACACACAGAGCGGAGCCACCGAAGACATCGCCTTGCAGGGCTGCTTCATCGCGATCGGACACGCGCCCAACACCGAGATCTTCCAGGGCCACCTGGAACTGGAGAACGGCTACATCGTCACCCAGGGCGGCCTCAAGGGCTTCGCCACCCAGACCTCGGTGCCTGGCATCTTTGCCGCTGGCGACGTGCAGGACCATGTCTATCGCCAAGCCATCACCAGCGCCGGCACCGGCTGCATGGCCGCACTCGATGCGCAGCGCTTTCTCGAACAAGGCAGCTGATTTGCAGAACGCGCTATAATCCGGGGCTTTGCCAAAACGGGCTGCGCTTTCATCAGCGCCAGGCCCGGGCCCACTGGCCACAGGCAATCGGGTTACCGCCACCCTTTCTGGCGAGGTGAGGCCGCGAGCAGGCCCTGCAGATCCACTGCAAGGCACCCGCAAACGGCCGTTAAAAATGTATCGGAGTGTCCTCATGGCACGCGTCTGCGACGTAACGGGCAAGAAGCCCATGGTCGGGAACAATGTTTCCCACGCCAACAACAAAACCAAGCGCCGGTTCCTGCCGAACCTGCAATACCGCCGTTTCTGGGTCGAGAGCGAAAACCGCTGGGTGCGCCTGCGCGTTTCCAGCGCTGCCCTGCGTTTGATCGACAAGAACGGTATCGACTCGGTGCTCGCAGACCTGCGCGCACGTGGTCAGGCTTAAGGAGAAGCACCATGGCAAGCAAAGGCGGACGCGACAAGATCAAGCTGGAATCCACTGCGGGTACCGGCCACTTCTACACCACGACCAAGAACAAGAAGACGATGCCCGAAAAAATGCTGATCATGAAATTTGATCCCAAGGCACGCAAGCACGTCGAATACAAGGAAATGAAGCTGAAGTAATTCAGCCCAGACTCCTTACAGAACCGCCCGGCGCAAGCCCGGCGGTTTTTTTGCGCCTGTTCCTTCCTGCATCACACACCCATGAAAAAGCCCGCTCGCCGGTGTGGCGAGCGGGCTTGGGAGCAAAACCAGCGCCCCGAAGGGCGCTTCGGGCATCAGCCCAGGTCGCGGCAGACGGTATAGGTCTGGTCTTCGCTGTAAGCGGCTGGCGCGCCAGCAGGAACGACGTTGTTGGTACCGATCGTTGCACGGAAAGAACCTTGCTGCGGGTTGCCGTCATCCAACTGGATGTCGAGCGCCGCCGCCGCCTTGCCCGGCACATTGCCCAGGCAAGTGAGCAGACGGGCCACCGTCCGCCCCTGCACGGCTACATTGGTAACGCCCAGACGGCCGCCCCAAGCGTTCACCGGGGGTGCATTGGCCCCGGTGTCGGCGGGGTTGCCCGTGATGAAGCCAGCCGCACGCAGATGCTGGAAGAAGGCCGACGATTCACCACCACCGGTAAAGGTCTGGGCAGCATTCACGGCCACCACACCGTTGTTGTTACCAAAAGCCGTCACAGTCGTCCAACTGCCGCCTCGTGCTGTCAGGTTAGCCAGAGCCGGTCCATCATCGCCGGGCAGCTTGCGATAGCGATCCAAGTAGCTGTTATAGGCTGCCGAAATGCCATTCAAGTCGGCCGCAGCGCTCTTCACACGCCCGTTTTCGATCAACTCCTGGCCCTTGAGCACGCCACCGAGCAGCAGGCCGATGATGACCAGAACGATGGCAATTTCGACCAGCGTGAAGCCGGACTGGGCATGGCGTCGCGAGCGGCGCATGGGGAAAGATGTCATAAAAGTCTCCTGGTACATGAAAGCGACAACCCCACGGGCCGCCTCTTACAGACCATTGTGCCCAGCCACAGAGCGACGGCACAGTCAAATTTCTTGACGCTCCCCTTCGGGATTAGTGTAGTGTTTCAATCTTATTGGTACTTTCAGAGCCCCGAAAAAGCTGCACGGCTAGGCGCAGCGCGCAGGCAATGGCCGCGCCCTTGTCAAGCGCTGCAACAACGCTGTGCGGTTTTTTCGGGGCTCCCTTCGGGCGAGTGCCCAAGGGGCCATCTGCGTTGTTGCAGTGGCTTGACGTAACCCGTTATGCCTGCGCCCCTGCGCCTAGCAGCTGGCCCCTTGGGCTCTCGCTGAAAGTACCAATAAGAGTGAAACACTACACTGGCGGCACCTGCAGGCTGAATACCACCCCATCAGGACCGCTGTGCGCCTGCAAGTCGCCCCCCACATCGCGCAGGCTGCGCCGCGCCTGATACAACCCCATGCCGGACCCGGAAGCCGATTTGAGGGGTTCAAACGCCCGCCGGGGCCACGGTGTGGACAGTTCTGGCGTGTGCAACACTGCCTGCAAAACCACCTCGGTGGTCGAAAAAATGCAGCGCAGCGGCTGGCCCGCATGGCGCGCCGCAGGATCACGGGCGATGTTCGAAAAGATGTTGTCCAGCGCACGCTCAAGTGCCTGCGCCACGGCGTCGGGCACCCTTCGGGGCGGCCGAGGCGCCGCATCCGGCGTGCCTCCAGAGGCATCGGCCCACTCGATCTGGATGGACAGCCCGGCCAGTTTGGCAGCGTTCTGCACCAGCGCCTCCACATCCACGGGCGACCCCTCTTCGCCTGAGGGGCCAGCGCCCTGCCCTTCGCCTTCCAGCCCTTGTGTAGCGTCGAGCAGCTTGCGGGCACGTGCATTCGCCAGCGGGGCCTGCCGCTGTAGCCGCGCAGCCAGACGGGGCAATTGCTCGGGTGTGGCCGCTCCAAACTCTTCGGCCAGCAGGCCCACCCACTGCGCCAGGTTGCGCATGTCATGCTGCCAATACAGTTGCACCTGGGCGCGCTGGGCCAGTGCCACGGCCACGGACTGGGTGCGCTCACGCATGCGCGAGAGCCAGGTTTGTGCAAACACATCCACCAAGGCCAGCGCCAGCGCGCGCGACTCGTCCGTGCGAGCCACATCGGCCCAACGCAGTTCAATCTGGCAATCGGGCCCGGCATGGAGCATTTGGCGGGGCCAGTGCGGCGCTGCGGGCTGGCCCCACTGCCCTTGCACCGCATCGCCAAACCACTGGCCCTGCCAGTGCAGCCCGGCAATGCCGGCGCGCTCAAGCGCCGGGCGCGCACGTTCAGGCCAACGCAGCGGGTGCATGTCGGCCGGCAGCGCGAGCAGTTGTGCGATGCACTGGCGCATGCGTTGCCCCCGGTGCCACACGGCCCAGGCGGCCAGCAACAGCACCAGGCCCACAGTCACCAGCAGCCAGGGCAAGAGGTTCATGGGGCGTCCGGCGATGGAGCAGCGCTCTCGCGCTGGATGCCGAATTTTTTCATGTGGTAGTAGAGCTGCTCCCGCTCCAGGCCCAGGGTGCGCGCGGCCGCCGTCACATTGAAGCCGTTGCAGCCCAGCACATGGCGGATAAGCTGCTCGGCCACATGATCGCTGGCCTCGCGCACACCTTCCGACAGCTCGGCCGACACCGACAGGTGCAGCCGCCCCTGGGCCAGCAACTCCTCCTGGCGCTGCGCAAACCAGGCGGCGCGCTGCAACGCCTGGCGCAGCGCGACCAGGGTGACGGGTTTGGCCATAAAGTCAAACGCCCCGGCATGCACCGCCTGCTGGCCTACGGCCACCTCGTTCTGCCCCGTGAGCACGATGGCGTGCAGCAAGGGCCAGCGCGCCACCAGCTCGGCCAGCAATTGAAGCCCTTCGTCGGGCCGGCTTGGGCGCGGCGGCAGGCCCAGGTCCAGAATGGCCACACAGCCACGCCCTTTGGGTACGGCGAGCTCTTGTTTTGATAGTGCAGCCAGGCGGTCATGGGCCACCAGTACGGTCCAGCCATCGTCCTGCAGGGACTCGGCCACCCAATCCGACAGCACCGGGTCGTCTTCGACCCACAGCACGGGGCAGTCGGCCCGGGGGCCGACCGGAGGCTCCGGGGTGTTCAGGGGGTCATTCCGTTTCAAAATCATGCGTGTCTAGGCGCGAAGCCGCAGGCAGTGCTGCAGCACGACAAGGCGAAGCAACAACGACACAGGTGATTTTGAAGCGGAATCAGTCATGGTCACCCAGAAGGGCCGCCACCGTGGGGCCAATGGCCACGACAAAACCCGCAAACAGCAAGCCAAACCCCCCCGCCACGCGCAGCAGCAGCCACTCGCTGGCCGTATCGGACGACACCGCCAGACTCATGTATCCCGCCAACAACATCAAAATACCGACAACCTGTTGCCAGCGGCGACGCATCTTGCGGGTGTGCAAGGCGCGGTGAAGGCTGATGCGGTGGTAGGCGGAGTCTTCGAAGTCCTGGGGCATGGGGGTTTCGTGCCTGGGTGCCACTCATGGGCAAGTACTGGTCTGGCAGAAAAGCACATTGGCCACAAAGAAACGCGAGCTTCCCGCGGGCTGAACGACCACTTCATCAAACAGCGTTCCAGGCGCCGCCGGTGGCGGTGGCGACAGGTTGGGCAACTGCGGACTCGTCGGCATCGTGTCGTTGATGGTGGCAGACTTCGTGAAACTGCCCACCACCGCCCCGTTTCTCTTGAATGTGACGGAGACAGCGACGGGGGTGTTGGCGCTGGAAATTCCCAGCAGCCCCAGGGCAAAGCCCTGCGCCGTTTTGCCCGTGCCCAGACGGAAGCTCAGCGACTCGGACGAATCGAGTGCCCGGTTGCTGTTGTTGCCCACGCCACAGCCGGAACTGCAGACCCCCAGCGTCTTGTAAGGACCATCGGTGCTGATTTCCCCCCCTGTGCTGCTGATGCGCACCGTGCCCAGGTCAAGGGTCACCAGATCAATCGCTGTCAGGCCCGAGCCGTTGCCCTTGGTATCGATGGCATCCGGGTCTTCCAGCAGTTTTTTGATGACATCGCCTGTGACTGGCGGGGGTGGCGGGGGTGGCGGCGGGGGAGGAGGAGGAGGTGGTGGCGCGGTCTCCGGCCAATCCCTCGCCTCCCGGCCCGCTGCCTGAATGAGCTGGGAAATGGTTTCGAACCGCAGCAGGTCGTCAAAGTGCGCAGCTGCGATGGCCGGATCCAGGTCAACGGTGTTTTCTTCCCGCTGGACATACACGGCAGGCGGGGGCTGCGTATTCGCCTGCTCATCAGCGCTCGCTGGAAGGGCCATCCGTGCGCCGCCTGTCAGCCACCCTCCCATGCCGCTGACGCCATGGCTGACGAGCACCCAGGCTATCTGGGTCTGTGGCGTACCGGCCACCCGCACGGTCAGACCAGGGCGTCGGGCAGGGTCAAGAAACGCTGCCGGAAGCACATCGTGGGCTGCAGTGCACAGAAACGCCGGCCCTGCGGGGACTGCCGGGGCAGGCTCGACCGTGTCGCACGCCGTCATGTCCGCACCATCGGTCTGTGTCAAACCGGCCGCACCGTCGTAAACACGGTAGGAAATCTTGCGTCCCCAGGCATCCAGCGTCTCTTCCGCCGCCAGGCCCAAATTCACCCAGGGAACCGTTCCATCCGGAGAGCCGCAGGTCACCACTGCCACGGCCGGGTCTGCCAGACCGGTGTCCGCAGCGCCATTGGCCGGGCAAGGCAGACGCCCATGGCTGGCTGCGTGGGCGTGCAGGGCCACTTGAATGCGCTGCAGGCGCGCCTGTGTCAGCTGGTGCTGGTCGGTCTTCTCGCCAATCTGACTGGCCATGCGGATCGCCAACGTGGCGGCAGCCACGACCAGCAGCGAAACCACCACCGCAAGCACGGCGCCGCCCGTCTGCCATAAACGCCGCCGCGCGTCACAAACCGTGGTTTTTGGGAGCATGGTGCAGATGGGTAGGTGGAGAGTAGCCGACTGTCAGGGCCTGCGCGGACCAAGCCCCGCTGCCATGGCAACCGCCATGACGGTGGGCCGCAGCACAATGTCGTCGTAGTAGGCCGTCGGGCTTTCGGCCAGCTCGGAATCGATATAGAAATCGTTCGGCGCAGCCGTTCGGGTGGCCAACTGGTTGCGATTGATATCTTCCAGGGGGCCAGGGCCAGGGCCGTTCGCAGTAGCCAGATAGATCCCATCGGTCGTGAAGCCGTGCACACGGTTCGCTCCATGGCTGATCAGCACATAGGCAACCCCCGTCAAGTTGGTGCGAGTGGCCAGCTCCACTGCCGCACCCGCAGCGCAAGGGTTGCCGCTGCAGGCCCGAAAGCCCCGCGTGGACAGCCATCCACCGACGGCACCCGCCACCGCAGGATCCAGGATCGACATGTTCATGCCGTTGGTCTGGGTCAGTGCATCTGCCGCGACAGCAGCACCTGCCCAGACTCGGTAGGTGATCAGGGTATTCCAGGCATCCGTGGCATCGCCCTGCGCCAGGCCCAGGGTGCGCCAAGGCACCACGCCGTTCGCCAGCGCTGGCACCGTACAGGCCACCGTTCCAGGATGGGGTTGCTCAAGACCTTGCTCGGCATTGCCCGGCGCCAAACTCCCGTCTGCGGGACAAGGTAGTCTTCCATTGGCCATCACAAACCGCACCATCGCCTGCTCCAGCGCCTCCAGTTTGGCGCGTGTTTCCTTGCGACGGTTGTTGTCCAGCAGGGTGTTGGTGGCGGGCAGGAAGACGGCGGCCAGCAGGCCCACGATGAGCAGCACCAGGGCCATTTCGACCAGCGTAAAGCCTCCTGCGGCGGCCGCACGGCGGTGAAGATGGGGTGTGCCAGACATATTTTGCTATTTATTTGATAGCTGTTAGCGCTTATTCATAAAGCGCCATAGGCCTATTTCTTATGAAATGAATCTGAAGGAACAATGTCTTGCACCTCCGGATCGGTCGCGCTGCCTTGCTGGCCCGGGCGCAGCACGATGTCGGGCTGGCCCGCCTGCCGCAGCCGCACCCCCTGGGGTTCGATGCGCACGGTGCGCCCTGCAATGGTTTGACCTTGCTCCAGCATTTCTCCGTTGATCCAGGCGCTGGCGCCGCGCCGCCCCTGCGCCATGCCCTGCAAGACAAAGCGCGGTTCGATGGCCGGTACGACGGGCGCGCTGGCCGCATTGTTTGCGCCCTCGGGCGCTGGGGCGATGCGCGCCTGTTCGATGGACTGGCGCTGCCCGGTGCTGTAAAAAAGGCGCGGCCAGGTTTGCGCTGCATCGGGCGCTGCCAGTGCGGCGCCGGGTGCCGAGGGCGCCGCCCATGCCGCAGCCGCCTGCACACAGGCCAGAACAACATAGGCAGCGGGGAGGGCAGCGGGTTTCATGCGGGCGCTCAAGAGCCTTGATTGTGGGCACCGGCCGGGGCGGGGTCAATGTGCAGGAAGTTGACACGGCAATGCGCTGACAGCCCCTCGGGCGTGGGCTGCTCCAGCCTGCAGGCCATGGGCCGGGAGACGTGGGCATGGTCCTGGTGAAAACGCTGGATGAACTGCAGCGCCTCAATGTCGTGCACCCGGCTCAGGCTGTACTCGAGTACGTGGCGTTTGACCTGGGCGGGCGCGGTGTCGGCCCCGGCCAAGGTCACCACCTCGGGGGCGGCCAGGGTGAACGCAATGCGCTCCTGCAGGCCTTGCTCGCGCGCGGTGCGCAGCAGGTCATCGACCCAGGTGGCCCGCGGGTCCGGGCCCACCAGGCCTGCGGCCTTGAGTTGTGCAAAACGGCCGCCGTGGGCAGTCAGGTCATCCTGCTCCGCGCGCGCCTCCTCCCACTGCGCCTGCGCAGCCTGCGCCTGGGCCTGGGCGTTCTGCCAGCCGGGCCGGGATACATGCTGCACGGCCAGCAGCACACCCCAGGCCAGCGCCAGCAGCAACAGCACCGCACCCCACTTGATCGCCAGGGGCCGCACCAGCGGAAACACATGCGTTCGAAACGCTTGCAAATTCATGGGATGGCTCCTGCACCGCCGGGTGCCGCCGGGTCTTGCGCCTGGGTGCGGGGCACCAGGCACCAGCGCCAGTTGGCGACAGATTCATTGGCGCCCGTGGCCCCACCCACGATGGCCGAGCCACTTTCGATCTGCACCGGGTTGGTCTGCACCGCCCAACCCTGCCAGGCCTGCACGCGGGCGGCCAGGCCATCGAGCAAGGCCTGGCGCTCCCTGGGCAATAGCCCTGGTGCGGGCCGGATCTCGAACGCCCATTCGGTACGCAGCGGGGTGGCGTCGTCCCCGGTGGCGTCGGGCCCGGGCGGCGGCGCGGCCGGTGCCCCGGCGGCGGCAGTGCAGGCTTGCGGCTGCAGGGCCATCGCGGCGCCCTGCAATTGCGCCTGCGGGTGAGACTGCATCAGTTGCCCCAGCAGCCACAGCGGGTTGGTCAGGTCCACCCCGTCCTGCAACTGGCTTTGCTGCACCTGCATAGTCAGGCGCAACAAAGCAACGTCGGTGCCGCTGGCGGCCAGTGTTTTGCGCAGTTCCTGCGCGGCCTGCTCGGATTCGCTGGCCTGTTGCTGCCATTGCACGGCTTGCGCCATCTGGCCCTGCACCGCACGCCCTTGCAGCACCAGCCCCGCAGCGACAGACAGCGCCACAACCCCACCGATCCAGTGGAAAGCATGGCGTGTCTGGCGCGCCACACCATAGCGCCGCTGCTCCAGCGAGGCCAGTTGCCCGGGCGCGCCCGCGCCAGCCAGATCCAGGACTTCGGCCAGCACCCCACGAGCATCGCGCCCCACAGCGGTCGGCAGCAAGGTGCGCCCCTGCACCTGCACGGCCTCTTCCAGCCCCGGCAGGGGCTGCATGAGCAGGATGGCCGGGGTGTCCATGCGCTCGACCACACGGGTGTCCACCAGGTATTTGAGGGTCTGCCCGATCTCCAGGGCCTGCTGATCCGGATGCACATCCAGCAGCAGGCGAGAAAACACGGGAATGCGGTTGTGCAGCAACACCATGCGCATGCCGTAGGGCAGGCCCAGGCACAGAAACAGCCAGCCGTTGCCGGGCAAGTGCTTTTGCCTCCCGGCCCAGCGCGCCATGAGGTAGCTCAGCGTCCAGACGCCCAGCACCGGGCGCTGGTGTTGCACCTGCCGGGCCAGCAGATCGTTGAGGCTGTTGGAGGCCACACCCACGGCATGCAAGGCAAAGGGTTTGGGCAGCAGGGGCTGCTGGGCGGCCCCTTCCCAGGTGGCGCGCAGAGGCACGTCCGGCAACAACGCCTGGAGCTGCACCTGGATGAAGCTGCTGCGGTCAGCCCCCATGATGCCCGGCACCTCGATGCGGACATGGGTTTCCTCGATCAGGTCGGCCACCACGCGCACCGGTTCGTGTGGCGCAGGCGGCTGGAGCAGTGCATGGCCTGCGGCATCGTGCCACTGGGCCTGCAGGGGCTGCACCAGCAGCAGCCCGGAACTTGCGTGCGCAAGGGATTTCATGTCCGGATCTTGGAGATGGTGTCGTAGATGGGGCCGAGAACGGCCAGCATGATCCAGCCCAGGATCAGGCCCAGCACGACGGTGAGCACGGGCTCGATCAGCGCCTGCACCCGGCCGATGGATTCGTCGATGTCGCGGGTATAGAAGTAGCTGACGTTGGACAGCGCCTCGTCAAGCGCGCCAGTGGCTTCACCCACGCGCAGCATGCGCACCACCAGGGACGGGAACAGGTTCTCCATGGCAAAGGCGTCACTGATGGACGTACCGTTGGCGATGCGGTCGCGCACGCGCACCAGCGCGCGGCGGATCGGCAGGTTGCTGGTGATTTTTTCGCAGTAGCCCAGCGCTTCGATCACCGGGATGCCGGTGCGGTACATGAGTGCAAAACTGTCGGTCAGACGTGCCAGGATGATTTTCTTGATGACCGGCCCCAGCGCGGGAACGGACAACAGCAGCTGGTGAAGTTTGAAACGCACCTGTTCATTGGCACGCGCTGCCGCCGCCAGGGCCATGAAAGCCACCACCGGCGCGGGCAGGATGATCCACCAGTAGCCTACGAAGGCTTCGGACAGCCAGATCAGCAGGCGCGTCTGGAACGGTATCTCCTGGCCCATGTTGCGGATGAAGCTGACCAGCTGGGGCACCAGGTACACCATCAGGAACACCACCACGCCGGTGATGGTGACGGTGACGAAGGCCGGGTACATGAGCAGCTTCTTGGTCTGCGCCGCCAGTTCGGCCTGCCATTTGAGCGAGCGCACCAGTTCCTCCATCACCTCGGCCAGCTGGCCGGTGACTTCGCCCGAGCGCACCAGGTGCACCATGACCTCGGAAAAAATGCCCGGGTCGGCGGCCATGGCGTCGGCCAGGGTGCTGCCGTTCTGGATGCGGTCCATCAAGCTGGCGGCTACCTGGCGCAGCTCCAGGCTGTCGGCACCGTCGCGCAGGTCCTGCAGCGCGGTGATGATGGGCACGCCCGCGCGCAGCAGCATCTGCATGTGAAACAGCAGGTTGATGAGTTCGCGCGTGGGCAGGCTTGACAGGCGCAACCGGCGCTGGCTCAGCTGGCTGGAACGAATGAGCGAAAGCCCGGCAGCGCGCAATTGCGCCTGCAGGTCGGCATCGTGCAGCGCGGTGATGTCGCCTTTGACGATCTCGCCGGCAGCATTGATGGCACGGTAGCGAAAACGGGGCATGGTGAGGCGCCCTAACCTGCCAGCCGCACGGTGAGGTCGACCACGCGGCCCACTTCCTCGATGCTGGTGATGCCCTCGAGCACCCGGCGCAGGCCATCCTCGGCGATCGGCTGGAAGCCGTTGGCCAGCGCATGGGCCGCCAGCTCACCCTGCGTGGCGTTGCGTGTGACCAGTTCGTCCAGGGAGCTGTCCATGCGCAACAGCTCCATGATGGCCAGACGCCCTTTGTAGCCCTGGAACGCGCAGGCCTCGCAACCGCCCGGGTGGTGGCGGTAGACCTTGCGGCCCAGGGCCTGATCGCCCATCAGGCGCGCCTCGATGCCGCCAGGCACCACCTCCACGAGTTCGCGGCAGTGCGTGCACAGGCGCCGGATCAGGCGCTGTGCAACGATGCCGATGATATTGCCCGCCATCACTTCGGGCGAGACGCCCAGGTCCTTGATGCGCTGGAAACTGCGCAGGGCCGAATTGGTGTGCAGGGTGGTGAACACCTGGTGGCCGGTCATGGCGGCACGGAAGGCCATCTCTGCGGTGTCCTTGTCGCGCACCTCACCCACCAGGATGATGTCCGGGTCCTGGCGCATCAGCGAGCGCACCCCGTCGGAGAAATCGATCTTGCTGCCGTCGGAAATGGACGTCTGGCGGATGCGGGTGATGGGGTATTCGACCGGGTCTTCCAGCGTCATGATGTTGACGCTCTCGTCGTTCATGTGGCTGAGCACCGAATACAGCGTGGTGGTCTTGCCCGAGCCGGTGGGCCCGGTCACCAGGATGATGCCTTCGGGACGGGCGAGCATCAGGTTGAGAATGTCGTACTGCCGGTCGGTCAGGCCGAGCTTGTCGTAATCGACGATGCCGCGCTTGGCGTCAAGCACCCGCAGCACGAAGTTTTCGCCATGAATGGTGGGTTGTACGGCGGCACGGAAGTCCACATTGCGCCCGCCGATGGACAGCGACACGCGGCCATCCTGCGGCGCGCGGCTCTCGGCGATGTTCATGCCCGCCACCAGCTTGAGGCGCACCAGCATGGCCGACCAGTAGCGTCCGTGCAGCACGCGCACCTGGCGCAGCACGCCGTCGATGCGGTAGCGGATGCGCAAAAACTGGCCTTCGGGCTCGAAGTGGATGTCCGAGGCCAGCTTGTGCACACCGTCGGACAACATGGCATCGACCAGGCGGACCACCGGATGGCTGTACCCCCCCTGCCCCTGCGAAAGCGAGGCCAGGTCAATCTGGCCGGTTTCGATCTCGTGGATGATGCCGTCGATCGACAGCTCGTAGCCGTAGAACTGGTCGATGGCGGCCAGCACATCGGCCGCGCTGGCCAGACGCCACGAAATGTGCACCCCCAGTCCCACATGCGCCCGTATCTGGTCGGCGGCAATGATGTCGTTGGGTTTGGGGCTGGCCAGCACCAGGGTCTGGGTGTCTTGCGAGTAGGACACCGGAAACACCTGGAAGCGCGTGGCCATGGCCTTGGGCAGGCGCTCCAGTGCCTGGGAGTCGGCCAGCACGGTCTGCAACTGGATGGTCTGCTGCCCGAGCGTCTGGCCCAGCGCCTCGCGCATGGCCTCTTCGGTCACAAAGCCCAGGGCAATCAACGCATCGCCGAGCTGCTTGCCGGTCTTCTTCTGTTCCAGCAGGGCAATCTGGATCTGGTCGGCCGAGACCAGGCCCATGTGCTGCAGGCGGTCACCCAGCCGCATCGGCGGTGCTGCGGCCGGGGTAGGGGGGGCTGCGGTCGCGTTCATCGGGCCAGTTACTCCTGCAGGTCGTCCAGTCGGTGCTCGATGGCTTTGACGGGGATGCCGGTGCCACCGATCTGCAAGGCCATGCGGTACATGCGCAAAGCCTCGGGGTAGCGGCGCGCCTGGTCCAGCGCCACCGCCAGGTTGTAGGCATGGGCGGCACGCTCGGGCGCTAGCGACTGGGCCAGGGTCAGCGGCCCCAGGGCATCGGCCCAGCGGCCCTGTCGCCCCAGCAGGTTGCCCAGCGCAGACTGCGCAGCCGCATCGCGCGGGCGGGTTTGCACCCATTCCTGCAAGCGGCTCTCTGCGGTGGCCGGGTCGGACTCGGACAGGATGGACAGCAGGCCGGTACGGGCGGTTTCGTTGTCGGGCCACAGGTGCAGGCTGCGCTGGTAGGCCGTCCACGCCGGGCCGAGCTGGCGCTGGCGGTGCAGGCTGACGGCCAGCCCCAGGGTGGCATCGGGGTCGTCGGGCCGCTCGGCCAGCACCTGCTGGTACAGGGCCTGGGCGCGCACCGCGTCGCCCTGGCCGAGTGCCGTCCAGGCGTTTTGCAGGTGGCGCTGGGCTTCGGAGCGCACCAGCATGGCTCTTGCAGGCTGCGCCGGTGGCGAGGCCCCCCTGCGCTCGGAGGCGTTTCCATCCAGTGCCTGACGTTCGCGCGACGCAGGAGGCGATGGCTGCACCCGAGCCGTCCCACCTGGCGCTGGACGAGCAGTCGCAGGCACTTCCGTGACGCCCTCCGCCCGGCGCGGCGCCTGGGCCACCGTCGTCGCAGGACGCGAGCGGGTGACAGGGGCATCGTCACCGGCTGTCGCCGCAGCCGCTTGTTGCACGGTCACTGAAACCGCCGCCGGCTCGGGGGCCACAGGTGCAGCAGCCACAGGCCCTTCGGATGGCACGGGCTCAGCAGCGGACGCTGCCGCATCGGCGACGGCGGCAACGGCCACCGGTACCGACTGCGACACGGGCGAAGCTGCCACCACCATGGATGTCTGGGTGGTCTGCCAGTATTGCCACCCAAACCATGACACCACAGCCAGCAGCATGCCGCCCAGCAAGGCCGCGACCAGCCGGCGCACCCGTGCCTGCGGGTTGGGTGCAGCCGATGGCGTAGAGGCACCTACCATGGCCTGCGCCGCCTGGCGGGCCGTGCCTGTGATCGGATCACGCACCGGTGTGGGGGCCGAGGCGGACTCCGCACGGGGGGGTGCGGCAGACAAGGATGGTGCAGAAGCCGCAACGCTGCCCACCGCAGGTGCGGGCTCGGACGGCGCTGGCGCCGGCTCGGGAACCGGCTCTTCGGTCGGGGTCAGGGTCAGCGGCCGCTTTTCGCTGCGCTGCAAGGCATCAAGCAGCAGGCTCACGGCTGGCTCCTCGCGCCCGGCTCGGCGGGAAGCTGGTTCAGGATGCGCTCAGGCATGGGCCGCAGCGCTTCGGTCAGATGGGGCTCGAGGGCCTGGTAGTCACCCGTGAGGCTGGCGCTGGTGACCACGGTAGGGCGCAGGAAGATGACCAGCTCGCTTTTGGTGTTGTTGCGCTTTTTGTACTTGAACAGTTCACCCAGCATCGGCACGCTGC
>JAANMX010000914.1_pt1 | contig 36473 bp, 41 predicted proteins | sample 7279681 | NCBI WGS metagenome assembly JAANMX01 (sample SAMN14094542, study PRJNA606508) | bioreactor metagenome | isolation source: A lab-scale SPAN reactor treating ammonium-rich wastewater day 351 | place: Ireland: Galway | collected 2018-01-01 | reverse complement strand
CTCGCCCTCGGCGGGTTTTTCCTTGGCGCTGTCGGGGATGATCAGCCCGCCCTTGGTTTTCTCGTCCGACTGGACGCGACGGACCAGAACGCGGTCGTGCAGCGGTTTGAAAGCCATTGTAGAACACTCCGGTGTTTCAGGTTGCAGTGTTGCAGCTGTTGGCACTCGGATCGGGTGAGTGCCAATGGCGAACCATCTAGGCGCCTGCCCGCGGCCTGTCAACGGTCTGCAATCGCGAAATCGGCCATGAAATCCGCTTGACGGGCTTTCCGCGGCGCGGCTAGGCCGAAGGGAAAGCAGCGGGGGCGGAGCTTATGGTGGAACGGCGTCTGAAGGCCCTTGTCATCGCCGAGGCGGCGAACCCGGAATGGGTCTCGGTGCCGCTGGTCGGCTGGTCGCTGGCCCATGCGCTGCGCGGGGTGGCCGATGTGCATATCGTCACCCAGGTCCGCAACCGCGAGGCGATCCTGCGCGCCGGCCTGGTCGAGGGGCGCGATTTCACCGCCATCGACAGCGAAAAGCTGGCCGCGCCGATGTGGCGGCTGGCCGAGCGGCTGAGCATGGGCAAGGGCGTGGGCTGGACGATGAAGACCGCGGTCTCGACCCTGGGCTACGGCTATTTCGAGCGGCTGGTCTGGCGCGCCTTCGGCCCGGCGATCCGCGCCGGGCAATACGATGTCGTGCATCGGGTGACGCCGCTGACGCCGACGGCGAACAGCCGCATCGCGCCGCTTTGCGCCCGCGCGGGCGTGCCCTTCGTCCTGGGGCCGCTGAACGGCGGCGTGCCCTGGCCCAGGGGGTTCGACAGCGAGCGGCGGCGGGAAAGGGAATGGCTGTCCTATGTCCGCGGCGCCTACAAGGCGCTGCCGGGCCGCGGCGCGATGCTGCGCCATGCCTCGGCCATCCTCTGCGGCTCGCTGCACACGCTGGGCGAGATCCCGGCGCGCTACCGGGCCAAGACCGTCTGGCTGCCGGAAAACGCCATCGAGCCCTCGCGCTTCAGCCTGACCGCGCCGCAGCCCGGCACATTGCCGCTGCGCGGCTGCTTCATCGGCCGGCTGGTGCCCTACAAGGGCGCCGACATGGCGATCGAGGCGGCGCTGCCCTTGCTGCGCGACGGCCGGATGGTGCTGGACATCGTCGGCGACGGCCCGCAGGCCGAGGCGCTGCGCGACCTGGTCGCGCGCGAAGCGGTGGGGCAGGCAGTGCGTTTCCACGGCTGGCTGCCGCATGCCGAGGTGCAGGGCGTCGCGGCGCAGGCGCAGCTTCTGGTGTTCCCCTCGGTGCGCGAGTTCGGCGGCGGCGTGGTGCTGGAGGCGATGGCGCTTGGCGTGGTGCCGGTGATCGCCGATTACGCGGGACCGGGCGAGCTGGTCGACGACGCGACGGGTTTCCGCATTCCGATGGGCCGCCGCGCCGATCTGGTGGCGGGGCTGCGGGCGCGGCTGGAGGCCATCGCCGCCGATCCGGCGGTGCTGCCCGCGATGGCGGCGGCGGGGCAGGCCCGCGTCATGCGCGATTTCACCTGGGCCGCCAAGGCCGCGCAGGTCGAGCGCATCTGGCGCGCCGTCGCGGCCGGGGCGCCCCCGCCGCAGGAGCTGCCCCTGCCGCGCTAGGCTGGCGCCCTGCGCGCGCCCGTGCCATGCTGCCGCCATCCTCGATGCCGGAACCGATCCCATGCGCCTCAAGCCGATCCTGACCGCCCTTTTCGCCGCCGCGACCCTGGCCTTGCCGGCGGCGGCGCAGGATTGCGTGGGCCAGAACCTGTTCGAGCGCATGCCGCCCGCGCGGCTGGCCGAACTGCACGCGGCCGCCGAGGGCGTGCCCTATCGCCAGGGCCTGTTCTGGCGGGCCGAAAAGGGCGAGCGGCGGGTGACGCTGCTGGGCACCTATCACTTCGCCGATCCGCGCCACGGCCTCGCCATGGACCGCTTCGGCCCCGAGCTCGACGAAGCCGCCCTGCTGATGGTCGAGGCCGGCCCCGAGGAAGAGGCGCGGCTGACCCAGGCCATGGCCGCGGACCCGTCCCTGCTGGTCGACCCCGAGGGGCCGACCCTGCCCGAGCGCTTCACCGATGCCGAGTGGAAATCGCTTGCGGCCGCGCTGGAGGCGCGGGGCCTGCCGGCGGTGATCGCCAGCCGGCTGCGGCCCTGGTATGTGGCGGTCATGCTGGGGGTCTCGCCCTGCATGATGCGGCTGATCGAGGAAAGGGGCGATCCCGGCGGGCTCGATCACCTGCTGGTGGAACGCGCCCAGGCCGCCGGGGTGCCGGTTCGCGCGCTGGAGCCCTGGGACACGGTCCTGACCCTGTTCGCGGACATGACCCCCAGGGAAGAAGAGGACATGATCCGCGCCGCCATGCCCGCCGCCGAATATGCCGACGATTACGCGGTGACGCTGGCCGATACCTATTTCGCCGGCGACAGCTGGCTGATCTGGGAGTTCGGCCGTTTCGACGCCTATGACCATTCCGGCCTGAGCCGGGCCGCGGTCGACGAGCAGATGCGGCTGGCGCAGGAAAAGCTGATGGACCGGCGGAACGAAAGCTGGATCGAACCGATTGAGCAGGCGGCGGCCGAGGCGGCCGGGCAGGGCAAGGGCGTGGTGATCGGCTTTGGCGCGCTGCACCTGCCGGGAGAGCATGGCGTGCTGCGGCTGCTGGAGGAAAGGGGCTGGAGCATCAGCCCGATCATGCTGGAGGAGGGGACGGGCGATGGCGGATGAGCTTTGGCGCGAGGAACGCGAATTCTGGCTGGCCGGGGTGGCCGAGGCGGCGCGCAAGCTTGACGGCTCCTGCCTGATGGCCTTTCAGCCCAGGGGCATCATGAACCGCGCCGCGGTGATCGCCGCGCTGCAATCCGCCCCGCGCTGGCAGGAAGTGACCATGGCCGACCGCGCCAGCATCGAGACCGACGAGGTTTGCGTGCTGGCCTATCGCGCCACCGCGCGCCGCGCCGGGGCCGAGACCTATCGCGCGCTCTGCACCACGACCTGGATCCGCCGCGCCGGCGACTGGCGCATCCTGCAGCACCAGCAGACCCCGGTCTGATGCTGCAAGACCTGCGCAGGCACCTGCGCTTCCTGCTGAGCTTTGCGCTTGGCCTTGCCGCGGGGCTGGCGCTTTACCGCATGCAGCTGGTGGACCGGCTGCTGGTCTTTTCCGTGCTGTTCTGCACCGGCTACCTGCTGCTGACCGGGCTTCTGATGCGGGGCATCAGCGCGCAGGATCTGCGCGGCCAGGCCGACCGCGACGACGAGGGGATGATCCTGATCGTGCCGCTGGCCGTCGGCGCGGTGGCGATCAGCCTGGCCGCCATCCTGCTGACGATCCGCGACCCCCATGCCGGGATCGCGCTGCGCCCGGTGCTGGCGCTGGCCTCGGTGCCGCTGGGCTGGGCGATGATCCATACCGTCATGGCCTTTCACTATGCCAGCCTGTGGTATGCGCGCGGCCCGGACGGGGCCGAGGCGCGGGGCCTGGGCTTTCCGGGCCTGGCCCCGGACGCGGATGCGGGGATCTGGGATTTCCTCTATTACAGCTTCACGCTGGGCATGGCGGCGCAGACCGCGGACGTGACGGCGCTGAGCACGCGGATGCGGCGGGTGACGCTGTTCCATTCGGCCTTCTCGTTCTTCTACAACACCGTGCTGCTGGCGCTGGCGGTGAATGCGGCCGTCTCGCCGGGTTGATAGACATTGCCGGGCCGCGCCCCTATAACCCCGGCGAATTTTCCGCCCAAGCTTCAGGGGATCCCCATGATCAAGGTTTTCGGCCACAAGGCCCCCGACACCGATTCGACCGGCTCGCCCATCATCTGGGCCTGGTATCTGTCCGAGGTGCGCAAGACCCCCGCGCAGGCCGTGCTTCAGGGCGAGCCGAACACCGAGGCTGCCTGGATGCTGGCGAAATGGGGCCTCGACCAGCCCCAGATCATCGCCGACGTGGCGCCGGGCGAGCAATGCGTGGTGGTGGACACCAACAACCCCGCCGAGCTGCCCGATTCGCTGGCCGAGGCCGATGTGATCGAGATCATCGACCACCACCTGCTGGCCGGCGGCATCCGCACGCGCCTGCCGATCAACATCACCATCCGCCCGCTGGCCTGCACCGCGACGATCATGCACGACCTGATCGGCGACGAGGATCTGGCCCGCGCGCCCCGCGCCATCAAGGGCGCGATGCTGACCTGCATCCTGTCGGACACGCTGGAGTTCCGCAGCCCGACCACCACGCCCCACGACCGTTTCGTGGCCGAGAAGCTGGCAAAGGATCTGGGCGTCTCGATCCCCGAATACGCGGCCGAGATGTTCGCGGCCAAGTCGGACGTGTCGGCCTTTACCGAGGAAGCCCTGCTGCGTATGGACAGCAAGGAATACGAGCTGGGCGGCAAGCAGCTGCGCGTCTCGGTGCTGGAGACGACCGCGCCGCAGGTGCTGCTGGACCGCAAGGCGGCGCTGATGGCCGCCATGCCCGCGGTCGCGGCCGCCGATGGCGCCGACGAGGTGCTGCTGTTCATCGTCGACATCCTGAACGAGGAAGCCACCCTGCTGGTGCCCAACGATTTCGTCCGGCAGGTCGCCGAGAAAAGCTTCAACGCCACGGTCTCGGGCGACAGCGTGGTGCTGCCCGGCGTCATGTCGCGCAAGAAGCAGATCATCCCGGCCCTGGCCGTCTGACCGAAGGGCAGTTCCATGACGCAGATCATCCGCTCGCTTGACGAGATCGCACCGAATTACGACGTCCTGTTCTGCGATCTCTGGGGCTGCCTGCACAATGGCGTCGCGGCCTTCCCGGCCGCGGTCGCCGCCTTGCAGGGCTTTCGCGCCGGCGGCGGGCGGGTGGTGCTGCTGACCAATGCGCCGCGCCCGCGCCGCTATGTGGCGGCGCAGCTGGACGCCATGGGCGTGCCGCGCGACGCCTGGGACGCCATCGTCAGCTCGGGCGATGCGGCGCAGGACGCGATGTTCGCCGGCGCCGTCGGCCGCCGGGTCTGGGCCATCGCCCAGCCCAAGGACGAGGGCTTCTTCACCGACATCCCCGAGGAATGGCGCGATGCCCCGGCCATTTCCCGCGTCGCGCTGGACGAGGCCGAGGGCATCGTCTGCTGCGGGCTTTTCGACGACCTGGTCGAGGTGCCCGAGGATTACCGCGCCCGGCTGATGCTGGCCCGCGAACGCGGGCTCAAGCTGCTTTGCGCCAACCCGGACGTGGTGGTGGACCTGGGCGAGAAGCGGCTTTACTGCGCCGGCGCCCTGGCCGAGCTTTACGAGGATCTGGGCGGCACCTCGCTGTATTTCGGCAAGCCGCATCCGCCGATCTATGACCTTGCCCGCCGCCGGCTGGGGCTGGGCGAGGATGCCCGCATCCTGGCCATCGGCGACGGCATCGCCACCGACATCGCCGGCGCGACGGGCGAGGGGCTGGATGCGCTGTTCATCACCGGCGGCCTTGCCTTCGACCAGTTCGGCGCGGATGTGGAAAACCCCGACCCGGCCCGGCTTGGGGAATGGCTGGCGCTGCGGTCGCAGAACCCGGCCTATGCCATCGGCCGGCTGCGCTGAACAGTTCGGTAACAATCCGTCCTTTCGGATGGTGCCCGTGTTATTTTGTTGCGCGCCCATGCTTTTGCTGCTATGCAGCATGAAGCCACTCATCGGGAGCATTGAATGATGCTGGACAACCTTCCGCGCGGCACGATCGTCATCGAGGATCTCGAGGTCGGGATGATGCGCTACCTGCAGAAGGTAGTGACCGACGAGGATATCGAGATGTTCGCCCAGGTCTCGACTGACCGCAATCCGGTGCATCTGGACGAGGCCTATGCGCAGGACACCATCTTCGAGGGGCGCATCGCCCATGGCATGCTGACCGCCGGGCTGATCTCGGCCGTGATCGGCGAGCAGCTGCCCGGCCATGGCACGGTCTACCTGGGCCAGACGCTGAAATTCATGGCCCCCGTCCGGCCCGGCGACATGGTGCGCGCCGAGGTCACGGTCGAGGCGATCGACCACGCAAAGCGCCGCGTGACCCTTGCAACCCGCTGCCTCGTCGGCGATACGGTCGTCCTGAAAGGCGAGGCGGTCGTTCTGGCGCCAAGCCGCAAATTCGACTGACAGGGCCGGCCGCCGGCCCACCGGGGGCCCGATTGCGCATCCATCACGACTGGAAAGCTCTGCCGCTCGATGCCCGCGGGGCCACCGTCGCCATGGGCAATTTCGACGGCGTCCACCTGGGCCATCGCTCGGTGATCGACGCGGCGCGCGCCGCCTGCGACGCGGCCTTGGGCGTCATCACCTTCGAGCCGCATCCGCGCGAGTTCTTCGCCCCCGACGCGCCGCCTTTCCGGCTGATGAACGTGGAATCGCGGGCGAACCGGCTGGCGCGGCTGGGGGTGGACCATCTTTACCAACTGCCCTTCGACGCGGTGCTGGCCGGGCTTGCGCCCGAGGCCTTCGCGCGCGAGGTGCTGGTCGAGGGGCTGGGCGTGCGTCATGTCACCGTCGGCTCCGACTTCTGCTTCGGCCGCAAGCGGTCGGGCGATGCGCAGACCCTGGCCCGGCTGGGCCGCGAGATGGGCTTCGGCGTCACCGTGGCGCCGCTGATCGGCGATGGCGCGGTGCAATACAGCTCGACCGCGATCCGCCAGGCGCTGACCGAGGGCCGCACCCGCGACGCCGAGCGCATGCTGGGCCATTGGCACCGCATCGACGGCGAGGTGCTGCATGGCGACAAGCGCGGCCGCGACCTGGGCTATCCGACCGCGAACATGGCGGTCGAGGGGCTGCACCTGCCGGCGCTCGGCATCTATGCCGTGCTGGTCGACGTGCTGACCGGGCCGGACCGCGGCAGCTACAAGGGCGTGGCCAGCCTTGGCGTGCGGCCGATGTTCGGCGAGAACCGGCCCAACCTGGAAGTGCATGTCTTCGATTTCGCCGCCGACCTCTATGGCCAGCACCTGTCGGTCGCCCTGGTCGAATACCTGCGCCCCGAGGCCAAGTTCGACACGCTCGACGCGCTGGTCGCGAAGATGGACCGCGACAGTGCCCAGGCCCGCGAGATCCTGGCGACCCGCTGATGCGCGAACGGTTCTGGGAACTGCCGCTGGCGCGCCTCGACAAGGAGGAATGGGAGGCGCTTTGCGACGGCTGCGGCAAGTGCTGCCTCAACAAGATCGAATATGAGGATACGGGCGAGCTGGCCTTTACCCGCGTCGCCTGCCGGCTGCTGGACGGCGAGACCTGCCAATGTTCCAGCTATGCCAACCGCCATGATTTCGTTCCCGATTGCGTCGTCCTGACGCCCAAAAAGCTCAAGGAGATCGCCTGGTGGCTGCCGTCGACCTGCGCCTACAGGTTGCGCGCCGAGGGCAAGCCGCTTTACGACTGGCACTATCTGATCTCGGGCGATCGCGAATCGGTGCATCGCGCCGGCGCCTCGGTGCGCGGCTGGACCGTCAGCGAGCTTTCCGTGACCGAGGACGACTGGGACGAGCATATCATCGAGGATCTTTCATGAATTTCGCCTCGGACAATGCGGGCGGCGTGCATCCCCGCATCATGGCCGCGCTTGCCGCCGCGAACGAGGGCCATGTGCCCTCCTACGGCCAGGACAGCATCACCCGCGCCGCCCAGGACCGCCTGCGCGAACTGTTCGACGCGCCCGAGGCGGCGGTGCATTTCGTGGCCTCGGTCACCGCGGCCAATGCGCTGTCCCTGTCGCTGCTGGCGCCGGGCTGGGGCAAGGTCTTCTGCCATGCCGACGCCCATGTGCAGACCAGCGAGACCGGCGCGCCCGAGTTCATGACCGGCGGCGCCAAGCTTGTCCCGGTGCCCGGCGCCGGCGGCAAGATCACCCCCGAGGCGCTGGCCGAGGCGCTGGTGGTCCATGGCCGTGATTCGGTCCATGCCGGGCGGAACGCCGCGCTGACCCTGACCAACGCGACCGAATGGGGCACGGTCTACACCCCGGACGAGGTCGATGCCCTTGCCGCCGTCGCCCGCGATGCCGGGCTGGGGCTGCATATGGACGGGGCGCGCTTTGCCAATGCGCTGGCCGGGCTGGACGTGGCGCCGGCCGACCTGACCTGGCGGGCGGGCGTGGACATCCTGTCGCTGGGCGGCACCAAGGACGGCTGCATGGGGGTCGAGGCGGTGCTGATCTTCGACCCCGCGAAATCCGAGGAGTTCGAGTTCCGCCGCAAGCGGGCCGGGGCGCTGGTCTCGAAGCATCGCTATCTGGCGGCGCAGGTGCTGGCCTGGCTCGAGGGCGACCTGTGGCTGCAACTGGCGCGCCACGCCAATGCCATGGCGCATGAGCTGGCGCTGGGTCTGGCGCGGCTGCCCGGCGTGCGCATCGACCAGCGCGTCGAATCGAATGCGGTCTTTGCCACCATCCCGGCCGATCTGCATCGCCGCGCCTGCGCCGGCGGCCTTTGCTATCACCTCTGGCCGCACAGCCAGAAGGCCGGGGAAGACGAGCCGGTCGGCGTCCGGCTGGTCTGCGGCTGGGACACGCGGCTCGAGGACGTGACCGGCGCCTTGCAGGCCCTGGCCTGACGCCGCCCGGCGGGGGGTGGCGTCGCCTTGGCCTTGGGCAGCCCGGCGGGCGCGACCTGATCTTGCTGTGTGGGTGTACCGTCCGGCATTCGCCCCCGCATTGCCGCGCCCCTAGGTCAGCGCGGCCTTCAGCAAAGCCAGCGCGTGGTCCACGGTGGCGGCGCGCACCGCGGCGCGGCCGCGGGGGCCGAAATCCACCGTCTCGGTGCTGACGCCGCCGGCATCGGCGATGCCGAAGCAGACCCGGCCCTCGGGCTTGTGCTCGGACCCGCCGGGGCCGGCGATGCCGGTGACGGCGACAGCGACGCCGGCCTGCGAACGGGCCAGCGCGCCGGAGGCCATCTCGGCGGCGATTTCCTCGCTGACCGCGCCGTGGGCCTCCAGCGTCTCGGGGCGGATGCCCAGCATCTCGACCTTGGCGGCGTTGGAATAGGTGACAAAGCCCCGGTCCACCGCGTCCGACGAGCCCGGCACGTCGGTCAGCCGCCCGGCGATCAGCCCGCCGGTGCAGCTTTCGGCGGTGGCGATCATCACCCCGCGCCTGCGCGCCAGGTCCAGGACTTCGGCCGGGTCGGTCACAGCATCGGCTCCAGCACGGCATGGTAAAGCCCGGCCAGGATGACCGAGACCACGCCGGCGAACAGCCCCGCCCACAGGTCGTCCGCCATCACGCCCAGCGTGCCGCCGCGCCGGTCCGCGCGCCCGACCAGCCAGGGTTTCCAGATGTCGAACAGCCGAAACAGCAGGAATGGCGCGACGAAGCCCGGCCAGGCCGCCATGATCGAGACACCCTTCTGCGCCAGCGGGATCACGGTGAAGCTCATGGCCAGCCATTGCCCCGCCACCTCGTCGATGACGACCCAGGACGGGTCGCCGTCGGCGCTTTGCGCCAGTACGCGCGGCACCGCCCAGAAGCCCAGCACGGTCGCCAGCACGAAACCCGCCGGCACCAGCATCGGGTGCAGCCATTCATAGGCCGCGACCCCCAGCACCACCGCGGCGGCCGAGCCCCAGGTGCCGGGTGCCGGCCGCAGGTGGCCGATGCCGAAGAATGTCGCGATCAACTTGTCCATGATTACCCCTTGACCAAAGTGACGGTGGCAATGGCGGCGATGCCTTCCTCGCGCCCGGTGAAGCCCAGCCGTTCCGAGGTGGTGGCCTTGACGCTGACCCGGTCGGGCTCGACCCCGACGATCTCGGACAGCCGCAGCGCCATGGCGCCGGCATGGGGCCCGACCTTGGGCCGCTCGCAGATCAGCGTCACGTCGGCGTTCGAGATCTCATAGCCCATCTGCCGCGCCAGCATCGCGGCATGGCGCAGGAAGATATGGCTTTCCGCGCCCTTCCATTGCGGGTCCGAGGGCGGGAAATGCCGGCCGATGTCGCCCTGCGCCAAGGCGCCATAGATCGCGTCGGTCAGCGCGTGCATCCCCACGTCGGCGTCGGAATGGCCCAGCAGCGCCTTGTCATGCGGGATCTTCACCCCGCACAGCCAGACATGGTCGCCTGTGGTGAAGGCATGCACGTCGAAACCATTGCCAAGCCGGATGTCCATCGCGTCCCCCAGGATACGCTCGGCCCGCGCGAAATCCTCGGGCCAGGTCAGTTTCAGGTTGTCCTCGTCCCCCGGCGTCACGGTGACGGGCAGGCCGGCGCGGATCGCCAGTTCCACGTCGTCCGCCGCGCCCTCGGGATGGGCGCGATGCGCGGCCAGGATGGCGTCCAGCGCAAAGCCCTGCGGGGTCTGGGCGCGAAACAGCCCCTCGCGGCTGGCGGTGCCGGTGACGCGGCCGTCCGCGGCCCGCCACAGCGCATCGGTGACGGGCAGGGCGGGGGCGGCGGCGGGCGCGCCGGCGGCAAGCGCCGCGACCACGCCGTCGATCACGCCGGGCGACACCAGCGGGCGGGCGCCGTCATGGATCAGCACATGGGTCACGCCGCTGCCTTCCAGGCTTTCCAGCGCCGCGCGCACGCTGTCGCTGCGCGTCGCGCCGCCGGCGACCAGCACCACCGGGCCGGCAAGCTCGGCCAGGCCGCGCGCCATGTCCTCGGGCGCGAGCGTCACCACGATGCGCGGGAAGCCGGAAAAGGCGGCGATGCCGCGCTCGAGCACGCTTTGCCCGGCCAGGCCGCGCCATTGCTTGGGCAGGCCCTCGCCTGCGCGGGTGCCGCGGCCCGCGGCGGTGATGATGGCGGCATATGTGGCGGGTATCGTCATGGCCGCCAGATGTAGGTCAGCCGCCGCCCCGAGGCAATCGCCGCCGGTCAGGCGTTTCGTCGCGGCCAAAAGACGCAGCCGGTAGTGGCCCATGGCGCGGCTTGTGCTTATAAGGACGGCCATGTGCCGCCTGCCATTCAGCCAAGGATTCCCGTCATGACCGATCCCGCCGTCACCGATCTTTCCAAGGATGCCGCCGCCCGCGCCGCGGTAGCGCTGGTCGAGCCGGGGATGCGGCTGGGGCTGGGGACCGGCTCGACCGCGGCGATCTTCGTGCGCCGCCTGGCGCAGCGGGTGCAGGAGGAAGGCTTTGCGCTGCGCTGCGCCGCGACCTCGAAGGCGACGGCGGAGCTGGCGACCGCGCTGGGGCTGACGGTCGAGGACCTGGACGCCATCGGCTGGCTGGACCTGACCATCGACGGCGCCGACGAGGTGGACCCGGACCTGAACCTGATCAAGGGCGGCGGCGCGGCGCATCTGCGCGAAAAGATCGTCGCCACCGCCTCGGACCGCATGGTGGTCATCGCCGACCAGGGCAAGGTGGTGGACCGGCTGGGCGCCTTTCACCTGCCGGTCGAGGTGATTCCCTTTGGCTGGCAGGCGACCAGGACGCTGATCCAGCGCGCGCTGGACCGGCTGGAACTGACCCAGCGCCCGATCCTGCTGCGCAAGCGGGCCGATGCGCCCCTGCGCACCGACGAGGGCAACCTGGTGCTGGACCTGGCGCTGGAATCGATCCCCGATGCCGAGGCGCTGGCGGCCGAGCTGTCCGCGATCGCCGGGGTGGTTGAACACGGGCTGTTCCTGAATATCTGCGAGCTGGCGATCATCGGCTGCCCGGACGGGTCGGTGGTGGAGTTGCGGCGCGAGGACATGGCATGAAATTCGACTACGACCTTTTCGTCATCGGCGGCGGCTCGGGCGGGGTGCGCGCGGCGCGGATCGCGGCCAGCGAATACGGCGCCCGCGTCGGCCTGGCCGAGGAAAGCCGCATGGGCGGCACCTGCGTCATCCGCGGCTGCGTCCCCAAGAAGCTGATGATCTTCGCCTCGCAGGCCGGCGCCGCGGCGGCCGAATCGCGCGGCTACGGCTGGCAGGGCGCGGGCGAGGGCCGCTTCGACTGGGCGGAGTTCCACGGCAAGCTTCTGCGCGAACTCGACCGGCTCGAGGGCGCCTATACCTCGGGGCTGGTGAATGCCGGGGTCGAGGTCCACATGCAGCGCGCCCGGCTGCACGACGCGCATACGGTCGAGCTGGCCGACGGCCAGCGCCTGAGCGCCAAGCATATCCTGATCGCGGTCGGCGGCCGGCCGCAGCGTCCCGACATTCCAGGCAAGGAACTGGGGCTGATCTCGGACGACCTGTTCACGCTCGACAGGCTGCCGGGCCGGGTGCTGGTGGTGGGCGGCGGCTTCATCGCCTGCGAATTCGCCACCATCCTACAGGGGCTGGGCAGCGCCACCGTGCTGGCCTATCGCGGCGATGCGGTGCTGCGCGGCTTCGACGCCGAGATGCGCCGCCATGCCACCGAGCAGCTGCGCGCCATCGGCGTCGACGTGCGGCTGGGCACCAACCCGGCGCGGCTGGACCGCGAGGGGGCGGGCGTCCGCGTCACCTTCGAGGACGGCGGCAGCGAGATCTTCGACGCGGTGATGTTCGCCACCGGCCGCGCGCCCTATACCAAGGGGCTGGGGCTCGAGGAGGCCGGCGTCCGGCTGGGCCGCAAGGGCGAGATCGCGGTGGACGAATGGTCGCAAAGCTCGGTGCCGTCGATCTATGCCGTGGGCGACGTGACCGACCGGGTGAACCTGACCCCGGTCGCGATCCGCGAAGGGCACAGCTTTGCCGACACGATCTTCGGCGCCCGACCGCGCAAGGTCGACCACCGGCTGGTGGCCAGCGCCGTCTATACCCGCCCGCATGAGGTGGCGACCATCGGCCTGACCGAGGAAGAGGCCGAGGCCTGCGGTCCCGCCGACATCTATGTCGCCAGCTTCAGGCCCATGCGCTCGCTTTTCGCCGGCTCGGATGCGCGGGCGGTGATGAAGCTGGTGGTAGACGGCGAGACCGACAAGGTGCTGGGCTGCCACATCTTCGGCCCCGAGGCGGGCGAGATGATCCAGATGATCGCGATTCCGCTGGGCATGGGCGCGACCAAGGCCGATTTCGACGCCGCCATCGCCGTGCATCCGACGCTGGCGGAAGAGCTTGTGACCATGCGCAAGCCTTCGCGCCGCGTGGGGGCGGCAAAAATGGACAAACCCGCCGCATCGGCTTGATTTTCCGGCCGAAGGCACCAGTTTCAACCAGACAGACATCAAGCGAGGCACGAGAGGTATGGCAGGACAAGGCCCCTGGGGCGGCGGCGGAGATGACGGCAAGGGCGGCAAGCAGCCGCCGCAAGGGGGCGGCCAGCCCCCCTGGGGCAGTCCGGGCGGCGGCAGGGACGACCGGCCGCAGGGTCCGCGCCGCGGCGACCAGATCCCCGAGATCGAGGAACTGGTGCGCAAGGGCCAGGACCGGCTGCGGGTGCTGATGGGCGGCAAGGGCGGCGGCGGTGGCAACCGCGGCGGCGGCCCGCGCCGGCCGCAGGGCCCGCAATTCCAGATGAGCCGCGGCACCTGGGGCATCGCGGCGCTGGCCGTGCTGGCGGTCTGGGCCTTTTCCAGCTTCTACACCGTCAAGCCCGAGGAACGCGCGGTCGAGCTGCTGTTCGGCAAGCCCGTGGGCACCGGCGAGCCGGGCCTGAACTTCGCGCCCTGGCCCGTCGTCACCGCCGAGGTGGTGCAGGTCTCGGGCGAGCGGACCACGGAGATCGGCACCGGCCGCGCCGGGCCGATGGATTCGGGGCTGATGCTGACCCGCGACCAGAACATCGTGGACATGGCCTATCAGGTGGTCTGGAACATCTCGGACCCCGAGAAATTCCTGTTCAACCTGGCCGACCCCGACGACACCATCCGCGCCGTCTCGGAATCCGCCATGCGCGACATCGTCGCGCGTTCGGAACTGGCGCCGATCCTGAACCGCGACCGCGGCGCCATCGCCGACGACCTGAAGCTGGCGGTGCAGAACACGCTGAACGACTACGAGGCCGGGATCAACGTGCTGCGCGTCAACCTGGACCGCGCCGACCCGCCGCGCGAGGTGATCGACAGCTTCCGCGAGGTGCAGGCCGCCCAGCAGGAACGCGACCGGCTGGAGAAAGAGGCCGACGCCTATGCCAACCGCGTGCTGGCCAGCGCCCGAGGCGAGGCCGCCGCAGTGATCGAACGCGCCGAGGCCTATCGCGCCGAGGCGGTGAACAACGCCGAGGGCGAGGCCGCGCGCTTCAACTCGGTCTATGACGAATATGTCAAGGCGCCGGAGGTGACGCGCCGCCGGATGTATCTGGAAACCATGGAGAAGGTTCTGGGCGGGGTGAACAAGGTCATCCTCGATGGCGAGGCCGGGCAGGGCGTGGTGCCCTATCTGCCGCTGGATCAGCTGCGCAGCGGGGCCTCGGGCTCCGGCAACACCAATACCGGCGGGGGGAACCAGTGATGAACCGTGCAATCTCGCTTCTGGCGCTGCCCTTCCTGGTCGTGGTGGCGGTCCTGGTCATCGCCGCGCTCTATATCGTCGACGTGCGCGAAAAGGCGCTTGTCCTGCGCTTCGGCGAGGTGGTCGAGGTGCGCGAGGAGCCGGGCCTGGGCATCAAGGTGCCCTTCCTCGACAACGTGGTGAAATACGATGCCCGCATCCTGGGCCTGCCGACCCCGCCGATGGAGGTCACGCCGCTGGACGACCGCCGCCTGGTGGTCGATGCCTTCGCGCGCTGGCAGATCACCGACGTGGTGCAGTTCCGCCGCGCGGTGGGCTCGGGCGGCATCGAATTCGCGCAGCGCCGGCTTGAGCCGATCGTGACCAATGCGATCCGGCAGGTGCTGGGCTCGGTGCCCTCGACCACGGTGCTGTCGGACGACCGCACGCCGCTGATGAACCGCATCCGCGACCTGGCCCGCGACGACGCCCGCGACCTGGGCATCCGGGTCATCGACGTGCGCCTGACCCGCACCGACCTGCCCGAGCAGAACCTGACCGCGACCTATGCCCGGATGCGCGCCGAGCGCGAGCGCGAGGCCGCCGACGAGATCGCCCGCGGTGGCGAAGCCGCGCAGCGCGTCCGCGCCGCCGCCGACCGCACCGTGGTCGAGCTGACCTCGGAAGCGCGCAAGCGGGCCGAGGTGGTGCGCGGCGAGGCGGATGCCCGCCGCAACGCCATCTATGCCGACGCTTTCGGCCGCGATCCCGAGTTCTTTGCCTTCACCCGCTCGATGACCTCCTATGAGCGGGCGCTGAAGGGCGAGAACAGCTCGCTGGTGATCCAGCCCCAGGGCGAGTTCTTCGACTATCTGCGCAATGACGGCGCGGACCGGGCCAATCCGGTGCCGGTGCCGGTGCCGCCGCCCGCCGCCACCGAGCCCGAGTCGGAGTCCGAGCCGCAGACCGAAGGCGCGCTGCAACCGGGCGAGACCCCGGCGCCGGCCGAAACCGACCGCACCGGCCAGCCCCTGGGCTCTAGCGCCGGGGTGACGCTGACGCCGCTGCCGGAATCGCTGGCCAGCCCGCCGCAGGAAGAGCCGGTGGTGCCGCCCGCCCCGACGCCGGCCCCGGCCGACTGATCCGCGGGACGAACAGCGCAAAAGGAAAGGCGGGACGCGGCTTGCGTCCCGCCTTTTTCATGCCGGGGGCCGGCGGTCACTCCAGGCCGATGAGCTTGCTGTCTTGCCGCTGTTCCTCTTCCGACAGTTCGCGCTGCCATTCCCGCCAGATCGAGACCAGCAGCGCCATCAGCACCGGGCCGACGAACAGCCCGACGATGCCCATGGTCTTGACCCCGCCGATCAACCCGAAAAAGGTCGGCAGGAAGGGCAGCTTGACCGGACCGCCGACCAGGACCGGGCGGATGGTCTTGTCCACCACGAACAGCTCGCAGGTGCCCCAGATGAACAGCGCCGCTCCGGCAAAGGGCGTGCCGCTGGCCACCAGATAGGCCGAGACCAGGGTGAAGGACAGCGGCGCGCCGCCGGGGATCAGCGCCATGAAGCCGGTGATGACGCCGAATGTCACCGGCGAGGGCACGCCCGCCAGCCAATAGGCGATGCCCAGGATCACCCCCTCGCCGATGGCGATCAGCGTCATGCCGGTCACGGTCGAGCTGATGGTGGCGGGCACCACGCGCGACAGCCGGCTCCAGCGGTCGGGCAGGATGCGGCGGCCGACCTGGTCGATCTGCGCCACGATCCTGTCGCCGTCGCGGTAAAGCACGAACAGCGTGATCAGCATGAACAGCAGCGTCAGCGCCAGATGGAAGGCCAGCGTGCCCGCCGTCACCGCGCCGCGATAGATCGCGCCGATGTTCGAGCCGCTGACCAGCTGCACGATCTCGCTGATGCCGCCGGGGCGGCCGACATAGGTCTGCCAGTTCTCGTCCAGCCAGTCGCCGACCTGCGGCAGCTCGACCATCCAGCCCGGCGTCGGCGCGCCCGAGCTGTTGACCACGATCGCCCAGTTGATCCAGTCGCGCAGCTCGCGGAAGGCATAGATCAGCGCCATGGCGATGGGGATCAGCAGGAAGCAGACCAGCACCAGCACCAGCAGCGTGGCCGCGCCGGTGCGGCCCAGGTTCAGCTGGTGGGCCGCGCGCTCGCGCAGGGGCCAGCTGGCCAGCGCGATCACCATGGCCGCCAGCACCGGCACCAGGAAGCCGTGGAAGAAGTAGATCGAGGCCGCCACGATGGCCAGCAGCAGCCAGCGCGCGGCCGAGATATTGGTCAGCAGGGGCGGCCGGTGCAGGCGCAGACCGACCTGTTTCGGGCTTTGCTGCAGGGCGGCGGCGGCGGGGTTCGGCTCGGTCTTGGTCGTGGGTTTCGGCATTTCGCCTGTCGTCATGGTTCCCGGTCCTGACTGCGGGCGGCTCGCGCGCCCGCCCTGTCGCAACGAGATAACATCTGGCCCCCGGCTGCAAGACGGAATGCCGCCTTGGGCCCGGCCGCTCCCGGATTTCCCGGCTCACGATCCTGTGGGCGGCGCGTGACAGCCGCGGCCATCCGCGCTAACCTTGGCGCCACCAAGGGGAGCCCCGGCAAGGGGCTGAGAAACCGCTGGCCCGGTGCGACCTGCAACGGGCGGCGCGGTGACCCTTTGAACCTGACCCGGATCATGCCGGCGGAGGAATGGGAATGACGCACCTGCCTTTTGCCGGCCTCACCGCGAGGCCGCCGCACCGACGGTCTCGCCCCCAAGCCATGAGGGCATGATGACCGAAAGTTTCTTTGAGACCCTGCGCCGGGAATGCGCGACGGAATGGTCCGCCGCCGTCGGCCACCGCTTCGTGCGCGAAGTTTGCGACGGCAGCATCGCGGATGCGGCGATGGCGCGCTACCTGGTGCAGGACCACCGTTTCCTCGACGCCTTCCTGACGCTTCTGGGCGCCGCCATCGCCTCGGCCGACCGTTTCGAATCGCGGCTGCGCTTCGGCCGCTTCGCCGGCATGGTCTCGGGCGAGGAGAACGACTATTTCCTGCGCGCCTTTGCCGCGCTTGGCGTAGGCGAGGCGGACCGCGCCGCCATTCCCGACAGCGCCCCTACCGCGGGTTTCCAGGCGCTGATGCGCGAGGCGGCCGAGACGCGCGCCTATCCCGCCGTTCTGGCGGTGCTGAACGTGGCCGAGGGGCTCTATCTCGACTGGGCCATGCGCGCGACCCAGCCGCTGCCGGCGAATTTCGTCCATGCCGAATGGATCACGCTGCACGACAATCCCTTCTTCCGTGATTTCGTCGGCTTCCTGCGCGACGAATTCGACCGGGCGGGCCCCGAGGCCGCAGAGCAGGCGCGGGACTTCTTCCGCCGCGCCGTCACGCTGGAACTGGCGTTTTTCGACTATGTTTTCGCTGCTTAGCGATCAATCCTCGATAATTTCTATCTCGGGCGGGCTGCTGGGCGGCCCGCTTTCGCGATAGTCCAGCACGATGCGCGCCAGCCCGGCCGGGGCCAGGCGCTGGGAGGTGTGGCGCATCTCAGCGAGGCTCCACCAGCGGAATTCGCGGATGGTGGCGGCTTCGGGCGCGTCCTGGATCGCCGGGGTGAAGCCGGGGGTCTCGACCAGGAAATAATCCTCGGACTGCCGCCAGCGCTGCCGGTGCAGCGTCATGGTCACGCGGCGCCGCCAGACCAGCGGGCCCAGGGCGGGCAGGGCCAAGCCCAGCTCCTCGGCCAATTCGCGGCGCAGGGTCTGTTCCGGCGTCTCGCCCGGCTCGATGCCGCCGCCGGGGGTGATCCACCAGTCGCCGCCGCCGTAATCGACCCGCATCAGCAGCACCCGGTCCTCGGGCGTCAGCAGAATGGCCCGCACGGCCTGCCTGTCGATGATCCGCATGTTCCTTGCCCTGAAAACGCCCGGCCTGCCGGGCTAGCGCATGCCCGGCCAAGGGCGGCGTGGCCTGCGGCCTCCGCGATCGGGAAAGCTCGCCCGACGCGATATGCCGGCTCCCGCCGTGCGCCTTTGCGCCCGCGAAAGGGAAAAGCCCCGCCGGGGCGGGGCTTTCCATGGCATCGCGCTCAGTTGCGCTCCTTGTCCACCATCTTGCCCTTGGAGATCCAGGGCATCATGCCGCGCAGCTTCTCGCCGACCTTCTCGATCTGGTGTTCGTCGTTGATGCGGCGGGTCGCCTTGAAGAAGGGCTGGCCCACGGCGTTCTCCTGCATGAAGTCGCGCACGAACTTGCCGGTCTGGATGTCGGTCAGCACCGCCTTCATCCGCGCCTTGGTCTCTTCATAGGGCAGCACGCGCGGGCCCGAGACGTATTCGCCATATTCCGCGGTGTTCGAGATCGAATAGTTCATGTTGGCGATGCCGCCCTCGTAGATCAGGTCCACGATCAGCTTCACTTCGTGCAGGCATTCGAAATAGGCCATTTCCGGCTCGTAGCCGGCCTCGACCAGGGTTTCGAAGCCCATGCGGATCAGCTCGACCAGACCGCCGCACAGCACCGCCTGCTCGCCGAACAGGTCGGTTTCGCATTCCTGGCGGAAGTTCGTCTCGATGATGCCCGAGCGGCCGCCGCCGATGGCCGAGCAATAGCTCAGGCCGATGTCCATGGCCTTGCCGGTGGCGTCCTGATGCACCGCGACCAGGCAGGGCACGCCGCCGCCCTTGACATATTCGCCGCGCACGGTGTGGCCGGGGCCCTTGGGCGCCATCATGATCACGTCCACGCCGGGCTTGGGCTCGATCAGGCCGAAATGCACGTTCAGCCCGTGGGCAAAGGCGATGGCCGCGCCTTCGCGCAGGTTGTCATGCACGTATTTGCGATAGGTCTCGGCCTGCAGCTCGTCGGGCATGGTGAACATGATCAGGTCGGCCCAGGCGGCGGCCTCGGCGATGCCCATGACCTTCAGCCCCTCGGCTTCGGCCTTCTTGGCCGAGGCGGAACCCTCGCGCAGGGCGACGACCAGGTTCTTGGCGCCGGAATCGCGCAGGTTCAGCGCATGGGCATGGCCTTGGCTGCCATAGCCCAGCATGGCGATCTTCTTGTCCTTGATCAGGTTCACATCGCAGTCGCGATCATAATAGACACGCATCGGGATCTCCCTCGTTTCGATGCGAGGGTTCTAGCAGCGTTCCGACGGCAGTTCTGTGCAATCTTCGCGGATATGCTGGAGTTTTGGCGACAATCATGCCAAGAATGCCATAAAGGTGAAAAATTGATGCCCGACGCGACCGACCGCCGCATCCTGCGCCAGCTTCTGGCCGATCCCGACATCGCGAACGCCGAGCTGGCCGAGCGGGCAGGGGTCACGCCCGCCAGCCTGTGGCGCCGGCTGGAACGGCTGCGCCAGGCGGGGGTGATCCGCGCCACCGAGGCCCGCATCGACTGGCGCAGGCTTGGCTACGAGGTGCAGGTCAGCCTGCGCTTTACCCTGGACAAGACCCATCCCCGCGCCTTCGACGAGTTCATCGCCGCCGCCCGGCGCGTGCCCGAAGTGACCGAGATCCAGACCTTCCTGGGCTCGGTGGACCTGCGGCTATCGGTGATCGCCCGCGACATGGCGCATTGGCAGCAGCTCTATCGCGAAAGCATCCTGACCCTGCCGCATGTGGCCGACAGCGATGCGCTGATGCTGGTCTCGACCATCAAGGACGTGCAGGAGCTGCCGCTGTGAGCTTTCACCCCGATGCGACGGATCTGGCGATCCTGCGGCTTCTGGCCGAGGATGCGACGCGCGGCGCGGCCGAGATCGGCCGGATCCTGGGCCTGACCCAGCCCGCGGCTTGGCGGCGCATCCGCCGGCTGACCGAGGCGGGGGTGGTCGCCGGGCGCCGGGTGGTGGTGGACAAGCCCGCCCTGGGCTTCGGCGTCACCGTGTTCCTGGGCATCCGGCTGGCCGCCAAGGGCCGCGTCAGCCTGGAGGATTTCGAGCGCGCAGTGACGGCGATCCCCGAGGTGCAGGTTGTGCAGCACGTGCTGGGGCAGTTCGACTACCGCCTGCGCATCCATGCCCGCGACATCGCCGATTTCGAGCGCATCCTGCGCCGCCGCATCATGACCCTGCCCGGCGTGGGCCAGGTCGAGGCCAATGTCATGCTTTCAGAAGAACGCCGGCTGGGGCCGCTTTAGCCCGGCGGCTGTCGGGCCCGCGCATCTGGAAACGCAGGCTTGCCGCGGGAATGCAGCCGGCCGCGCGGCCTCGTGCCCGCTATGCAGCGGTTACAGGTTGCCCAAGCGGTCCGGCTTGCAGGGAGGGCGGAATGCCAAGGCGGAATGCCAAGGCGGAATGCCAAGGCGGAATGCCAAGGCGGAATGCCAAGGCGGAATGCCAAGGGCGCCTGGTCCTGCCGGACCATGGCGCCCTTGTTGCTTGGTGGCGGCGAACCCCTCGGCGGTGGGGTCAGGGGCCGAGGACCCGGCAGCTTTGCTGCCGCGCGGCGATCCGGCCGCAGGCGAGTTCCGCGGTTTCCCGGTTCATCCCGACGAAATTCGCCTCGAAGCCCCGCTTGGTATTGGCGACGCGGCTCAGCGCGCTGCCAAGCGCGCCGCTTTCCTGAAGCGCGGTTTTCAGCAGCATCTGCTCGGCCTCGTATTGCGAACGGAACAGGCCCAGCGAGACGCCCCAGCCCTTGCCGCCCGAATCCGATCCGCGGGCGACGATCTCGGTCGGCGCGGGCGCGGCATCCTCTTCGGGGTCGAGCGAGGCGAGGATGATCGTCTCGGACCGCTGCGCCGGGGCCGGCGAGGCCAGCAGCGCCATGCTTTCCGGCTGCGGTTGGGTCGCCTGCACGAACAGCGAGGGCGAGCCCGCCGCCGGCGCGGAAAGCCCGGCCGACCGGTCGTCGCGCGGCGCCGGGGCAGGGCGGACGGCATTCACCGGCACGGCCGCGGGTTCCGAGGCATCGCCTTCTTCCGGCCGCGCCTCGGGCCGGGCGGCGCGGGCCAGCAGTTCGGGATCGGTCGCGACATTGGCGAACTGGCCGGTGCCGGGCTTGCGCGCCGGCCGGGCGCTGGCGGCCAGGGAGCTGCCGCTGCGGGCAGGGGCCGGTGCCGCGGCCGCCTGGGCGCGCGAGACCGCGGCCGAGATCGCCGCCGGCGTCACCACCGCCACGGTCGAGGCTCGCGCCACCGGACGGTCCGAGCTGGCAAGCCGCACGGTCGCCGCCTGCTGCGGTTCGGTGCGAGCGACCTGCACGGTGCGGCGCACCTTCTTCTCGGCCACCAGCTGCGGCGGCGCGGGCTTCACCTCTCGCACACGAGTGGGGGCCTTTCCGAAGCCGGCGTCCAGCAGCTGGGCCATGACCTGGTTGCGATGCGCCGTCGAGGTGCCGCCCAGCACCGTGGCGATGATCCGCTTGGAGCCGCGCTTGGCCGAGGCGGTCAGGTTGAAGCCCGCCGCCCGCGTATAGCCGGTCTTGATGCCGTCCGCGCCCTCATAGCTGTCGAGGAAGCGCTTGTTGGTGCTTGCGACGGTGGCGATCCCCGCATCGGCCGAGCGGCGCGAGAAGATCGAGTAATATTGCGGGAAATCGTAGAACAGTCGCCGCCCGAGGACCGTCATGTCGCGGGCGGTGGAGTAATGCCCCTCGGCTGTCAGGCCGTTGGCGTTGCGGAAATGCGTGTTGCGCATGCCCAGGGCACGGGCCATCTGGGTCATCTGCGCGGCGAATTTCGCCTCGGACCCCGCCAGCCCCTCGCCGATCACCGTGGCCGCGTCATTGGCGGATTTCACCGCCGCCGCGCGGATCAGGTAGCGCAGCTCGATCCGCTGGCCCGGCTTCAGCCCCAGCCGCGAGGGCGGTTGCGCGGCCGCATGGCTGGACACCAGGAACTTGCTGTCCAGCCGCACCTGCCCGCGCTCGACGGCGCTGAAGGCCATGTAGAGCGTCATCATCTTGGTCAGCGAGGCCGGATGAAGCCGCGTATCCGCGTTCTGCGCATAGATTTCCTGCCCGGTGCGCGCATCCATGACGAAGGCCGCGAAGGGGGCGGCGGCCACCGCCATGGGCAATGCCCAGGCGAATAGGATCATCAGTCCCAAGCGGACTTTTCTGGTGATTCTGCTCACTGTCCCGGTCTCTTCTGCCTCTGAGGGTCCGTTCATTATGCGGGCCCTTCATTAATGAAATGACAATAACACGCATTCCCGTGTTCGGAAACCGCAAGTTTGCGCCCATGCCGCGCAATCTGCCGCAGGTTGCCGGGGCTTTCGCATCCCGGCGGCGGGGGCGGGGCTTATCAAGCGCGGGGAAAGGCTCTATATTCGGTCCCAGAACCGTCCATATCCTGATACGAGCGTCGTGACCAAACCGCAGATGACCAACCGACCTGGGGACCGCGAAGAGGTCGAACTGGGGGTCAAGACCAGACCCCGCACGCAGCGGCCTCCGATGTACAAGGTATTGCTGCTGAACGACGATTTCACGCCGATGGAATTCGTCGTGCATGTGCTTGAGCGGCTGTTCAACATGAACCACGCCCAGGCGATCGAGATCATGCTGACGGTTCATCGCAAGGGGGTGGCCGTCGTCGGCGTCTTCTCGCACGAGATCGCCGAAACCAAGGTGGCGCAGGTCATGGAACTGGCCCGCCGCCAGCAGCATCCGCTGCAATGCACCATGGAAAAAGAGTAGAAATTGGCTGGATCACGGCTGGAACTTGTCTTTGGCGGCACGCCGCCCGAAGGACGCATGCTGCTGATCGGCGCGGGCGCCGCGACCGATCTTTCGTCCTTCGATCCCGCCCGCGTGCAGATCGTGCAGGGCTTTTATCCCGACCACCGGGCGCTGAAATCGCGTGGCTACGACGTCGAGACGGCGGCCTCGGGCGATTTCGACGGCGCCGTGGTCTTTTTGCCGCGGGCGCGGGCCGAGGCGCGGGCGCGCATCGCCGAGGCCGCGGCGCGGCTGGCGCCGGGCGCCTCGCTGTGGATCGACGGGCAAAAGACCGACGGCGTCGATGCGGTGATGAAGGAGATGCGCGCCCTGGCCCCGGTGGACGAGGTCCAGTCGCGCGCCCATGGCAAGATCTTCCGGGTGACGCTGCCCCAGCCGGGCTGGCTGCCCGAGGGCTGGGCGGCGCAGGATCACCTGGCCGCGCCCGGCATGGTGACGCGGCCGGGCGTGTTCTCGGCCGACGGGCCGGACCCCGCCTCGCAGGCGCTGGCGGCGGCGCTGCCCGAGAAACTGCCGACCCGCATCGTCGACCTGGGCGCGGGCTGGGGCTGGCTTTCGGCGCAGATCCTGACCCATCCCGGCGTCGAGCTGCTGCACCTGGTCGAGGCCGATGCCGCGGCTCTGGACTGCGCGCGGCGCAACATTGCCGATCCGCGCGCGCGCTTTCACTGGGCGGATGCGCTGGATTTCCGCCTGCCCGAGCCGGTGAACGGCGTGATCATGAACCCGCCCTTCCACGAGGGGCGGGCGGCCGACCCGAGGCTCGGCGCCGGCTTCATCCGCGCGGCGGCGGGGCTGCTGACCGGGGCGGGGCGGCTGTGGATGGTGGCCAACCGCCACCTTCCCTATGAGCAGGCGCTGCGCGAATGCTTTGCCGAAGTCACCGAGCTGGGCGGAGATGCGCGGTTCAAGATCCTGACCGCCTCGGGCGCACGGCGCGGCGGGGCCGGGCGGCCCCAGTCGAAAGGCCCGCAGTCGAAAGCCCCCCTGTCGAGAGCGAGGAAAAGATGAGCCTGTCCATCCAGGGCAAGACCGCCATCGTGACCGGCGCCGCCCGCGGCATCGGCCTGGCCATCGCCCGCCATTTCGAGGAGGCGGGCGCCAATGTCATGTTCGCCGACAGCGACGAGGCGGCGCTGATGACCGAACTGGGCGACCAGGCCGCGGCCGAGGGGCCGGTGCGCGCCTTTGCCGGCGACCTGGGGCAGAAGCTGACGCTGGCGAACCTGGTCTCGGCCACCATCGACGCCTTCGACCGGGTGGACATCCTGGTCAATGCGCATCGCATGGTGCAGGGCTGCGACCCGCTGACGGTAAACGACGACCTGCTGGGCGACATGCTGCGCCAGAACATGAGTTCCGGCCTGCGCCTGTCGCAGATGGTCGCCAAGCGGATGATGGCCCAGGCCGAGGAGGCGGGCGAGGAGGCGATCCAGCACGGCGCCATCGTCAACGTCACCTCGCTGGCCGCCGACTGGCCGCAGCCGCAGATGCTGGCCTATTCCATCGCCAGCGCGGCGCAGGCGCAGGCGACGCGCTCGCTCGCCTCGGCCCTGGCGCCCAAGCGGATCAGGGTGAACGGCGTGGCCTTCGCCAGCATCATGTCGAACAACCTGCAGCTGAAGCTGCGCGAGGATCCGGGCCTGCGCGACCGCATGATCGCGGCGACGCCCCTGGGCCGGATCGCCGGGGCGGACGAACTGGCGGCGACGGTGCAGTTCCTGGCCAGCGAGGCGTCGAGCTTTGTCACCGGGCAGATCCTGCGCGTCGATGGCGGCCGCAGCCTGGGCGACCCGCTGGCGCCCGGCGTCTACTGAGCGTTATCCGTCCTTTTCGGGATAGGCGGCCTTGCAGGCGTCGACCGCGGCGCGGGCGGCGGGCATCAGCGCCTGCTTGCGCGCCAGCAGGTTGTCGCGCTTGCGCGTCTCGGCCGCCGGGTCGATCGGCACCCGGTAGCGCTCGGTATCGGCGACGTCGCGCAGGCAGGGGCGATAGCCCAGCCGGCGGTTGCCGTCCTTGTCCACCCAGACATAGCGGCAATCTTCCCATTGGGTGCGCATCACCGTGCGCTCTTCCCAGGCATAGCCGCGCGCCAAGTTGGCCTCGACCTTGGCCAGCAGGTTCGAGACGGTGCGATATTCACGGGTGTTGCGGCTGATGCATTGCTCTTGCGGGGTTCCGCAGGATGCGACAACCAGAACAGGCATCAGGGCAAGCAGGATGTTGCGGGTCATGGCCGGGATCTCTAGTTGTTTCGTCCGAAGCATAAGCCCGTCCCCCAGGTGGGGCAATTCACGAATGCGGAGGCAAGCCCATGGAAATGCACGATGAGCGACAGAAGGCCGCGGCCTGGTTCCGCGAGCTGCGCGACCGCATCGTGGCCGCCTTCGAGGCGCTGGAGGATCGCGGCCCCGGCAGCGCCGCGCCCGGCCGTTTCGAGGTCCGCGAGACCCGGCGCGGCGAGGATGGCGGCGGCGGGCTGATGTCGGTCATGCGCGGCGGCCGGGTCTTCGAAAAGGTCGGCGTGAACTGGTCGGCGGTGCATGGCGAACTGTCCCCTGCCGCGCGCCAGGCCATGGCGGCCCGCGGCGTGCCGGGGATCGAGGCGGACCCGCGCTTCTGGGCCTCGGGGATCAGCCTGGTCGCGCATATGCAGAACCCGCATGCGCCGGCGGTGCATATGAACACGCGCATGTTCTGGACACCGGGCGCCTGGTGGTTCGGCGGCGGCGCCGACCTGAACCCCTGCCTGGAATATGCCGAGGATACCGCGCATTTCCACGCCACCCTGCGCGCTGCCTGCGCCCCGCATGGCGCCGATTACTACGACCGCTTCAAGGCCTGGGCGGACGAGTATTTCTTTGTCCCGCATCGCGGAAGGGCGCGGGGCGTGGGCGGCATCTTCTATGACGACCTGAACAGCGGCGACTGGCATGCCGATTTCGCCTTTACCAGGGCGGTGGGCGAGGCTTTCCTGCCCGCCTTCCTGCCCCTGGCCGAAAAGCGCATGGCCCGGCCCTGGGACGAGGCGGACAAGGACGCGCAACTGATCCATCGCGGCCTTTATGCGGAATACAACCTGGTCTATGACCGCGGCACCAAGTTCGGCCTGGCCACCGGCCACGACCCCGAGGCGGTGCTGATGAGCCTGCCGCCCATGGCGAAATGGGCCTGATGCCGGACTGGCCGGACCTTTACCTGATGCGGCACGGCCAGACGGTCTGGAACGCCGAGGGGCGGATGCAGGGCCGGCTGGATTCCCCGCTTACCCCGCTGGGCGAGGCACAGGCGCGGCGGCTGGCCTGGCTGGTGCGCGATCTGCGCGGCATGGCGCGGCTTGCCAGCACCGCGGGGCGGGCGCAGCAGACCGCGCGCATTGCCTTTGGCGGGCAGGGCTTTGCCCTGGACGAGCGCCTGCATGAAATCGACATCGGCGATTTCAGCGGCCGGCTTTCGTCGGAACTGCACGCGGCGCACCCGGAAGTCTTCGCCCGCGGGCCGCTGGATTGGTATGACCTGGCGCCGGGGGGCGAGCATTTCGCCGGGCTCGAGGCGCGGGTGCGCGCATTCCTGGACGACCTGGACGGCCCGGCGCTGATCGTGACGCATGGCATCACCCTGCGCATGCTGCGGCTGGTGGCCATGGACCTGCCGCTGGAGCGGCTGGCCGAAATGCCGGTCAGCCAGGGCGGGCTGCACCTGGTCAGCCGCGGCCGGCACCGGATGTTTCTCTGACGCTCAGGATTTCGCCGGCAAGGGACGGGCAGGGTTGCCGACCACGGTCGCGCCGGCTGCCACGTCGCGGGTCACGACCGCGCCGGCGCCGACGATGGCGCCGTCGCCGATGCTGACGCCCGGCAGCACGACCGCGCCGCCGCCGACCCAGACGTCATCGCCGATGGTGATGGGCTTGCCCCATTCGACGCCCTTGGCACGGCTGTCGCGCTCGCGCGGGCGGTCCTCGGTCAGCAATTGCACGGCGGTGCCGAACTGGCAGCGCGCGCCGATGCGGATTTCGCAGATGTCCATGAAGAAGCAGCCGTAATTCACGAAGCAATCCGGCCCGAAATGGATGTGCTTGCCGTAATCGACATGAAAGGGCGTGCGGATCACCGCGCCGTTCCAGGTGCCCAGCAATTGCGTCAGGGTGCGGGCGCGGGTCTTGTCGCCGATGATGGTGGCGTTGTAGTCGCGCATCAATCCCTGCGCGGCCTTGCGCATCGCCACCAACTCGCCATCGCCGGGATTGTAGGGCCGGCCGGCCAGCATGTCCTCGCGCGCCGTCAAATGAAGCCAAGCTCCAGGCGGGCCTCTTCGGACATCATGTCCATGCCCCATTGCGGCAGGAAGGTCATCTCGACATCGACCTGCTTGACGCCGGGCAGCGGCTCGACCGCATCGGCGACCCAGCCGGGCATCTCGCCCGCGACGGGGCAGCCGGGCGCGGTCAGGGTCATGACGATGCGCACCGCATTCTCGTTGTCGATGGCGATGGTATAGATCAGCCCCAGGTCGAAGATATTGACCGGGATTTCCGGGTCGTAGACCGTCTTGCAGGCCTCGACCACGCTTTCGTAAAGGGGATGGTCGGTCGTCGAAGGCGCGATCAGCGGGTCGCCTTCCTTGAGATTCTCGGTGCTCATGCGGCGTGTCCTGTAAAATCTTGGCAATGATATAGGACTTGTGCCTTCCGGGGTCCAGAGCCGCTTAGAAGCGGAAGTTCAGCCGCCGCGCCACGCCGATGCTGATCGAGGGCTGGCTGCGGGTCTGCACCAGGGGCGAATCGCCGGCATCGCCCAGCAGCCGGCCATAGGTCAGCCGCCCCATCAGCGCCGTGTCGGGCATGAATTCGTAACGCGCCTCGACGCTGACGCGGGCGATATAGGCGCCGCCGTCGGGGCTGTGGGCAGCGCGGCCCGGCCGCGATTCGTTCCCGTCGACGCCGAAATAGGTGCCGACGAAATCCTGGTCGCCCAGGCCCAGCTCGGCCCCGGTCCAAAGCGTCAGCCTGTCGTTGACCTCATAGCGGTATTTCGCGCCCAGTTCGCCCGCCACGCCGTGATGGCCGCCGAAGCCCTTGCGGATGGCGCCATAGCTGGTCATGTCGCCCATGCGCCAGGACAGCTTCACCCCGAATTCGCCGGCGCGGCCGATGTCGCGCATGCCGCGCAGATCCTCGTGATCGTCGGCATCGCGCTTGCCCACATAGTTCAGCGAGGGCAGGATCGAGATCCCGTCCTTCTTGCCGCGGTCGGCATCGCCGTTGCGCAGGATGATCCAGGGCGAGGCGTCCAGGTTGTCCGACCCCATGAACTCGGGGCTGTGTTTCACCCCCAGCCCGGCATCGACCGAAAGCCCGCGCCCAAGCCCCAGCGACTGCGCCGCGGCGGGCGAGGTCAGGGCGGTGGCGGCAAGAAGCGCAAGCGCGGCAATCCGGGTCATGGCGAATCCTTATCAAATCGGTCGGCACCCTGCGTCGAAACCCGGCATCAGGGCAAGCGGAGTCTGGAGAATTTTAGACAATAATTCGCGGGTGTTGCGCTCAGGCCCGCTGGGCTTCCTCCAGTCGCTCCAGCGCCTCCATCCACAGCCCCTCGGCGCGCTGCATCGCCTCGCTGGCCTCGGCATGCTTGCGGCCCCAGGCCTCGGCCTTCTGCGCATCGTCATAGGTCGCGGGATCGGCCATGATCGCATCCAGCTTTTCCAGCATGGCGGTCAGCTTTTCGACCCGCTCCTCGGCCCGGCGGGCCTCGGCGCGCAGCTCCAGGACCTTCTCGCGCGCGGGGCGTTTGGGCGCCGGTTTCGCCTCGGGCTTCGGCTCGGACTTCTCCTCGCCGGCCAGCAGCATGCGGCGATAGTCGTCCAGGTCGCCCTGCCAGGGGCTGACCCCGCCCTGGTCCACCAGCCACAGCCGGTCGGCCACCAGGTTCAGCAGGTGCATGTCATGGCTGACCAGCACCACGGCGCCGGTATAATCGTTCAGCGCCTCGGTCAGCGCCTCGCGCGATTCGATGTCCAGGTGGTTGGTCGGCTCGTCCAGGATCAGTAGATGCGGCGCGTCGATGGTTGCGAGCAGCAGCGACAGCCGCGCCTTCTGCCCGCCGGACAGCTGGCCGACGCGGGTCTCGGCCTGGGCCTCCATCAGCCCGAAGCCGGCCAGTCGGGCGCGCAGCCGGGCCGGCGGCTCGTCCGGGCGCAGCCGGCGGACATGGTCCAGCGGCGTGTCCATCAGTTCCAGCTCGTCGACCTGGTGCTGGGCAAAATAGCCGATGCGCAGCTTGCCCGAACGCGCGATCCGCCCCTCCATCGCCTCCAGCCGGCCGGCCAGCAGCTTGGACAGCGTGGACTTGCCCTGGCCGTTGCGACCCAAAAGCGCGATGCGGTCGTCCTGGTCGATGCGCAGGTTCAGCCGCCGCAGCACCGCGCGCCCGTCATAGCCGACCGAAACCCCGTCCAGCGAGACGATGGGCGGCGACAGCTGGTCGGGCTGCGGAAAGCCGAAGCGGTGGAACTTCGCCTCTTCCGGGGCGGTGATCGGCTCCATCCTTTCCAGCATCTTGATGCGGGCCTGGGCCTGGCGCGCCTTGGTGGCCTTGGCGCGGAAACGGTCGACGAAGCTTTGCAGATGGGCGCGGCGGGCGTCCTGCTTCCTGGCCTCGGCGGCCTGCAGGGCGCGCTTCTCGGCCCGCGTCCGCGCGAAGGTGTCGTAGCCGCCGGAGTAAAGCAGCAGCTTGCGATCCTCGAGGTGCAGGATATGGCCGACGGCGCGGTTCAGCAGGTCGCGGTCATGGCTGATGACGATGACGGTATGGGGATATTTCGCCAGGTAGCTTTCCAGCCACAGCGCGCCTTCCAGGTCCAGGTAGTTGGTCGGCTCGTCCAGCAGCAGCAGGTCGGGCTGGGAAAACAGCACGCCGGCCAGTGCCACGCGCATGCGCCAGCCGCCGGAATAGTCGCTGGTCGGCCGCGCCTGGTCCTCGGTCGAAAAGCCCAGGCCGCGCAGGATGGTCGCGGCCCGCGCCTCGGCGGACCAGGCATCGATGTCGGCCAGCCGGGTCTGGATCTCGGCGATGCGGGCAGGATCGGCGGCGCTTGCGGATTCGGCGATCAGGGCGGCGCGCTCGGCGTCCGCCTCCAGCACCGTCTCCAGCACGCTCGTCGCGGTGCCGGGCGCTTCCTGCGCGACGCCGCCGATGCGGGCGCGGGGCGGCAGGGTGATGGCGCCGCCGTCCAGGCCCAGCTCGCCCCGGATCAGCCGGAACAGCGTGGTCTTGCCGGCGCCGTTCGGACCGACCAGGCCGACCTTGTGGCCGTCGGGGATGGTGGCCGAGGCGTGCTCGAACAGCGGCCGTCCGGCGATGGAATAGGATATGTCGTCGATGCGCAGCATGCGCCCCCGCATGGCGCAAGCCGCGCGCGCCGTCAATGCCGTCATCAAAGCCCCGTGCCCAGGCGCGGGCTGGGGCCGCGCCGGCTTTTCAAGCGCCGCCGCCCATGCTAACGGGGCGCGGATTTCCGCGCCACCTGCGGCCGGAACAAGGAAAAGGACGATCCCATGGCCATCGAACGCACGCTTTCGATCATCAAACCCGACGCCACCAAGCGCAACCTGACCGGCAAAATCAACGCCAAGTTCGAGGAAGCCGGCCTGCGCATCGTCGCGCAAAAGCGCATCCAGCTGACGCTGGCGCAAGCCGGCCAGTTCTATGCCGAACACAAGGAACGCCCGTTCTACGGCGAGCTGACCGAATTCATGACCTCCGAGCCGGTGGTGGTGCAGGTGCTGGAAGGCGAGGGCGCCATCCTGAAGAACCGCGAAGTCATGGGCGCGACCAACCCGGCCAATGCCGACGAGGGCACCATCCGCAAGGAATTCGCCCTCTCGGTCGGCGAAAACTCGGTCCACGGCTCGGACAGCCCCGAAGCCGCGGCGCGCGAGATCGCCTTCTTCTTCTCGGGCCTCGAACTGGTCGGCTGAGCCCGGCTTCTTCGTTCCCCAAATACCCATCGGAAAAGGCCGCCCACCGAGGCGGCCTTTTTCCTGCCGCGCCGTCACCGTTTCCCGAATACCCAAGGCAGGGCCGCCCATCGAGGCGGCCCTTGCCCTATTGCCGCCTGGCGCTCAGCGCGAACCCTACGGCCACGGCAAAGCCCACAGTGCCTTCGTCGGCATAGCTCGCACCGATGCCGAAATCGCGGCGGTCGAGCTGCATCCGGCCCTGCGCCTGCGCCACGTCGCCCTCGATGACCAGTTCGAAGGGCAGGGCGGCCTCGACCGCCTGGCCGGCGACGGTCAGCCGGCCCTGCGCGACATGCGGCTGCCCCTCGGCCGCGGGCGGCAGGATCTCGGCCTCGAAGACGGCGGTCGGATGGGCGGCGGCATCCAGGAAATCCGGTCCCTTGGCGGCGTCGCTGACCGCGCCCAGCGTCAACGAGGCGATGTCGACCTCGACCCGCACCTGCCCGGTCCGGCTGTCCGGGTCATAGGAAATATCGGCCTGCCATTGGCCGAACTGACCCGCGACCGGATTGCCGGCCTGGACGACCTCGATCTCCAGCTTGCCCTGGTCCACCGCCCAGCCCGCACCCGAGGCGGTCGCAGGCACGGATGCCGCCGGCTGCTGCGCCGCGGGCGCGTCGGCCGGAATCGAGGTCGACACCAAGGCCGGCACCAGGGCGATGCCGACCCAAAGCCCCAGCCCCGCCAGGGCCGCCAGCAGATGCGGCAGGATGCCCGAGGCCGGGGCGGTCGGTTCGGGCGCGAGCGCGGGATCGCCGGCCATGCGGTGCATGGTGCCGTCGCGGTCGATGACCGCATGTTTCAGCGCGCCCAGGACATGCAGCAGGATCAGCCCGGCCAGCAGCCACCAGCCCAATTCGTGAAAGACCCCGAAACGCTCGGACAGGGCCACGTCCTCGGGCACGAAGGGCAGGCGCTGGCCGACGGGCCAGAGGATGCGGGCAAAGCCGCCCGGCGCCGCCGAATGCAAGAGCCAACCCGACAGCGGCATGACGATCATGCCGATCCACAGCGCCCAATGCACCGCCTCGGCGCCAAGGGTCTCCAGCCGCCGCTCGGGGTGCAGGGGGCCGGGCTTCGGCTGCCCCAGCGTCCAGAGCAACCGCGCCGCCACCAGGGCCAGCGCCGCCATGCCCAGGGTCTTGTGCAGGGAATAGGCGGCGAAGATCGCCTGCATCTGCGCGTCGCCGCCCTCGGGCAGGTTGTCCGCGTAAAGCCCGACGGCGATCGCGGCCAGGATCAGGACGGCGACCGTCCAGTGGAAGAAGCGGGCGACCCAGCCATAGGCGCGGTCGGTATTGCTGGCCTTCATCGGATTTCTCCCATCGCTTCGCGCCAATGGCACCGGCAGAGCGAGACATAGGTTTCATTGCCGCCGATCTGGACCTGGGCGCCCTGGTGCAGCACGCGGCCCCCTTCGTCCTGGCGCACGACCATGGTGGCCTTGCGCCCGCAATGGCAGATGGTGCGCACCTCGCGCAGGTCGTCGGCCAAGGCCAGCAGCGCCGCCGAGCCGGGAAACAGCCGGCCGCGGAAATCGACCCGCAGCCCATAGCACATCACCGGCTGGCCAAGATCGTCGGCGACGCGGGCCAGTTGCCAGACCTGGTCCTCGGTCAGGAACTGCGCCTCGTCGACGAAGATGCAGGCGGCATCGCGGCCCTCGGCCTCGATCAGGGCGAAAAGATCGGCCTCGGGGGTGAAACCCAGCGCGGGCTCGGCGATGCCGATGCGGCTGGCGATGCGGCCGCTGCCGGCGCGGTCGTCCAGCGCCGCGGTCAGCAGCAGCGTCGCCATGCCGCGCTCGCGGTAGTTGTAGGACGCCTGCAGCAAGAGCGTGCTCTTGCCGGCGTTCATCGTGGAATAATGAAAGTAAAGCTTGGCCATGCCGGCAGATAGCCGCGACGGCCCGATGGTCGCAAGCCGCCGCGACGGGGCGGCGGCTCACGTTTGCGCGCATATCGGCAGGATCAGCTGCGCTGCGTCGATTTCGGCGCGCGCGAGGGGCGCCGGGCAGGGCGCTTGCGCGCCGCGCCTTGGGCCGGGCGGCCGGCCGGGCCGCCGCGCTCGCGGATCTTGGCCGCCTCGAAGGGTTCCTCGCCGCCGACCACGGCGATCTTGGCCTTCATCGCCTTTTCGATGGCGCGCAGCTCGCCGATCTCGGTGGGCGAGCAGAAGGCGATGGCGCGGCCGTCGCGCCCGGCGCGGGCGGTGCGGCCGATGCGGTGGACATAGTTTTCCGGCACGTTCGGCAGGTCGTAGTTATAGACATGCGCCACCTGCGGAATGTCGAGCCCGCGCGCCGCCACGTCGGTCGCGACCAGCACCTTGGTCTCGCCGGCACGGAAGCTCGCCAATGCCCGCTCGCGCTGACCCTGGCTCTTGTTGCCGTGGATTGCGGCAACCTTGAAGCCCCATTTCTCCAGAAGCTTCGACAGCTTTTCCGAACCGTGCTTGGTGCGGCCGAAGACGATGGCCAGCTCGTCCACATGTTTCGACAGGTATTCCGCCAGCAGGGTCGCCTTGTCGCCCTGGTTGACGAAATGCACGCCCTGGTCGATCTTTTCCGCCGCCTGTCCGGGCGGGTTCACCGCCACGCGCAGGGGATCGTTCAGGTAGCTGTCGGCCAGCTCCTCCATCAGCTTCGGCATGGTGGCCGAGAACAGCAGCGTCTGGCGTTCGCGCGGCAGCATCTTGGCGATGCGGCGCAGCGCGTGGATGAAGCCGATGTCCAGCATCTGGTCGGCCTCGTCCAGCACCAGATACTTGGTCTGCGACAGGTCCACGGCGCCGCGCTCGATCAGGTCGATCAGCCGGCCCGGCGTCGCGATCAGCACGTCGACGCCGCGTTCCAGCCGCTGGGTCTGCACGTTGATCGAGGCGCCGCCGACGACGCGGAACTGCCGGATCGGCGTGCCGATGGCATAGTTGTCGATATTCTCGGCGATCTGGGTCGCCAGTTCCCGCGTCGGCGCCAGGATCAGCGCCCGGCAGGTCCGGGGTTCGGGCTTGCGGCCGATGTTCAGCAGCCGGGTCAGCATCGGCAGGCCGAAGGCCGCCGTCTTGCCGGTGCCGGTCTGCGCCAGGCCCAGAAGGTCGCGGCCGGCGACGATGCCGGGGATGGATTTCTCCTGGATGGGCGAGGGGGTCTCGATCCCCAGGCCCGGCAGGTTGATCGCCACGCGCGGGTCGATCCCCATGCGGGTGAAGGCGGTGTCCATCTCGGGGATGGCGCGGCGGATGAACTTCTCTTCCGGCTCGGCGCGGTGACGGCGGTGGTTGGTGTTGGGCTTGTCGCTGCGGAAACGCGGCTTGCCGCCTTGCTGGGCGCGGGGATTGCCCGAACGGTTCGGACGGGTGGTTTCGTTCGTCATGTCGTCTTTCGGCCAGGTCGCCCGCGTATCGGCGCGCATGGCTGGGGCCGCGCGGATCGCACGGCTGGTTGCGAGGGGCGGGCGTGGATACGGTGATGCCCGCAGCCTCCCCGCGTGAATGGGAAACTGGAAAATCGGTGCCGACCTTGGCGCAAGGGCGCCGGCTGCTCACGCGGCAGCGGGCGGCAACCCGTCGCAAATGAGGGTTCCTGCCGCGAAAGTCAAGCGCGGTCTGCGGAATCCATCCAGATCGTCACCGGACCGTCATTGACCAGCGACACCTGCATGTCGGCGCCGAAGGAGCCGGTCTCGACCGGCAGGCCGAGTGCGCGCAGCGCCTCGGCAAAGCGCAGATACAGCGCCTCGCCGCGCTCGGGCGCCTCGGCGGTGGAAAATCCGGGGCGGTTGCCGGTGCTGGTGTCGGCGGCAAGCGTGAACTGGCTGACCACCAGCACCGCGCCGCCGATGTCCTGGACCGACCGGTTCATCTTTCCGGCCTCGTCGCGGAAGATGCGCAGCTTGGCCACGCGCGCGGCCAGTTTCGCCGCCGCATCCTCGGGATCGCCGCGCATGGCGCAGACCAGCACCAGCAGGCCCGGCCCGATGCGGCCGATGCTGCGGCCCGCGACCGTGACCTGGGCCTCGGCGACGCGCTGGACCAGGGCCCGCATCTCAGCCGCCCAGCATGATGCCCAGGACGACCAGCATCAGCCCCAGGACCGACGCGGCCAGCGCGGCCATGTTCACGGCGACCACCTTGCGCATGGTGGCGCGCATCTGGTCGTCGTCCGAGATCCGCGCCTTGGCCCGCGCGGCGGTGACGATGCACCATGCCAGCGCAACGAGCCCGATCACCGTCAGCCCGGTTCCGCCCCAGATCAGCCCGTCCCAGATCGTCATCTTCCGCCTCCGTCTGCCAGCGACGGCCTAGCGGCGATTGCACCCGGCTGCAAGACCGCCTAGACCCGCGGCGGAAAGCATGGAGATGGTGTCGCGGCGTTGCGCGCCGCGCATCGCGATCCGCAACAGCAAATGGAGCAGCAAATGGATTCGTATCAGGTGACTGCGGACGAACTGCGTCAGTTCGTGGAGCGGATCGAGCATCTGGAGCAGGAAAAGAAGGACATCGCCGAGCAGATCAAGGAGGTCTACGCCGAGAGCAAGGGGCGCGGCTACGACACCAAGGCGCTGAGGTCCATCATTTCGCTGAGAAAGAAGGACAAGGACCAGGTCGCCGAAGAAGAGGCGGTGCTGGAAATCTACAAGCAGGCCCTGAACATGGCCTGATGCCCTTGATCGGGCCGGCTTCCCTTGGCCCGATCCGTTCGCATGCGCTTTTGCGTCATGCCGTGCCTGCGCATCGATGTGGCTTGTCCTGGCCATCGGGCGCATGATGATCGGACTGCTACGAGATGGTGCTTTTAGGAGCCGTCTGGTTGTAGCGGCTCCGACAGGGCCGCCCGCGCACGGGCATTCCTTGACAGCTCGAGCGGTTGCTTGCCGGGTGGGAATACGGCGCAACCGACGATCACGCCATCATGAAGGTGGATCAGCCGGGGAACGGCGGAATTTGCGCGGCTGAAGCCGGATGGTGATGGTGGGAGTTGGGGTATATTTGATTACATAACTCCAATTATCGGGGAAATTCAATCTTAAGGGGTGGATTCTTGTCGAACAACCGAAATAATGTCCATTCGGGCCCCTTTTTTGTCCTTTCTACAACCAATTACTGTCCATCGCTTCGACTGGACCTGTCATAATTTCATTAATTTCAATGCATTGTCTGGAAACGCTCAATCACCGCCTGTGGCCGCGATCTGCTGCACAGGCCCGGATCCGACCCGTTGACGGTCGAGATGCTGCCCGGCAAGGTCGTGTCAATCCGTTCCGGAGCGATGGCGCGGCCTGACGGCTGCCGGATCTCCGGAGTTTCCGAACCCTCACGATCCCGCCGGAAAGCGCCGCTTTCCGAACGGCGGAGCCGTGTCTCGAAGGTGATTATGATGCCGCAACAACACGCGTTTCATCAAGGCTTTGCTGCAGGCTTCAGGGCCGACACGGCCCTCTCACGGTCCTGGCGCAATCACCGCCCTGCCC
>JAANMX010000913.1_pt1 | contig 36524 bp, 35 predicted proteins | sample 7279681 | NCBI WGS metagenome assembly JAANMX01 (sample SAMN14094542, study PRJNA606508) | bioreactor metagenome | isolation source: A lab-scale SPAN reactor treating ammonium-rich wastewater day 351 | place: Ireland: Galway | collected 2018-01-01 | reverse complement strand
GCCATGGTGGCGCCGCCGGCGGGAACGAGGGTGGTCTGTACGTGCTTCATGGGGGCGTTGGCCATGGACGCCTCGGGGTAGACGGTGTCGAAGATCTCGCCGATCACGTGGAAGTTGCTGGCGTAATTGGGGCCGCCGACGCCGAAGAAGACGCGGACGGTCTCGCCGACCTTGGCTTTCATGGGGTATTCCTTCGTGAGGGCGTCGGTGCTGCCGTTGAAGACGAAGTACTCGGGGTTCTCGTGGAGGAGCTTGTCGACGTCGAAGCCGGCGTCACCTTTCTCACCGATGGATTTCTGGGTGTATAGTTCCCCCTGCATGACGTAGAACTCGCGGTCGACGACGACCAGTGAATCGCCGAGCACGAGGGGGCCGGAGCGGATCTTGGCTTTGGGGGCAGAGTAGGTCCAGCGGGGCTGACCGGTAGTTATGTCAAGTGCATACACTTCTCCGGAGAAGTCCCCGAAATAGGCGACTCCTTCGTGCAGGGTGGGGGTGTTCCAGACCCAGTCCGAGGCCTGGAACATGGGGGCCACCGGCTTGCCCGTGGCGGGGTCGAGGATATTGACGGAGCGGTTGAGGCCGGCGACGAAGAGGTGCGTGTCGTCGAGGAGAGCGAGGGAGGCGATGGCGCCGGGGACCTTGAAGGGTTCGGGCCAGGCTTCGGAGCGGTCGGAGAGACGAATGGCGCGGACCTCGCCGCGCATGGTGGCGTAGTAGGCGACGCCATCGGCGACTGCGGGTGGGGCCCAGACAGGGGCGCCGGTGTTGAGGCCATCGTTGGGCCAGCCCGGGGCGGTGGAGCCGTCTGCCTTGTTGAGAGCGTAGAGGCGGTTCTCGGTGGTGCCGAAGAGGAGCGTTTCGCCGCTGAGGACGGGGCCGCCGACGATGCTGCCGTCGATCGAGGTTGTTCGCCACAGGAGCTCGCCATCCCTGGCCGAGACTGCCATCACCTCGCCTTTGTAGGAGCCCAGGTAGAGGCGGCCAGACTCGAGGATAGGGGTAGTGTAGACCGCTTCGAGGCGGATGCCCTTCTGCCTGGGGTTATCGCGGTCAGGGAAGGTCCAGAGGGTGGTGGCGCGGCCGCTGGAGTCAATGTCGATGGCGCTAAGGCGGTCCTTCTTCGTGAAAAGAAAGACAGTGGAGCCGTCGGCGACGGGGCTAGCCCACCCCTGGGGGCTGGGCATGCCCATGCAGGCGGAGCCGGAGATGGCGAGGAAAACGGCGAGTAACCCGGCGAGAGCCGAGCGAGGAAGGTTCACGTGGGGAATCGTACGCTGCGCGGGAGCTAAGGGGTAGCGAGGGTTCGGGCGAGGGCCAGGGCGCTGCTGGCGGTTGAGGGGGAAGGATCCCGGGCGGCAAGGCGGAGGGCGGTTCAGTGGGCGGCGTGCACGGGTGTTTCACGTGAAACGGATCGTTGTCAGAGTAGCGGGCGCGGCCGGGGCGCCCTCTACGGCCGGAGCGGGCGTTTCACGTGAAACACGCCCCGGGGTCGAGGCGTCAGGAACCCCGGGTGGTGCCGCCTGGCGACGATCGGCTAAAGCGAGTAAGCAGTCTCGTCGATACTGTTTCACGTGAAACTCCGGCGGCGCCGGCCCCGCTATTCCGGGACGGGGTCGTAGCCACGACCGCCCCCTGGCCGGCACCGGGAAAGGCGCCGCAGGGCAAGCCAGCCGCCACGCAGCGCGCCGTGGCGCTCGATCGCCTCGTATGCGTAGCGGGAACACGTCGGCCGGTAGCGGCAAACGTCCGGCATCAACGGCGAAATGGTCCACTGGTAGAGCCGGATCAGCCACAAGAACGGGTACTTCACCGTTCGTCCGCTCCCGCAAGCAGGCGCGCTCGCCGCAGGAGCGCCTCCAGGGCCGCCTTGAGCTCTGCGAAGGAGGCATCGGTCGCCCCCTGGCGTGCCGTCACAATCACATCGTAGCCCGGGATCACATCCATCCCGCGCGCCGCCTCCCGCAACCTCCTCTTGGTGCGGTTCCGCACCACCGCGCGCTTCGAAAGCCGCTTTCCCACGGCGAATCCCCAGCGCGTCATCCCCAGCCCGTTCGGCAACCTTCGCAACGCAAGGAGGGGACCGCCTGTAACGGTCCCCTCCCGGTATGCCGTATCGAACTCCTCGCCCTTGCGGAGCCGCCGCGCGCGCTCCACAGCGAAACCCGCCCTACACGACGGTCAGGCGCTTGCGGCCCTTCAGCCGCCGGGCCTTCAACACAAGCTGCCCCGCCCGCGTCGCCATCCGGTGGCGAAAGCCGTGGCGCCGCGCTCGCCGCCGCGTGTGAGGTTGATAGGTGCGCTTCGTCGCCATCGCGCGACTCCTTCGAATTCAGAACGTGAACAGCAAGCGTACCCCGTCGCCGCCTTAGCAGCGAACGCGGCTCAACGGTAGGCCCAGAGGTAGTGCGCGTAGTGGTCCATCACCCGCTCCACGTAGTCGTGCGTCTCGGAAATGTCGATCGCCTCCACGAAATCGGGCGCACGGGCCCCGGGGGCGGCATCCGCCCAGCGGATGGCGTTGCCGGGGCCGGCGTTGTAGGCGGCCAGGGCTGCGTACGGGTTCCCAAAGCGGCGCAGCTGGCCGGCGAGGTAGTAGACCCCGAACTCGATGCTCACCGCCGGACGGAACAGGTGTTCGGCTGCGAAGCCCGTTCGCCCCAGGGCCGCGGCGATGCCCTCCCCGGTCGGTGGGATAACCTGCGTTAGGCCCAGCGCCCCCGCCCGCGACCCGGCGTTTGGGTCCCAGAAGCTTTCCTGCCTGATCATCGCCGCCACAAAGAGCGGGTCGAGCCCAGCTCCGCCTGATTCCTGGTTCAATAACTCGACATAACGAACGGGATACTGAAGCCGCACAAGGTCCCCGGGGGCGTCACCTGCCACGGCGCCGGTTGCTTCAGCAAGGCGGGTCGCCAGGCGCGCACTGACATCGGCCAGGCCAAGGCTGTGAGCCTCCCTTGCCAGTTCCAGCAGCGCCCACGGCCCCGCGCCCGCCGAGGCGGCCAGCAATGCCGAGGTGGCCTGGGGACGAAGGCCCATGGCCATGAGCTCTACGGCACCATCCCCCGCGTGGGCAGGGCCGTTCCCGGTGATGCCCCGGGTGCGGAGCCAGTCGAACAGGGCATCCCAACCGGGGTCCCTCGCCTGCACCGGCTCGCGGTAGGCAACGTCGATGGCGGGCACCAGGCCCAGCTCCCGGGCGGACTCGGTCCCGTAGAAGCCCCACGGCTCCAGGCTGGAAGCGCGCCGGAACACGGCTTCGGCCGCGGGCTGGTCGCCTCGCTCCAGGAGTGCGCGGCCCATCCAGTAGAGAACCCGGGCGCCGCCCGTGTCGCCCAGCGGCTCCCAGGCGTCGATTGCTGCCGTGAAGTCCCCCGCACGGTAGTGCTCGTACCCCGCCCGGAAGGCGGCCTCGCGGTCGAATTCGCCGCGCGGCCCCTCGGTGAGGAGCGCCTGGAAGCGCGCAGCCGCGGCGAGGTGCTCGCCAGTGGATTCAACCGACCGGGCCGCCCAGTACTTGGCGCGATGAGCGTAGGCTGACCCGGGCGCGGCGGCCGCGGCGGCGTCGTAGTAAGCGACCGCGACCGCCGGCTGGCCCGCGTCCTCGTAGGCGGCGCCCAGGTAGTAAAGCCGGAACGCGAGATCGCCGGCGGCCAGGCCAGGCTCATCGATTGCCTTCAACAACTCGGAGCGGGCCTCGGCGTAGGCGCCCCGGCGGTAGTAGACGTACCCGGCCTGGCCGCGGTCGACCTCGTAGCCGGCCCCACGAAGGGAGGCGATGGCGAGCACAGCCTCCTTCGAGCCCGGCGACGAGGTGATGATGGCGCGCAACTGCGCCGCATAGGTCACTTCATCGCCGAGGTCGTGGGCCATTGTGGCGACCTCGTAGCGAATCGCCGCGCTGGCGGTTGCCGCCGCGAGCCGGGTCAGCCAGGCGAGCGCTGCCGCAGCATCGCCGGCCTTCTTCGCCATGGCGGCCTGCTCCTGGTAAGCCAGTTCGACAAGCGATGCAGGCGGCGATTGCATCGCCAGCAGTGCCGACCAGGCCGATACCGCCGCCGCGGGGTCCCCGGCCCGCCCAGTGGAGCGGGCGTATTCGGCCACGATGTAGGGCTGCAGTGCATCGTCCACAGTGGCGCTGGCGAACGGGTGAAGGCGAGACGCTGCCTCTGCGTGCCTTTCTTCCTCCCCCAGCCGCAGGGCAAGGAGGTAGGCCGCGCGCCGCTGAACCACGGAGGCGGCCGGGGCCGCCTCAATTGCCCGTTCAAGGGCGTCGATCGCGCCCCGCCGGTCGGCTGCCTCGTTGCGGGCAATCCCCTCGCCGAGCAGAGCGAGGGCGCGAAGTTCGGCGCCGGTCGCCGTTTGCGCAACGGCGCCGAACTCGCGGGCGGCGTCCTCGAATCTCCCTTCGGCGAGCGCACGATCAGCGGCGGCGAGATCCGGATGTCTTTCACCCGGGCCCACGGTTGGGCTTGCAGCCGGGGATACGCTCGCCGCCAGGGAGGGGGTGGACCCGGGCGAAACCGGGGGAGAAGGCGACGGCCCGGCGCCCTGGCGTGGCGAGGCGCTGCATGCCGCCAGGGCGAGGCTGGCGAGCACTGCGCCGGCCTGCAGTACCCTCATGGCTCCTCCCGGGGAGGTTTGCGTGAGACCAGCCCCGGGGCTGATGCTAGTTTCGTTGCGCGGGCAGGTCAAAGCTGCTGGAAGGCGCGCGTAAAGGATGGTTCCGGTGCCGTCTCCCCTCATGGAGCGCCAGTCGCGGCCGCTCGCCCTTGCCGAGGCGACGCATGAGCGGCACGCCTGGATAGAGCTCGACCTCGAGGCCGCGTATGCCAACCTGCAAGCCCTCCACGGCCACACCGGGGCAGGGGTCGAAATCATCGCCGTGGTGAAAGCGAACGCCTACGGCCACGGCGTCGCCGGGCTTGCCCCCGCACTCCAGGCCGCGGGCGTGGAGCGGTTCGCCGTCGCCTGGCTGGAAGAGGCGCTCCTGCTGCGCGAGCTTGGGATCACCCGCCCCATCATTGTCCTCAGCCACACCTTTCCCGGGGATGCTGGCAGAGCAGTCGAGCGCGACATAACGCTTACGGTTCACTCTATCGAGCTGGGGCGCGCGCTCTCCACGGCCGCAGTCGCCGCGGGCAAGACGGCAACGGTCCACGTCAAGGTCGATACGGGGCTCCACCGCTTCGGCGTGCCGGCCGAGGTGGCCGTCGCCCTGGCGGAGGCCCTGCGTAGCCTGCCCGGGATCGATGTTGAGGGCCTCTCCACCCACATGGCCAACGCCGACGAAGCCGACGACGGTTTCTCGCTGGTGCAGGCCGGGCGCTTTGCGGCGGTGGCGGAGCGTCTGCCCTGGGTGAGGTACCGCCACACGGCGAACTCGGCCACGGCGATTCGCAGGGGCGGGCTGCGATACGAGGGAGTGAGGCTTGGCCTCTCCCTGCACGGTGTGCTGCCGCCTAATACGCCCGGGCCGGCGCTCACGCCTGTCCTGTCGCTCAGGGCGCGGCTGGCCCGGGTCGCCGAAGTGGCCCCGGGTGAGGGAGTCAGCTACGGCCTCACCTGGCGTGCGGACCGCCCGTCGCGGGTGGGTCTGGTGCCCGTGGGCTACGCCGATGGCTGGAGACGGGCCCTCGGCAACCGGGGCGAGGTGCTCGTGGGCGGCGGGCGGCGCCCGATAGTCGGGCGCGTGGCCATGGACCATTTCCTCGTCGATGTGACGGACGTTCCCGGCGCCGCTGAGGGCACAGAGGTCACCCTCATTGGCGAGCAGGGCGGAGTGCGCATTACCGCCGAAGACGTCGCCACTGCGGCGGAGACGATCAGCTGGGACATCCTCGCTTCGCTGGGAACGCGCCTGCCGCGCCTGTTCCACCGGAAGGGGACGGTGGAAGGCATCGCGTAGGGGGTCTTGCGGGGTCAGCAAGGCCCGCCCGGCCGCCGGTGCGGCACTTGTGGAGCCCGGCAACGAGCCTGATCATCGAGCTACCCTGTCCTGCTGTGGGCGGCGCGGCCATCCCCGGTCGCCGCCAGCCAGCTGGCACCGAAGGAGCGCCATCCATGATTCGCCGCGACCTGCACGAAGCAAACCGCCTCTCGTGGAACGAGGCCACGAAAGCTCACAACAGCCACAAGTTCGACCAGGCGGGCTTTTTCCGTAATGGCGGCAACAAGCTGTTCCCTGAAGAGACGGAGCTACTTGGCGACGTCGCCGGGAAGGACCTCGTGCACCTGCAGTGCAACTCCGGGCAGGATTCGCTCAGTCTCGCGCAGTTGGGAGCGCGCGTGACAGGGGTGGACATCAGCGATGAGGCCATCGCCTTTGCGCGCCAGCTCTCCGCCGACTCTGGCGTGCCCGCGAGCTTCGTCCGTAGCGACATCTACGACTGGTTCGCCGGGGCGGCGGCTTCCGGGCAGAGCTTCGACCTCGCCTTCTCGTCCTATGGCGCCATCGGCTGGCTCTCCGACCTGGGCGCCTGGGCGAAGGGCATCGCCAGCGTTCTCCGGCCGGGTGGGCGCTTCGTGCTGGTGGAATTCCACCCCTTCGCCTTCACGCTCGATGATGACGGCAAGGGAGTGGTGACGTACCCGTACAGCGAGGCCGGGCCGCTCACCTGGGACGATGGCGTGAGCGACTACGTGGCCGCTTCCGGGCCGGGGCTCGCGCCCTCGGGCTACCTCGAAGGGGTGAAGGACTTCCGGAATCCCCACGTCTGCCACGAGTACGCGTGGTCGATGGCCGACGTGGTCACCGCTCTCCTCGAAGCAGGGCTGCGTCTGGAGGTATTCCGTGAGTACCTCTATGCGAACGGGTGGAGGCCCTTCCCCGGCATGCGCGAGCTCCCGGGGCGCCGCACCGCCATGCCCGAAGGTGGGCCGCAGGTGCCTCTCATGTTCGCGGTAGCGGCCGGGAAGGATTGAAGGCGATTGGTAATCGACATCGCCCCGGCGCGGTAATACAATCCTGCAACCTCAGACCGGGAACAGGGTAGAGATATGAGCACCACCATGGATTCGTTCGCGCACGTTCCCCTCTTCCGCGACCTCGACCGGAAGGCCCTGGAACGCATCGAGCGTGCCGCCCGGCAACGTTCGTTCAAGGCCGGCGAAGCGATTGTGAAGGAGGGCGATGAGGGCGTTGGCTTCTACCTCATCGCCTCGGGCAAGGTCTCGGTGACCCGCGGCGGAACGCAGCTCAATACCCTGGGTGCGGGCGACTTCTTTGGCGAGATGGCGCTGCTCGACAACCATCGCCGCAGTGCCACAGTCACTGCCACTGAGCCAACGGAGTGCATCGTCGTTCACCGTGCGGACTTCGTGGCGGAGCTCCGGGCGAACCCCGACCTGGCGATCGATCTCCTGGCGCTGATGAGCCGCCGCCTGCGCGAGCTCGACGAGAAGCTGGGCGAGTAGGGACGGTCAGGCCCCGGCCTGGCTGACTTCGAGCACGATCTTGCCGAAGTTGGCGTTCGCTTCCATGCGGCGGTGGGCGTCCGCGGCCGCCTCCAGCGGGAAGACGCTATCGACCACGATCCTCACCCGCCCTGAGGCGATGTGGGGCAGGATGCTCCGTTCGAACGCCCGCGTGGCGAGCGCCTTCTCTTCCAGCGGCCGGGCGCGCAGGACGGTGCCGCGCACCTGGAGCCGCTTTGAGAGCAGAAGCCCGAGGTTGACCTGGGCCGCGGGCCCGCCCATCAACCCCACCAGCACCATCCGGCCCTTCAACGCCAGGGCGCGCATGTTCTTCTCCCAGTAGCTCGCGCCTATCACATCGAGGACGGCATCGGCGCCGCGGCCACCCGTGGCGGCCAGCACCTCGGCGGCGAAATCCTGCTCGTGATAGTTAATGGCGACATCGAGGCCCAGATCCCTGGCGCGGGCGAGCTTCTCTTCGCTGCCCGCGGTACCCAGCACGAGCGAAGCGCCCATCGCCTTCGCCACCTGGACTGCCGCCACGCCCACGCCCGAGCCCACCGCGTGGACCAGCACCGTTTCGCCGGCGACGAGTCCGCACTGAAGCAGGGCGTCGTGGGCGGTGATGTAGACCTCGGGTGTGGCGCCTGCTTCGTGCCACGAGAGCGCCGGGGGGACCTTCATGGCCAGCCGGTGGTGGATGACGGCCTGTTCGGCGTAGCCGCCCCCGGCGAGCAGTCCCATCACGCGGTCGCCGGGGGCGAACCCCTCGGCCCGCGGGCCCGCCGCCAGGACTTCGCCCGCGAATTCGAGCCCGGGGATTTCGAACTCGGGCCGGGTGCCCGGCTGGGGGTACTGCCCCATGCGCTGGAGGATATCGGCGCGGTTCAGGGCCGTTGCCTTCACGCGAACCACCAGGTCTTCCGGCCCGGGGGCCGGGTCCGGCACCTCGCGTAGATGGAGCACTTCGGGGCCGCCCGAGGATGAGATGACGACAGCTTTCATGGCTGAAAGGCTACCAGCTGGGATGCGGCGCCCGGTAGAGGGCCCGGCTACCGTCCCGTGGCCCCCACCGCCTGCTCGCCGAGGGCCGGCTCAAGCTGACGGTCGCGAGCGATTGCAGGCCGCCTCCCAAGGAGCGCCTCCAGGGCCAGCACGCAGGCCAGGACCACTGCCCCCATCAACACCAGCGTTTCCTGTATGCCTACCCGGTCGGCAACGAAGCCGATGGGCAACGCCACCAGGCCGAAGAAGCTCCAGCTCAGCATCGAGATGCTCTGCACCCGGCCCACGTACTGGTGGTCGCTCAGCGACATGGTGAGGGAGTTGTTGAGCGACTGGAAGGCGCTGGCCAGGGCGCCCACCAGCACCATTGCCCCCAGGCCGAGGGCGAAGTTGGGGGCCATCCCCAGCCCCGCGAGCGAAAGCGCGAACGCGATGGCGAGCACCGCCTGGAAGTGCCAGGCATGGCGATGCCCGGCGTACATCGCCACCAGCACGGTGGCCGCCACCGCTCCCACAGCGCCCGCCGAGGAAAGCGCCCCCAGCCCGCCCGATCCCACGCCGTATACGTCCTTCGCGATGGAGGGCAGGAACGACTGGTAGGGGAATCCGATCATCACCACGGCAAGCGATGTAAGGATGAGCAGCGCAACCGAGGGCCGGCTGCGCACATACCGCAGGCCATCGACCATCTCGGAAAGGGGCGAGCCGCGCACCCCTGCCGGGTCGGGCCGCCCGGACGGGAGCCGCAGCATCGTCAGCATGGCGACAACGAAGCCCGCGGTGGTCATGAAGTACACGCCCCCCACGCCAATGAACTGGATGGCGATGAACGCCCCGGCGAGCGACGGCCCCACCACGCGCGTGCTGTTCATGCTCAGTTGCTGCAGCACCACGGCATTGCCGATGGCGTCCTTCTCCACCAGGTCGCTGATGAACGCCTGCCTCGCCGGCCCGATGAAGGAGAAGCCGGCGCCCTGCACTACCCCGGCAACGATGAGCATCCAGAACTCGACCGCTCCGCTCACGATCATTACCGCCAGCCAGGCCGAATTGAGGGCCACGACCGCCTGCGCCACCACGAGCACGTTCCGTTTGGGAAGCCGATCGGCGAGGACGCCACCCCAGAGGACCAGCAGCAGCTGTGGCACGCCAAAGGCGAGCATCACGGCGCCGAGGGCGCTGTTCTTGTTCGTCAGGTCAAAGGCCAGGAAGCCGCGGGCGATGACCTGCATCTGCATGCCGAGGAACGAGAAGAGAGTCCCCAGCCAGAGCGTGCGGAACTGCGGATTCTCGAGGGCGAAGAAGGTGCGGCGGAAGTACGCGCGCAGGGAGGGTAACCCTCACGTAAGAGTCGGGGGCGCGTGCCCAGCCTAGCAGAGATGGACCGTCCGCAATAACGGGCGCGGGTCCGCTCTTCCCGGCCCCTTTCTTCCCGCGTGTGCCATCATCTCAGTGGCGACCATGCGAGACGCGCACCCTTCTCCCGCTCCAACGCGATTCCGCCAGCGGGCCCTTCGTGCGGTCCTGGCGGCCCGGCACTGCCGGCGGGCCGGGCCTTGCGCGCTGCTTGCGGTGGGGCTCTGCCTCGTGGCCCTGGCGCTCGCCGGCGGCGGGTCTTCAGCTACCGCAGGGGGCGGGCCCGCCTACCGCGAAGAGGCGGTGCGCATGGTTGTCTTCTCCGAAGGTGAGTGGTGGAACGTTGACGTCCACGCCCTGGTCTTCGACGACGGCAGCGGCCGCTATGCCGAAGCGGCGGCGGCCGCCCGCGAGGCCATCCTGGCCCGCTTCCCGGGGGGCATCGAAATCGCCCCGGGCGAGGCGACCGCGCAGTACGTCCTCAATCCCTACTGGTGGCCAACCCACACAGCCGGGTGGTTCTACAACCCCGATGGCAAGACCCCCGGCCTTGGCGGTGACGAGTCCGCCATCCTCTCGTCGGCGGCGGCCTGGAATGGCGCCGGAGCGCTCTGGTCGTTTGCCTGGGGTGGCGTCACCACCGCCGGCACGGGGACCTGTTCCAGCGCGGGCCGGGACGGCCAGAACACGGTCGGCTGGGCCCCCCAGCCCGGCTCGACCCTCGCCATGACCTGCACGTGGTACACCTCCGGGGGCCCGCCCCTCCCCGCGCGCGAGTTTGACATGGAGATAGACCCGGGCTGGAGCTGGACGACAGGCACGCCCATCAAGGCCGACCTCCAGTCAGTCGTGACGCATGAGTTTGGCCACGCCCTCGGCCTCGGCCACCCGCCCCACGCCGAGTGCCCCGGGGCAGTCATGTGCGAGACCTACCTGCGGGGCAGCCTCACCCGCGAGCTGCAGGCCGATGACATCGCAGGGCTGGTCGCCATCTATGGAGCGGCCCCCACCCCGGCCCCCGTCCCTACTCCGGTGCCCACGGTTGGGCCGTATCGCAGCGTCGCCCCGGCCGTGGCGAGGGACTGACAGCTTCCCCGGCATCTACGCCGGTGCGGACCCCTACCCGGGCGGGATGCGGGCCCCGGGGATGGAGTCGTACCCTGGCAGGTAGGGTTTGATATCGAGGACGGCCGTGCCGTCGATGGCATCGAGGCCGCGCACGCGCAGGGTGGAGCCGTCAACGCCGAGGAGCTCGACCGCGGACACGCCCAGGTGGTTCGGCCGGAGCTGGCTGCGCGTCGCCATGATGCCGTACGTCTTCCCGCTCGCCAGGACCAGGGTCTCGGGCTTCTCGGGCGCACCGGCGGCAAGGTCCATGTAGAACACCACCACGATGTGCGTGTACCGTTCCAGCCCCGCCAGCTTCGCGGTGTGCTCCGGGAGCACTTCGATGGTGCTCTCGACCCTCTCCCAGCCGCGTGGCCGCGGTTTCGTCACCCGGCTGCGAACGTGCCCGATGGGATAGAGCGTCACCGGGCCCGCCACGGGGGTCCGCGGCGCGGGCTCCTCACCGGCCCGGCGCCAGAGCTTCACCGTGCAGCCTACGCCCGGGTTGCGGGCGGCGGTTGGGCCGCGGCGAGGTCGACCCCGTAGGCGGCGCCAAGACGGCGACCAAGGTCGGCGATTGACCGGCCGGCCGTGAGCCCGCCATCGACCACGATCGACTGCCCGGTGACCCACGCCGACTGGTCGCTTGCCAGCCAGGCGGCGGCCTGGGCAATGTCTTCGGGCGTGCCGCTGCGCTTGATGGGCGCGAGGTCGGAGAATGTCTCGGCGATGCGCGGCAGCATGGCTTCGGCCGCCTCGCCGGTCAGGCCGAACGGCATCGTGAAGATGTGCGTCGTCGTGAAGCCAGGGCAGATGGCGTTGGCACGCACGTTGAACTCGCCAAGCTCAACCGCAACCGAACGGGTGAGGTGAATGACGGCGGCCTTGGCGGCGCTGTAGACGTGTGGGCCAAACCCGGCCTGGATGCCGGCCACGCTCGCGGTGCTGATGATGCTGCCGCTGCCCTGCGGCTTCATCACCGCTGCCGCGTGCTTCATGCCCGCCACCACCGCCCGCAGGAGGACGGCCATTGTCCTGTCGTAGCCGTCCATGTCGGTCAGTTCGATGGGCCCGGAGACGCCGCCGAAGCCGGCATTGTTGAACATGCAGTCGAGCCGGCCCCACTTCGAAACAGCGTACTGAACGGCCGCCGCGATGCCGGCCTCCTGGGAGACGTCGGTCTGCAGGTAGGCAGTGGTGGCGCCAAGCTCCTCGGCCAGGGCCTGGCCGCGCCCTTCCTGGATGTCGGCAATGACGACGCGTGCGCCTTCTTCGGCAAAGAGCCGCACCGTTCCTTCGCCGATCCCGCTCGCCCCCCCTGTGATCACCGCAACCTTGCCGTCGAGCCGCGCCATGGGCCGCCTCCTCCCGTGAGTTGCCCCGAGTGTAGGGGAAAGGGGCGCGAAGTGCAGGGCGCCCCGGCACGGACCGTGCGGCGGCGCTGTGCGACAATCTGCCCCGTGCCCGACGTGTTGCCGCCGCCCGGGGAAAAGGCCCGCACCGTTCGCCAGATGTTCGACCGCATCGCCCCCGGCTACGATCGCGTGAACCGGGTCATGACCGGGCGGCGCGACCAGGCCTGGCGGCATGAGCTCGTGCGGAGGCTGCGCATCACCGACGCCGACCGCCTGCTCGACCTGGCCTGCGGTACGGGTGACTTTGCAGAGATTGCACGCAGGTTTACCCCGCACGTGGTGGGCCTCGACTTCGCGGGCGTGATGCTGCAAGGAGCGCGGCGCAGGGGCATCGCAGGCGTCGAATGGGTGCAGGGCGATGCGCTCCGGCTGCCCCTCCGCGACGGCTCGATGACTGTGGCCGTCTCGGGCTTTGCGCTGCGCAACTTCACCTCCATCCCCGCCGTGCTCGCCGAGCTCGCGCGGGTTATCCGGCCCGGGGGCCGCATCGGCCTGCTTGAGGTCGACAGGCCGCGCAACCCCGTGTTGCGTGCCGGGCACGCGGTCTACTTCAACCGCGTGGTGCCGCTCATTGGCGGGGCGCTCTCCTCCGACCGGCAGGCCTACCGCTACCTGCCGGCCTCCGCCGCCTACATGCCGCCGGAGGCGGAGCTGCTGGGCATGATCCGCGATGCGGGCTTCGAAAGGGTGCGCAAGCAGTCGCACATGCTCGGCGCGGCCCAGGCGATCACGGCGGTGCGCGCTTGAGCGCCGAAGCAGCGCCTGCGGGGACGATTGGCCGCGGCGCCGCCTGGAGGATGGCGGTCAGGCTGCCGACCCTGCCCGCCGCCGTGGCCCCGGTCGCTGTCGGCGCCGGCGTCGCCGTGGGGCGCGATGTGTTCGAGCTGATGCCCGCCCTGGCGGCGCTCTTCGGCGCCCTCTGCCTTCAGGTTGGGGCCAACTTCGCCAACGATGTGTTCGACTACCGGCGCGGCGCCGATACGCATGAGCGGCTCGGCCCGCCGCGGGTCACACAGATGGGCCTTCTTTCTCCCGGCGAAGTGATGGCGGGGATGTGGGTGGCCTTCTCCCTCGCCTTCGCGGCCGGCGTGTATCTCGTCTGGGTGGGCGGCTGGCCCATCGTTGCCGTGGGGCTCAGCTCAATCGTCGCCGCCATCATCTACACGGGGGGGCCCTGGCCGATCGGCTACCACGCCCTCGGGGACCTGTTCACCTTCGCCTTTTTCGGCGTGGCGGCGGTGGTGGGAACCTACTACGTGCAGGCGGACGAGACAGCCGGCCTCGCCTGGGCGGCCTCCATCGCCATGGGTTGCACGGTCACGATGATCCTGGTCGTGAACAACCTGCGCGACATCCGCACCGACCGCGCGGCCGGGAAGACCACTCTGGCCGTGGTCCTGGGGGTGCGAGGGACGCGTGCCTGGTTCACCATCCTGCTGGCCGGGGCGCTTGCGGCCGCGCTGCTGTGCTGGCCGCTGGCGGGCGCTTCGCCGGCGGTGCTGCTCGTGGCGCTGAGCGCGCCCTTTGCCGCCGGTCCTCTGCGGGCAGTGCTCGGGGGCGCGGAAGGGCGCGATCTGAACCTGACCCTCAAGGCCACGGCGCGTTTCCACCTCGTCTTCGGCGTGCTGTTCGCGACGGGGCTGGCCCTCTCCTGAACCTCAGGCGCCGCGGCTCCGGCGCGCCGCGATGCGCGCTGCCCCCGTGTGCGCCGCCCGCTCGATTGCGTCGTCGAGCGGAGGGAGGTCCACTTCCTCTCCGTAACTCCAATTCAGCGCCAGGGCAATGAGGGCATCGGCGAAGGCCGGGTTCTTCGGCAGCAGGCTGCCATGGAGATACGTGCCGAAGGCGTTGCCCGCGCGTGCGCCCTCGCTGCCATCGGCGGCATTGTTGCCGAAGCCTCGCAGCACGCGGCCGAAGGGGGCCTGGCCCGGCGCCAGGCAGGTGCGGCCGCCGTGGTTTTCGAACCCCACAATCTCACCGAACGCGGTTGAAAGCACCACGTCGCCGATGCAGCGGTCCGCGCGTGGCCCTGGGTGGCGCGTCTCCATGTCGAACACGCCTATCCCCGGGATGACGCCCCCCTCGTGGTCAACGTATCGATGGCCGAAGAGCTGGAATCCCCCGCAAACGGCCAGCACCGGCAATCCGCGGCCGATCGCCTCGCGCAGGGCCGGGCCCCGGGCGAGCAGATCATCGGCGATGCGGCGCTGCTCGCGGTCCTGACCCCCTCCGATCAGGACGAGGCCGGCCCGGGAAGGGTCGAAGGGGTCGCCCATCTCGACCTCACGGATTTCGAGCGCAATGTCTCGCCGCTCGCAGCGATACTTGAGGGCGAGCACGTTCCCGCGGTCGCCGTAGATGTTCATCAGGCCCGGGTAGAGGTGGGCGAGGCGCAACCTGCGAGGGCTCTCCATCCTCCTATCGTAGCGGGCCGAACCCCGTGGCGCCGGGGCCCTGCCCTACTCGTACCTCAGCGCCTCCGCCACCGCCACCGATGATGCCCGGGATGAGGGCCACCACGTTGCCAGCAACGAGAAGACGAAGGCCGTCAGCGAATAGCCAACGACGTCGGGCCAGGGAATGGCGAACGTGATCTTCGCCGTCCCCGCGAAGTAGCTCGATGTGAGCAGAGTCCAGGCGAGGATGGAAGCGCCGATGACGCCCGAGGCGATGCCCATGAGGGCGATAAAGCCCGATTCAAGCATGAAGCTCAGGGCGACTGTCCCCCGCTGGTAGCCAATCGCGCGGAGCATGCCGATCTGCTGGCGCCGCTCTACCACGGAGCGCAGGGAGATCACCCCGAGCGCCGCTATCCCCACGAACAGCCCGAGGGCCATGAACGTCTGCAGTACCCGCATGAAGCCGCGCGACATGGCCATGACGTCCTCGATCATCTTCTCGATGGACTCGGCCTGCACTCCCTTTGTGACGAGGGCTGCCTTGATGGCCTTCGCCGCCCGCTCGCTATCGGTCCCCTCGGCCACGCGCAGGTACCAGGTCTGGTAGTCGGGCTCGCCGTAGAGCGCACGGTAGTCCGTTTCGTTCACATAGATGCCGAAGAGGATGTTGCCGGGAATGCGTCCGCTGAGGACGCCGGCGATCGTAAGCATGCGTGCCCGGCCCGTAACCGGGTCGCGGATCTCGACCTGGAACGGCTCGAACGTGTCATCCTCTATTTCTACGTCCAGGTGGAGCCCCCCAAAGCTGCCGCCCATGCCCGCCGGCTGCACTGCCGATGAGTCGATGAGGGCGACCCCGGGAGTCGTGCGCACCGCTTCGAACACCTCGCTGGCGTTGGCATAGCCCCGGGCGCGCCCTTCGAGCTCCATGCGCGCCTCGCGATAGAAGGCCTCGTCGCCGGCGATGATGGGGTAGTCGGCCCATTCGCCGCCGGGCGCGCGCGCCTCCTGCGATTCGTTGTCGAACTGGGTGGTGCGGCCGGTGGCGGTGATAACCGAGGGGTCAAACGATCCCTCAGTCCGTAACTCGCCGATGAGGTCATCGATCGGGTTGTTGCGGTTGGTGCTGGCGAGGATGTCCCAGCCGCCGGTGCCTTCGTCGCCCGCGAACATGTCGAGGAAGCTGGAGTTGATGATGCCCATGACCGTGATCGCAAAGACCACCAGCGAGAACATCGCGATCGTCATGCCCGTGCGGAAGCGGCTCGCCAGAGGATAGGCGATGCCCATCTTGAGGGCAGGAGCGAAGCGGGGAAAGCGAACGCTGACCACGGCGAGGAGGCCGAAGACGCCCGTGCAGACTGCCACCATGAAGAAGAGCTGGCCAAGGCCGTCGGCAAAGTCGCCCGCGAGCACACCAATGGCGATTGCCAGGACGGTCAGCACCCCCAGGACCAGCGCCGGCCGGTAGCGGCTGCTGTTGCTGCGGACGGCGAAGAGGGAGGTGAGGAGGCGGGCGTTCCAGACGATGAGGAGGGTGAAGGCGGTGACGATCATGATGCCGGAGAAGACGAACATCTCCATGTTGCTGTTGAACTTGCCGAAGACGGCGTCGTGCCAGTCGCCGGGTGCAAGCCAGTAGACGGCGAGGAAGGCGCCGACGGCGGACCACATGGGACGCCTGGGCAGGCGGTACCATTCGCCAATCGCGGCGCCCCCGAGCGGGATGAGCGAAACGCCAAGCGTGAAGAAGAAGGCCTGCCGGGTTTCGAGCCCCGCCCAGATGAAGAGGCCGGAAGTCACCAGGGCCGCGGGGCCCAGGATGCGCCCCCAGGGAAGCCCCAGCCCCTTGCGGAGGAGCAGGTAGAGGCCCAGCGGAGGCAGGAGCATTGCCGGGACGCCGAGTATGAGCCAGGGCCAGCGAATGCGGCCGCGGCCACGCTGGCGATCGCGCGCGTCGGCCTGCCCGCGAATCGCCGCCACGATGTTCAGGTAGCTGATTCGCACCGAAGAGATGGCCACGGTCACGAACGTCAGGACCGCGCCCAGGCAGAAGCTCACCACGAGCGACCGTGGGGTGACGTGTGGGGTGATGTAGTACAACACATCGCCGAACGCGAGGCGCACGCCACCCACGACAAGGATGAACGCCGCTGCCACGCCCAGTGCTACGCCCACCACCCCCGCCAGCAGGTCGTAGGCCATACCCTCGGCAAGAAAGGACTGGACCAGGTTGATGCGCTGCGCGCCCACGGCGCGGGCAATGCCCATTTCCGTCCGCCGCTCGGCCGCGAGCATCACAAAGAGCGTGAAGATGAGCATGGCCCCTGCCGCGATGGAGAACAGCCCCATCACGATGAACATGGTCGTGAAGACGTTGCCAACGAGTTCCGCTTCATGCACGGCATCCTGCTTGTTCTTCTCCACCTGGAACACCAGTCTGCCGAGTCCTGCGCCCTCGCGGGCGGCCGGGTCGGCAGCAAAGGCCTCGAGCCGGGATGCCGCCGCATCGGTGCGGGAGAGCGAGCTGCGCACTGTCCCATAGAGGACAACGCTGATCGAGTTGATCTGCCCCTCGCGCCCGGTGAGCTGCTGGAGGGTTTCAAGCCTGACAGCAAGGGCCGGTATCTTTTCGCCGCCGAATTCGAGCGCACCGCTGGAGCGCTCGTCCTTTACGATGCCGGCCACGCGAAGGGGCGCCAGCTCGCCGCCAATGGCGAGGAGGATCGTGTCGCCGGTCTTTGCGTCGAGCTTGTCCGCGGCCGCCTCACCAAGCAGGGTCTCATCGGCGCCGAGGGCGGAGAGGTCAGGCTTCCCGCCGCCCGCGTAGGTGAGCCCGCCAAAGCGAGTCAGCCGCTGGGCGTCGAACCCGGCAACGAAAGCAAAGGGCTCCGAGAGGCGGGTGCGCGGGTTCACGATGGGGAGCGGCTCGAAAAGGAAGGGCATGAACCCCTCGATGTCCGGGTCGTCCCGGAAGATCTCTTCGAGAGAGGAAGCCACTTCGTGCGGGACGTATCGCTCTTCGGCGATCGAATCACTGCCCTCGGGCGGCGCGTCTTCAGCGCGGAAGTGGTGGATGCTCAGATCGGTCCGCTGCAGGTTGTCGTACGTGAGCTTCGTGATGCTGTAGTCGAGCGTGTCGCCCGTGGCGAAGGCGGCGGTGATGATCACCGTCGCCAGCATGAGACCAAATACAATGAGGATGCTTTGCGCACGCCGCCTGCGGATGTTGCGCAGGCCCATGCGAAACATGAGCCGGTTTGAGAGGTAGACCAGCCCCACGCCGGCGCTGCAGATGGCGAAGAGCGCCAGCAACACGAGCATGATGGTGGTCATGGAGATTCCGAAAAGCTCGTTCACCGGGGACGGTCCTCTCCCACGATGACCCCATCGCGCATCCGGATGATGCGGTCGCAGCGTGCCCCGATGGAATCGTCGTGCGTGACGATGACGAAGGTCTGGTGCTGCTCGCGGTTGAGCCGTTCCATCAGAGTCATCACCTCGTCCGCGGTCTGCGAATCGAGGTTCCCGGTGGGCTCATCGGCCCAGACGATGGCGGGGTTGTTGACGAGGGCGCGGGCGATGGTGACGCGCTGGCGCTGGCCGCCGCTCATCTGTGCGGGCCAGTGGCTCGCCCACTCGCGCAGGCCCACCTGTTCGAGCGCTTCCGTGGCGCGGGCGCGGGCTTCCTGGGCGCCGACCCCGGAAACGACCAGCGGGAGCTCGACGTTCTCGACGGCGGAAAGCACGGGGAGCAGGTTGTAGGTCTGAAAGACGAAGCCCATGCGGCGCGCGCGGTAGAGCGTCTTGGCACGATCGGCGAGGGTGGCGATGTTCGTGCCCTCGATGAATACCTCGCCCGTGTCAATCGTGTCGAGGCCCGAAAGGCAGTTGAGGAGGGTGGTCTTGCCGCAACCCGAAGGGCCCATGATCGCCACCATCTCGCCCTTCGGGATCTCAAGCGAAACGCCGCGAAGGGCATGCACCTCAACAGCGCCCGTGTTGTACGTTTTGTGAAGGGTGCTCGCGCGGATGATGGGCCCGCCGGCCGGCAGGACGGCGGTGGCGGCAGGTTCGGTGTGGGCCATGTGGATTCCCCCGGGGGCAGTGCGTTGGTGGCTGGCTTACAGCCTGGGGTTGTGCCGGGGTCCCGGCGTTGTCATACGGTGTGGTGCAGCCGGCGGCGGCCGCCACGTCTGAGCGGTGCGGAAATCAGAGGACCATCGCCCCAAAGGCAGTTGCGGACGAGGGAGCGATGCTGCCTACTGATTGGATGACGCAGGAATCTCCCGTCGTGCGGCTGGCGGCGCGTGTGGTGCTGTTCGACCATGAGGACCGCGTGCTCCTCTTCCGCGCGGCGATGCCGCGGGCCGATGGCGGCCCCTCCCGCCCCTTCTGGATCACCCCGGGCGGGGGCGTTCAGCCGGGGGAGTCGCCCGCCGAGGCGGCGCGGCGGGAGCTTCGCGAGGAGACGGGGCTCGAACATTCCGGGCTCGGCCCCTGCGTCTGGCTGCGGCGGCATGTGTTCCACTGGGAGGGGGCATGGATCGAGCAGCGCGAGAGCTACTTCGTCGCGCGCACGGCGGCCTTCGAGGTGAGCACCGACGGGCACGAGGAGCTGGAGAGGCGTTTTCTCCAGGAGCACCGCTGGTGGAGCATCCCCGAGATCGCGGCTTCGGCCGACCGCTTCGTCCCCGGCAACCTCGCCAGCCTGGCGGCGCCGCTGGCGGCAGGCCAGTTCCCGCCGGAGCCGGTTTCGGTCGGAGTCTGAGCGGCCGCGCATGGCGGGCTGGCCTCAGGCGAAGGCCCCCGGCTCGGCGCCGGGCTGGGATTGGCTGTTGGCGGGTTCCTCTTCTTCCGGGGCGGCCATGCCCTGGAGAGCGGCGATCAGGTCGGCGGCCTCCTGCGAGTTGATCTTCCCCTGTTCGAGCATCTGAAGGATGCGGAACTCTTCGGCCTCGTGCCGGCGGGCGGCCGCCGGTCGCCCCGGCCGGGTAGCCCGGGTTGGGGGAGGGGTGGCCGGTGCCTGCCCGGGCTGTCGCGAACGCACCGAGGCTTCGCCGACACCGGTGCTGATGGTGGCGCGGATGTTCGCGTCGGCAGGGCCAGCCGGGTATTCGATCTTCTTGCGGCCCATGCCGCTGTTCACGTTGAGGCGCACCTGGTGGCCCGCGGGCAGTCGCAACTCCACTCGCCCAATCCCGGCATTGGCGCGATAGTCGCCCTCGGCCACGTCCGCGATGTCCATCAGGAGGTCGCCCGTGCCTGTGTCGCACGTTGCCAGGCCGTGATGGTCGTAGATGGCGATCTTGCCGGCGCCCATGCGAGCATCGAGCGAGGCGCGCGTCGAATAGCACTGGATCTCGCCCGCACCGGCGTCGAGCCGGATTGTCTCGCAGGCCAGGTCGCGCACGTGGATGGTGCCGTAGCCGAGGTTGACTCTTACCTCCGATGGCCCCGGCGCCAGGCGCACGACGGTGACGGCCCCCTGCTTGCGCCGGAAGAGCCACCCCACAGAGAGGGTGACGCGGATAATGAGGCGGGGGCCTTCGCGGGAGACCTCGAGGGTGGGCGCGGTCTTGCCGCTCCCGGAGACAAAGCCGGGCGTTTCGTTTTCGCGGCAGAGGCGGACGGTGACCTTGCCGGCGGTCTGGTCGACCTTCACCTCCTCGATGCCCTCCAGGGAAAAGAGCTGCTCCGCGTATATCCCGTCGGTGGGTTCTTCATCGTCGGCGAACCGTGGCGGGCGGGGAGGGCGGCCTGGCCCCGGGTGCCGGAATGGCGGTGGGGGGGTGCTCCCGGTCAGACTGTGGGTGAGCTCGCGGGCCTTGCCTCGCGCCTCGCGCCTGAGCCGGCGCTCCATCTCGCGGGCTTCGTTGCGCAGGCGGGTGGCCTCGGCGCGGGCGCTCTCCCGCATCCGGTCGGCCTCGCGGCGCAGGCGTTGAGCCTCTTCGCGGGCCTTTCGCGCCTCTTCGCGCGCGCGATTGAGGTCATCTCGCCAGTCAGTCACCGGCGGCACCCAGGGCGCGAAGCTGTTCGGCGGCCTCAGCAGCGCTCAGGCGGCCGGCCGCCAGGTCATCGAGCACGCGCTGACGGCGCTCGGCGTCGCGCGGGTCCTCCCCCGCCTCGAAGCCCAGCGCGATGAGCACGTCGTTGAGCCGGGCGACAACCGTGGGGTAGGAGACCCCGAGCTCCTCTTCGACGTCCTTGATCTTGCCGCGGGCACGCAGGAAGACTTCGACGAAGTCGAGCTGGTCACGACTGAGACGGGCGAGCGGCCCGGCGTCGAAGTGGCCGTCGACGCCGATCTCACAGGCCGGGCATTCGAGGCGGCGAACCTCCATAGGTCCTCCGCAACCGGGGCACGAGCCGACAAACCGGGCCATTCTTCCTCCCGCCTAGTGACGTACGAGCGATGCCCGGTGGGGCGTCGCAGGGGATTCGGCGGGGCCGCGTGACCAGCGTCGCACCGCGGCAGCAGCGCCTTCCAGGAGGGCCGCGCCCGCGCCGATCAGTCTCACGACCGAGGACGATCCGCCGGCGCGATAATACCCCGCCGACTGGTAGCGGGTGCGAACGAAATCGCGAACCAGCTCATCGGGAAGCCAGATTGGCAGGTCCATCTTGAGTCTCCTTGTACCCCGCGGCTCGTCACGACGGGGATGCCATGAAGATAATCGGGCATTCCCAGAACAAAGTCAATATGCAACTTGAAAAAATCAAGACTTACCTTGACTTTCTTGAGAACGATAAGTGCAATGCGGCCTGGCATCCTTCCTGCAGGCCCCGGTCAACCTCGCCGGAGTGGCAGGGAGCATGGACGCCCGGCTGTTGCGCGTTCTGCCTTTCACCGGTGAGGATTCCCCGGCCGCCGTCCCCGGGCGGGCTCTGCGCGTTCGTTGCCGGCTACCGGAGATGGCTGGTCCGCCTGCGCTCTGCCCGGCGGGCTACAGGCTCCCCACCCAGGTCACGTTTGCGGGGAACGCGGGGAGCAATGCGTCATGCAGCTTCCGGTCGGCAGTGACCAGCGGGCACTGTTCGCGGAGGGCCGCCGCCACATAGAGGGCGTCATAAACCGTGACACCGTAAGCCATCGCGAGGTCGAGGGCTGGCTCAACCAGGAGTTCGGGGTCGAGCGCCACGATTGGAGCCGTGGCTACAAGGGAGTACGCGCGGAGGACTTCGTCAGAGGTTATCTCTCCCCGGCGCCACTTCTTCCAGAGCGTGTTTGACACTTCAATCAAGAAGAAGTCCGGGGCCAGCAGCACATTCCCGGGTGTATTCAGGCGGAGGGCCCTTTCGGTGTACTCCTCTTCCACCAGCCACTTCACAACGACGCTGGCATCAACCACGAACCGCGTCATAGGTCGCGGCCGTGATCAGTGTCGCGGTCCTCGCGGATAAGGTCGGCGCTGTCTGTCTGCGGGCGGTTCGCTGTTGCCCTTCGCAATTCCGCAGCGAGCGTCCAGAACTCGTTGCGGCGCACCTCCTCAGCCCTCGCCTCCTCGAGCAGGGCCGTGATTTCCGCCTGCACCGATCGGCCGTGCCGCGCCGCCAGCGACTTGATGAAGTCCACCGTCTCCGGCTTCAGGTTGCGAATCAACAGGTCGGGCATCGCGGCGCTCCCGGGCGTGATATCAAAATGATATCACGCGCGCCTTTCAGTTCACGCGGCGCTGCACGCCCTTCCAGTACTGGTCCCGCAGCACGAACTTCTGCAGCTTCCCCGTCGCCGTTCGCGGCAGTGACTCCACGAAGTCCACGGAGGTAGGGCACTTGAAGTGCGCCATCCGCTCCCGCGTGAACGCGATGATCTCCTCTTCCGTCGGCCGCTGCCCTTCGCGCAGAACGATGAGCGCCTTCGGCGTTTCGCCCCACTTCTCGCTGGGAAGGCCGATGACGGCACACTCCAGCACCGCGGGGTGCTTGTATAGGCAGTCTTCGATCTCAGATGAGGAGATGTTTTCGCCGCCGGAGATGATTACGTCCTTCTTGCGGTCGACGATGTGGATGTTCCCGTACTCATCCCAGACGGCAAGGTCGCCGGTGTGGAAGTAGCCATCGTAGATCGCCTTCGCTGTCTCCTCCGGTTGTTCCCAGTACCCCTTGAGGATCACGTTCGAACGCGCGCAGACCTCGCCGATGCTGTTGTTGTCCATGGGCACCGGGTTGCCGTTGTCGTCGAGAACCTGCACGTCCACCCCGATCGCCTCAACCCCGGCCCGCGACCGCCGGGCGTAGTCATCGGGATGGGAGTGGAAATCGGGCCGCGAAACGGTCAGGATGGGCGCCGTCTCGGTGAGGCCGTAGATCTCGATGAACTCCCAGCCGAGCTCCCGTTCGAGGCGCTCGACGAACGCTGCCGGCGGGGGCGCACCAGCCACGGTGAACCGCGGCCTGGTGGTGATCTGGTGCTTCTCCCTGTCCGGGTAGGTGAGGATGGTGTTGAGGACCGCCGGCGCCATGCAGGCGAACGTTACCTTCTCGTCGGCGATGAGCCGGTAGATGTCCTCGGCGACGACGGCGCGCAGCACGACGTGCGTCGCCGCCATCGCTGTCAGCGCGAAGGGCCCGCCCCAGCCGTTGGCATGGAACATCGGCAGGGTCCACAGCTCAACGTCCTCGTGCCGGATGCCGAGGTGGGCGATGAAGTTGTAGGCGTTGATGTAGCAGTTCCGGTGCGTGAGCATCACGCCCTTGGGGCGCGAGGTCGTTCCCGAGGTGTAGTTGATCGAGGTGGTGTCGTTCTCGTCCTGCTCGACGTGCGGTGTTGCCGTTTTCGGAGCATTCATGATGAGCCGCTCCCAGTCGGTCCAGCCGGGAGGCGCCTCGCCCTCGTCCTGGGCGACGATCCAGTGCTCCACCGTCTTGAGCTGCGGCCGGATCTCGTCCACCACCCTCGTTTGTTCCCAGTCCACCAGCACCGCCTTCACGCCCGCATGGTTGATGATGTACTCGTGGTCTGAGGCCACCAGGCGGTAGTTGAGCGGCACCAGGATGGCGCCAATCTGGGTCACGCCGTAGTAGCTCTCCAGGAAGAAATGGGAGTTCGGGCTGAGGATGCAGACGCGGTCGCCCTTGCGGATGCCCAGCGAGAGGAGGGCATGGCCAAGCTGGTTGACGCGTTCCTGGAACTCGCGGTAGGTGTAGCGGTGTTCGCCATCGACTATGGCGGTCTTGTTCGGATAGAGCTTTGCCGCGCGGCGGAGGAAATCGTTGATGAGCAGCGGAACTTCCACGGTTCGCCCCCGGTGTGGGAGATGCCCGCGATCTTACTACGAGATTGCGGCGGTGGAATCGCCTACACCCCTCCGGCCCACGGGTTCACCACGCGCACGCCGCACTGCTCGAAGTCGGCCCCGTTCCGGGTCACTACCGCGAGTCCATGCACAAGGGCCGTGGCGGCGATGAGCGAATCCAGCACGGGCAGCGTCCTGCCCCGCCTCTCGGATTCGCCGCACAGGTCGCCCCAGGCAAGAGCGACCTCCAGGCCGGTCGGCAGAATGCGGTCCTCGAGGCCTGGTACGAGAGTGTTGTTCACCCACGACTCCAGCCGGCGACGACTCGCCGAGGGAGCGAGGCGTGCGATGCCGCGGCGAATCTCGCCGATCGTCAGCGCACTCGCGAAGAGGTCGTGATCGTGCTGGTCCCTGAACCACCCGAGCACACGCTCGTCGGGGCGGGGTTTCTGTGTCTCGGAGAACACACAGGTGTCCAGCAGGTACATCAGAGGTCGATTTCGCGGCCGTAATCATCCCGCCGCTCGATCACGACTCCCGACCCGCGCAGTGGTGAGTTGAGCAGCACCTCCAGGAGCGTCTTCTCCTTCTCTGACTTCCCGGCCCTCTCCCGCCGATACTCGTCCAGCGAAACCACTACCGCGACCTCCTTGCCCCGCACGGTGATCGTCTGCGGGCCCTCCGTCTGGGCGCGGCTTACCACCTCGCTCAGCTTGTTCTTTGCTTCCTGCAGCTGCCAGGTTCTTCCCATCGTTCACCAACCCTCCTGTCTAGACTGTCTAGACAGATACTATCATCTGCCCGCGTCGCCGAATCCCCGTGTCCTTCCAATAGCGTAAACTCGCGCCACAATCCTCTTCCCGGAGCAGAATCATGAAGGTCGCCATCAGCGTCGGGCCTTTCAACGAAGACTACGAAGCGGCAGCAGCCTACGTTCAGGAGGCAGAGCGGCTCGGCGCCGCCATCGCCTGGACGGCGGAGACCTGGGCCCACGACGCGGCCACCCCCGTGGCCTTCCTCGCCGCAAGGACCTCCACCATCAGGCTCGGCACCGGCATCATCCAGGTCGCGGCGCGCACCCCGGCGAACATCGCCATGCTCGCCATGGCGCTGGCGGCCATGTCGCACGACCGTTTCATCCTGGGCCTGGGCGCGAGCGGACCGCAGGTGGTCGAGGGCTGGCACGGGGTGCCTTTCAAGGGCGCCGTCCAGCGTGTCCGCGAAACGGTGGAGATTGTCCGCATGATTACCCGGGGCGAACGGCTGGCCTACCAGGGCAAGATCTTCACGCTCCCGTTGCCGGGGGGTGAAGGGAAAGCCCTGCGCACGGGCGCAAGGCCGCGCAACATCCCCGTCTACCTCGCCACCCTCAGCCCGAAGAGCCTGGAAATGACCGGCGAGATTGCCGACGGCTGGCTGGGGACTTCCTTCATGCCCGAACACGCGGACGTGTTCTTCCGCCATATCGCCGCCGGGGCGGCCCGCGCCGGCCGCTCACTGGCCGACCTCGACCTCCAGGCCGCCGCCGGCGCCGTCGCCTTCTCGGACGACGTCGAGAACCTGATTGCGCCGCGCCGTCCCGGCCTCGCCTTCACACTGGGCGCGATGGGCTCGCGCCAGCACAACTTCTACAACGACGCCTACAAGCGCGCCGGATTCCGAGAGGCCGCCCTCGAAGTGCAGGCGCTCTGGCTCGAAGGCAAGCGCGAGGAGGCCGCCGCCCGCGTCCCCGATGAGATGGTGCTCGGCTCCAACCTGCTCGGCACGGAGGCCATGGTCCGCGACCGTCTGCGCGCCCACCGCAAGGCCGGCGTCAACACCATCCAGGTCCAACCGGAAGGGCGCAGCCTGGCTGAGCGCATTGAGACCCTCGGGCGGCTCATGGCCCTTGTCCGGGAGGTCAACGCCGAATAGGGGCCCCGGCCCCGGAGGGCCCGGTTTCTTATTCGCCGGCCCTGATACACTCGGCCTCGTGGCCGAGATCCGCATCCCTTTCGCAAAGCCCTCTATCGACGAGGACGACATTGCGGCGGTGACCGAGACCCTCCGCAGCGGCTGGCTCACAAGCGGCCCCAACGTGCGGGCACTTGAGGCCGAGCTCGGCGCCTACTGCGGGGCGAAGTACGTCAACGCAGTCAATTCGGCCACGGCCGCCATGCACCTCGCCCTGGCCGCCTGGGACATCGGCCCCGGCGATGAGGTGGTCACCACCCCGTACACCTTCTCCGCAACGGCCTCGGTCATCGTCCACGTTGGCGCTACCCCGGTCCTTGCCGACATTCGCGAGGGCGATGGGAACATCGACCCCGCGGCAGTGGAGCGGGCTATCACCCCGCGGACGCGGGCAATCATACCCGTGCATTACGCAGGCGAACCCTGTGACATGGACGCGATCATGGGGATCGCCCGGCGTCATGGGCTGAAGGTGCTGGAAGACGCCGCCCACGCGGTGGGCGCATCCTATCGTGGCCGCCCCGTCGGCTCGATCGGCGACGCGACGGCCTTCAGCTTCTACGCGAACAAGAACATGACCACAGCCGAAGGCGGCGCCCTCGCCACGGACGATGAGGCCCTGAGCGACCGGGTCCGCGTGCTCACCCTTCACGGCATGACAAAGGACGCCTGGAAGCGCTACGACGCCGGGGGCTCCTGGCGCTACGACATCGTCGACTTCGGCTTCAAGGACAACCTGCCAGACCTGGGCGCCGCGCTTGGCCGCGCCCAGCTTCGCAAGCTCGACCGGCTGATAGAGGAGCGCTCCCGCGTGGCCCGGCGCTACATCGCGAACCTTGGCGGCGAGGAGCACCTGGTCCTGCCCTCGTTCAGCGAGGAGAGCCGCCAGGCCTGGCACCTCTTCGTCGTCCGTGTCAGGAACGAGCAAGCACCGGCACCGCGCGACGAGGTCATCCGCCAGCTGGCGGCGCGCGGCATCGGGACTTCAGTCCACTTCATCCCCCTGCACTTCTTCACCGCCTACCAGCGGATGGGCCGGTGGCAGAAGGGCGACTTCCCGGTCGCCGAGCGCTTCTTCGAAGGCGCCATCAGCCTGCCGATGTACCCGGACCTGGCGAGCGAGCAGGTCGATGAGGTGTGCGCCGCCCTGCGGGAGATCCTGCACCCGTAGGGCGGCGCTTCTAGCGGCCGGCGAACTCCGGCTCGCGCTTCTGCACGAAGGCCAGGGCAGCGTTGCGGTGGTCCTCGGTGAGGCCGCTCGCGATCATGTTCTCCGCTTCCCGCGTGAGGGCGTCCGAGAAGGTGTTCGTCGCACCGAAGGCGATGTTGTCCTTGATACGCCCGTAAGCAAGCGTCGGGCCAGCGGCGAACTTCCTTGCCAGCGTCATCGCCGATTCGAGCAGCTGCTCCTGCGGCACCACCCGGTTGACCAGGCCGAGCGCCAGCGCCTCTTCCGCGCCCATGATGTCCGAGAGGAAGTAGAGCTCCTTCGCCTTCGACGGCCCGACGAGGCGCTGCAAGAGCCAGGTCCCGCCGAAGTCGCCGCTAAAGCCGACCTTCGAGAAGGCTGTTGTGAAGCGCGCCTGGTCGCCGGCGATGCGGATGTCGGCGGCGAGGGCAACGCTCAGCCCGGCCCCCGCGGCGACGCCATTGACGGCGGCGATTGTGGGCTTGGGCATCTCGTAGAGGAGCCGCGAGATCTCCTCCTGCTGGCGGAGGGTATCGACCCGTCCGAGCAGGCCGCCAGCAGGGTTGGCGGCGTTGCCTTCGGCCATGGCCTTTACGTCTCCGCCGGCGCTGAAGGCCCGGCCTGCGCCGGTAACTACCACGCAACGCACTGCCGGGTCGTCGGCCAGTTGTTTGCCCGCGACGCACAGCGTATCGAGCATCTCCGGGTTCATGGCGTTCAGCGATTCGGGCCGGTTCAGCGTAATGACGGCGACGGCGCCATCGCGTTCGATGCGGACAACGTCCGGCATGGATTCCCTCACAAATGTCCTGGATTCAGGGCATTGTAGCGCGATGCCGCTCAGGCTGCCGGGCCCGCGCGGGCGGCATTCCTCTGGCCATCAAACACGGCCGGTTCGCGGATGAGAGCTCTCGCGCCAATGGCCGCAGCGACCAGGATCAGGCCAATGACGAGGTAGACCGCTTCGATGCCGAGCAGGCCCCCCGTGAACCCGCCTGCCAGCGGCCCCACCAGCAGCGCCATCGATTGCATGCTCGCCGCAAGGCCGAAGGTGCTGCCCTGCTTCCCCTCGGGGGCGCTGGCGGCAATGAGCGCGTTCGTTCCCGGGACCATTGCCCCCTGGAAGAGCCCGACTGCGCCGAAGAAAAACATGAAGGCGGTGAAGGAGCCCGCAAGGAAGACGGGGATGTAGAGCACCCCGGTCACCAGCGCGGCGCCGGTAACGGCGTTCCGGTAGCCCCAGCGCGCGCCGAGCGGCCCAACCGAGAGCGCGGCAACCGTGCTCGTCAGGCCAATAATCCCGAAGACGAGCCCTGTCGCGGCCTCTTCCTTCAGGTAGAAGGATGCGCCGGGGAGCGCGAGGTGCACCTTCTCCGTTCCGTCGGCCGAGGTCGCGGCGAAGTCATCGATGCTGATTGGCATCACCGGCCGCACGTAGGTGGTGCTCAGCCAGAGGACGAACAGGAAGAGCAACATGACGATCACCTGCCGTTCGGAGACGACGACGCGCAGGTTCCCCACGATGCTGCCGCTGCCCCTGCCGTGAGGGTCCTTCCCTTCGCCGCTGCCAGCGAACGACTCCTGTGGTTCACGCACAAACGAATACGCCAGCACGGCGGCAATGCCATAAAGCGAGGCGCAGAAGAAGAAGGAGTTGCGGATACCAAGCGTGGCGGCCGTAATCCCACCGAGCACCGGCCCCAGCATGTTGGCCGTGAACTGACCGGTTTGAAGCAGGCCAAGCGCGTAGCCCGCGCGCTCCCGGGGCGTGGTCGCGGCCACCAGCGCCGCCGCCGCGCCCATGGTTCCGGCGAAGGCGCCCATCATGAAGCGGAGCGCCACCAGCTGCCAAACAGCGTGCACCAGCCCCATGATGCCGATGAGCACCCCCGCTCCCACAAGTGCGCGGATGAACATCATCTTCCGCCCGAACCGGTCCGAGAGCGCCCCCCAGATGGGCGCCGTGAGCGTCAGCGAAAGGCCGGTCACGCTCGCCGTCAATCCGGTGTAGTAGGAGACTTCTGCCTTGCCGGTGACGCCCAGCTCCTGGATGTAGAACGGCATGAACGGGAACACGAAGTTCGCACCGAGCAGCCCCACGAAGACGCCGATCCAGATGAAGACAAGATTCCGCTTCCAGCTGTGACCGGCGTAGCCGTCGCTGCTGCTGGCCGTTGCGGCGGCATCGGCCGCCATCAGGCCATCCTGCCGGGGGCGGCCGTCTGCCTACGTTGAGCAAGGAGCACGGAGCATGGTCCGGGGAAGGGGCTATCGCCATCTTCGCAGCATCCCTTCCTTGGGTCACGGCCCCGCCCGCCACCTCCGAACCTGGCCGGCGTGCTCCTCTGCGTGTTCCGCGAGGTGGCCCACCAGGTTGGCAAGGCTCAGCCGCCCCCGGTCAGGGTGGAGACCAACGCGCTGCCAGGCGGCCGCATCGCACTGTTGCAGGAGCTCGGCGTTGGCCCAGCGCGCCTGCTGGAAGAGCCCCAGCGCGAATTCCGGGTCGCGCCACAGGTAGTGCAGCCGCCGCTTCCAGGCCTCCGGGTCGAAGCCGGGCAGCGCTGGCTCCTCCCCGGCAATAATCAGCCGCAGCTGGACCGACCCCACCAGCTCAGCATCGGCCAGGTGCATGACCACATCGCGGATCGACCAGTCGCTCCCCCTGGGCCGCTGGTTGAGCGTCCACGCGTCGAGCCCGTGCACTGCCTCGCGGACAAGCGCCGGTCCGCGGACAAATCGTTCGAAGGTGTTGCTCACATCGCGGGGGATAGCTGGCACGTCGGTTTCGCTGCTGGATTCTGAGGTCATCCCGCCCGGTTGTCGACCGGCAAGGGCATTAGCACTCTGTTTGCTACACTGCTAACAGGATGCCCTCACCACAAGCCGACTACTACGAGCTGCTCGGGGTTGACCGCGGCGCTTCGGCCCAGGACCTGAAAAAGGCCTACCGCAAGCTCGCCATGGAGTACCACCCCGACCGGAACCCATCCGAAGACGCCACCGAGCGCTTCAAGGAGATCAACCGCGCCTACGAGGTGCTATCAGACCCGGAGAAGCGCGAGCGCTACGACCGCTTCGGCCACGCCGGCGTCGATGGCACCGCCGGTGGCCCATCTGGATTCGAAGGCTTCTCCAACTTCGAAGGTTTTGGCGATATCTTCGACGCCTTCTTCGGTGGGGGCGGGCGTGGCGGCCGCCGCCGGCGTGGTCCTGCTCGCGGCGCCGACCTGCGCTACAACCTGCGCCTCACCTTTGAAGAGGCCATCTTTGGTGTGGAGAAAGAGATAGAGTTCGCCCGGCAGGAGCGCTGCGGCGCCTGTTCCGGTTCCGGCGCCGCCCCGGGCACCGAGCTCACCACCTGCCCCGAATGCAACGGCGCAGGCGAGATCCGCCGCGCCCAGCAGAGCGTCTTCGGCCAGTTCGTCAACGTCTCCGCCTGCGGACGCTGCCAGGGCGAAGGACGCATCATCACCAGCCCCTGCGTCCAGTGCCGGGGCGCCGGGCGCGAACGCCAGGTGCGGAAGATCATGGTCCGCGTTCCCGCCGGCGTCGATGACGGGGCACAGATCCGTCTCAGCGGCGAAGGCGAGGCCGGCGGCCGCGGTGGCGAAGCGGGCAACCTCTACGTCGTCCTCTCTGTCGGCGCGCACGAGAAGTTTGAGCGCGTCGACGATCACATTCTCCTCGAACTCCCGGTCAACATTGCCCAGGCTGCGCTCGGCGCGCGCGTCACAATCCCCACACTCGATGGCGAAATGGAGCTGGAGATCCCCGCCGGCACGCAGAGCGGCGAGGACTTCATCCTCCGCGGTAAGGGCGTCCCCCACCTGCGCGCCCATGGCCGGGGCGACATGGTCGTGCGCACCGTCGTCGTTGTCCCCGAGGAGCTGAGCGATGAGCAGCGCGCCCTCCTCGAACAGCTGGCGGAGATGATGGGCACGCCAACCCTGCCCAAGAAGACCCGGGGTTTCTTCGAACGGCTGCGCGACGCCGTCGCCGGCTAGCCGCGACCGCTGCATGACCGGCCTCTGGTTCGAAATCACCGCTCGTGTGCCCCCCGCGCAGGCCGAGGCCGTGAGTGCGGTGATGCGCGACATTGCCCCGGGCGGCATCACCGTCGAGGAGCCGATCGACATCCTCGGGCCCGAAATGGGCTACCGCGTGCGCCCCGGCGAACCGCTGCTCGTTCGCGCCTATCTCCCCGGTTCCGAGCTGGGCGCGGTCCTCACCGCGGATCTTCGCCGCGCCATGGAGGCCTTCCCCGCCGTCGAGCTCATTGCGAAGCCCATCTACCAGCAGGACTGGGCCGTGAGCTGGCGCGAGTTCTTCGGGGTTGTCGACTACGGCGGGCGCATCCTGGTTGTGCCTTCGTGGATCGAGCACGAGGCGGCGCCGGGGCAGGTCGCCGTCCGGCTCGACCCCGGGCAGGCTTTCGGCACGGGCCACCACGAGACGACGCGGCTCTGCCTGGCGGCGCTCGAAGACGCGGTCTCCCCGGGGGTGGCGGTGCTCGACGTGGGCACGGGCTCGGGCATCCTCGCCATCGCCGCGGTCCGCCTGGGGGCCGCCAGCGTGGAGGCGATCGACATCGACCCGATCGCGGTCGAGGTGGCGCGCGCGAACTGCGACGCGAACGGCATCGGCGCGGAAGTGCGCGTGAGCGCGGGCGTCCTCGAGGCCTCGCACGAGGGGCGCTACGACCTTGTGGTGGCGAACATCAGCACCCCTGCGAACACGGCCCTGGCGCCCGTCTTCGGCGCCGTGGTGCGGCCGGGAGGGCGGCTCATCCTGAGCGGTATCCTTGCGCCCGATGCGGTGGCCGTGCGCGAAGCGATGGCCGCCCACGGCCTGGCGCTTGCGGCCGTGCGCCACGAAAAGGACTGGTGCCTGCTGGAGTTCGTTCGCTCCTGATGCCCGCCGGGGCTACGGCCCGCCTGCGTAGTTGAGGCTGTCAATCGCGCCCACGGGGCGCCGAGATACCTCTAGCCGGTCCATCTGCATCTGCACATCGACCGGGTAGACGCCCGTGAAGCAGGCGTTGCAGAGGCGCTCTTCCGGTTCGCCCACCGCCCGCACCAGCCCCTCCAGGCTCAGGTGCCCGAGCGAATCAGCGCCAATGTGCCGGCAGACCTCGGCCACGCTCTTGCTCGCGGCGATGAGCTCCCACTTCGTCGCCATGTCGACGCCGAAGAAGCAGGGCGAGACGATGGGCGGCGCGGTGATGCGCATGTGGACTTCCTTCGCGCCGGCGCGCCTGAGCAGGCTCACCACGCGGGGCGTCGTGGTGCCGCGCACGATGCTGTCGTCGACTACCACCACGCGCTTATCCCGCAGGACGTCTCTGAGGGCGTTGAACTTGAGGCTGACGCCGGCTTCGCGGATGCGCTGGTCGGGCTGGATGAACGTGCGGCCCACGTAGCGGTTCTTCACAAGCCCGTCGCGGAATGGGATGCCCGACTCGCGGGCATACCCGATCGCTGCCGGGATAGCGGAATCGGGCACGCCAATCACGATATCGGCCGCCACGCCGTGCTCGCGCGCCAGCTGCGCCCCCATCTCTTCGCGGATGGGATAAATGAGCTGCCCCGACAGGCGGCTGTCGGGGCGGGCGAAGTAGATGTATTCAAAGGTGCAGCCGGCGAGCTTGCGGGCCGGTTGCACGGGGAAGAAGCTGCGCATCCCCGTGGCATCGATCTGCACTACCTCCCCGGGCGCCACTTCGCGTTCGAGATCGATGCCGAGGTGCTCCAGCGCGCACGATTCGGAGGCGACCACCCAGCCGCCATCGACCCTGCCCAGGCAGAGAGGCCGCACGCCCATGGGATCGCGAACCGCGAACAGCGTGTCGCGGGTCATGACCGCCAGGCTGTAGGCGCCCTCGATGCGGCGCATCACGTAGTGGAAGCGCTCTTCCCAGGTCCCGGCGGGCGCCAGTGCCAGCAGGTGGGCGATGACCTCCGAGTCGGCGGTCGACTCCACGTTCACGCCCTGGGCGAGCAGGTCGTCGCGCAGGACATCGGCGTTCGTGAGGTTGCCATTGTGCGCCAGGGCGATGGGGGCATCCGTTTCCGCGTCGCGAACGACCACCGGCTGGGCATTGCAGGCGAGCGAGCCCCCCGCCGTGCTGTAGCGTGTGTGCCCGATGGCGATGTGACCGCGCAGGAAGGCGAGGTCTTCTTCATCGAAGACCTGTGAAACGAGCCCCATGCCGGTGCGGATGCTGAAGTCGTCGCCGTTGCTGGTGGCGATTCCCGCGCTTTCCTGGCCGCGGTGTTGCAGCGCGTAGAGGCCGTAGAACGTGAGCCTTGCGACGTCCTCCCCGGGGCCGTAGACCCCGAAAACACCACAGGCTTCGCGCGGGTTGTCACTGCCGGGGATCAAGAGCTGGGGCGCCCTCCGGTGGAGACGTTCTCGGCTACACCAGTATATCGGGCGCTCCCCCGCCATGCCAAAGTGAAAGCTCGGTGAACGGCGCTAGAGTTGGCCGGGCCCCTGCTCCCCTTCCGGGCGCACAACCTGCATGTAGGTCGTGCTGAGCCGCCTGCCGAACTTCAGCCCGGCTTCGCGCAGCGTGCCCACAACTTCGAACCCCAGCCTCCGGTGCAAGGCGATGCTCACCTCGTTCTCCGAAGTGATCGACGCCGCCACCACGTGCATGCCGATCCGCCAGGCTTCGGCCAGCAGGTCGCCCAGCAGCCGCTTTCCCAGCCCGCGCCCGCGCCAACCGGGGTCGAGGTAGATGGTGTCCTCACGCGTGAAGCGCCAGCCGGACTTCTGGCTCATCCTCGAAAGGGCGGCGAAGCCCACCACCTGCCCGTCCGCCTCGGCCACAAGGAGCGGGCAGAGCGCGTCATGTTCCGTGAACCAGGCGTGGCGCCTCTCCATCGGCCACGGCTCTTCGTCCCAGGTAGCCGTGCCATGGGCCACCTCGTGGTTGTAGATGCGCTGGATCGCCTCCAGGTCGGATTCGCGCGCGTGGCGGATAACCACGCCCGTGGTTGCGGTCATGTCCGCATTCTGACCGGACCGTGTTTCGCCGCTGTTACGGCCCCGGCATCACCTCGACCGTCCCTGCTGCGCCGTCCACGAGCACCTTCTGGCCGTCCTTCAACACCTTCGTCGCGTTCCTCGTGGCCACCACTGCCGGGATACCGTACTCCCGCGCGATGATCGCCGGGTGCGAAAGCACACCGCCCGTCTCCGTCACCAGCGCGCCCACGCTCGGGAAGATGATCGACCACACGGGCGAAGTGATGGGGCACACCAGCACATCGCCGGCGCGGATCTTCTCGAACTCCGATTCGTCGCGAATCACCCGCACCGGTCCCGCATAGCGCCCCGGCGCCGCCGGGATGCCCTTGATGGTCTTCACCTCGTTCGGAACGGCAGCCGGGGCATCTCCCGCTGCCTGAGGTTCCGGGGCTGCTTCGCCGCCCGCGATCCTGTCGGCTGCCCAGATCACGGCCCGCATGTTGAAGGCGGCGTCTGCGGGCAGAGCCTTGAGCGGCGGCTCTCCGCGGACGTCCTCGCCCAGGGTGGGCGCTGCCGGGTGGGCCAGCACCCAGGCCCGCTCCCCCATGCGCCGCGCCACCAGCGCCCGGGAGTCAGCCGCATTGCGCAGCGCGGCCGCCGCCTCATCGGGCTCAAGGAAGAACACGTCCTCCCGCGCGTCGATGAGCCCTCGCTCTGTCAGCCGCCGCCCCATCTCCAGGGCGGCGTAACGCATCAGGGCCAGCGGCGCGCTCACGGTGAAGAACTCGTTCTCTTCGCGCACGGGGTAGTAGCGCTCGGCCCGGGCGAGCAGGTGGTCGAACCGCTCGCGGTCGGCGGCAGGCCGTGAGGCCAGCTCCGCGTGTGCCCGCTCGACAACGCGGCGCCGCTGCTCGAGCAGCGCTCGTTCTTCGGCGTCGGGGTCGTATTCGCGCACGATCTGGTCGTGGATCAGGCCCAAGGTGAGCGCGGGGACCTCTTCCAGGGCAGGGTCTACCACCTCATAGCGCAGAGCGCGGCAGCCAAACTCCCGCTGGTAGGCGTGGAACGCCCGGGCGAACTCCGGGTCCGCCGCCTCGATCCGGGCGAGAGTGCCCGCGTCGACGTTGGCGAGGATCTCCCGCACGGCCGGGCGCTCCTTCGCCATCCGGGCGAGCGCGGCGAGCTGACGTGCAGGGTCCGTCGATGTCCGCGACAGGCCGGCGAGCAGCTCCACCATCTCGTGCTCGCCCCAGCCCAGCATCTCTTCGCAGGCGAAGGAGAGCTCGGCCATGGTGCCGACGGGCAGCGTCAGCCGGAAGTGGATGTCGAGGCTGTCGTGGCCGAACTGGAAGGTCTCTTCGAAGTGGCGGACGCAGGCCTCGTCATCCAGTGCTGGCAGGTCAACGCCGCGGAGGCGGGCGATGGTTTCGTCCTGGTGGGGCCGCCAGGTGGAATACCAGCGTTCGATGTACTGCCCCGGAACGTCATCCTTCATGGCCCGGGAGAGCGTCCGCAGCCGCTTTCGCATCGAGGGCGCCACTCTGACGAAGGCCCACGTCAGCCAGAGTGGTGGCGGCTTGCGGTCCTTTCCCCCGATGGGCACCAGGCGCTGGTAGACCCAGCCGTTGATCTCGCGATTCTCGATGCCGTCGAACATCAGGCCATGGGAGGTCGCCAGCTCACGCCATATCGAGATCATCCAGTCGAGGGTGACGCGGTACATTGGCGAAAGCGGCCGGGGATAGTGGCTCGCTTCCCGCCGCCAGAAACCTTCGGGCTGCGGCGCGGTTGCCGAAGGTGGAGCGACTGGCTCGGGCGGACTTGCTGGAGAGGGCATCGGGTAGTCCTGTTTCGGGTTGGATTGGGACTTTGCTGCACCCCGGGCTTATCGGCAACCGGGGCCCCAGGCGTTGTTGCCATAGCCGCCGATGCGCCGCATACTGATGTTTGGTCCGCCCCGGCGGATCGTTTTTGTGTTGGCATATCCGTGTGGGGCCCGAACCCGAGCCCGGGTGGCGCAATGGCAGCGCAACCGATTTGTAATCGGTAGGTTAGGGGTTCGAATCCCCTCCTGGGCTCCAACCAGGACGATTTCCAGGGCCGGCAGTCCCGTGGAGGGATGGCCGAGTGGTTAATGGCAGCAGACTGTAAATCTGCCGCGCGACGCGCTTCGTAGGTTCGAATCCTGCTCCCTCCACCAGCCTGGCTATTAGCTGGGGGCTCCGCCGCCAGCTTCGCGCCCTCATAGCTCAGCAGGCAGAGCGCGTTCTTGGTAAGAACGAGGTCTCCAGTTCGAATCTGGATGAGGGCTCCAGCCGTACGACTCCCGGGGCCGCGCCCCGCCTCAAACAAACATCATCCAGCCCGGAGGGCAACCAACCATGGCGAAGGCGAAATTTGAGCGAACGAAGCCACACGTGAACGTAGGGACGATCGGGCACGTCGATCATGGGAAGACGACGTTGACGGCGGC
>JAANMX010000909.1_pt1 | contig 36708 bp, 40 predicted proteins | sample 7279681 | NCBI WGS metagenome assembly JAANMX01 (sample SAMN14094542, study PRJNA606508) | bioreactor metagenome | isolation source: A lab-scale SPAN reactor treating ammonium-rich wastewater day 351 | place: Ireland: Galway | collected 2018-01-01 | reverse complement strand
ATCGCGCTGTCCGACGAGTACTTCGTCAAGCGCAAGCTGTACCCGAACGTCGACTTCTACTCGGGCCTCATCTACCAGGCGATGAAGTTCCCGGTCGACATGTACCCGGTGCTGTTCGCGATCGGGCGCATGTCGGGCTGGCTCGCCCAGTGGCAGGAGATGATCCAGGACAAGGACCAGAAGATCGCCCGCCCGCGCCAGGTGTACCTGGGCGAGGGCGAGCGGCCCTTCGTCCCGATGACCTCCCGCAAGTAGCGCTTCCGCGGGCGCCGGCGCGAACCCGCCGGCGCCCGCTTCGGTCCCGCGGCCGTCGCTTCGCACGAACCCCGGGCCCCTTCGTTGCGTATCCTCCCGCGTGCGCGCCCTGCGTCCCGTCGTCCTCGCCGCGGTCCTGGCCTGGGCCTGCGGACCCGCAGGCCCGCCTCCCCCCGAGCCGCTCGCCGGTCCGGTCTCCGCGGCTTCTTTCGTGGTGCGCTCGATCGACCCCGCGGACGACGACTTCGCCGACCTCGAGCCGCTCGCGCCTTCGCTCGCGGGTGTGCGGCTGGTCCTGCTGGGGGAGCCGAGCCACGGCGACGGCTCGCTGTTCCTGGCCAAGACCCGGCTGGTGCGCTACCTGCAGCGCCGCCACGGGTTCGACGTGCTGGCGATGGAGAGCGGGCTCTACGCCTGCGAGCGGGCCGGCGACGCGATCCGCGCGGGGCGCCGCGCGCTCGAGCAGGTCGACGCCTCGGTGTTCGACGTGTGGGGCGGCAGCGCGCAGTTCGAGCCGCTCGTCGCGCTGCTGGAAGCGGGGCGTTCCGGGCCGGCGCCCCTGGAGCTGACCGGGTTCGACGGCCAGCTCACCGGCGAGCTGTCGAAACGACTGCCCGAGGAGCTGGCGGCCGCGCTGGGCCCGGCGGTGCGCGACCACGACGCCTGGCTCGCGACGCTGCGGGTCCTCGTCGAGTCGCCGCAGCGCTTCCGCAAGCTCGACGCGAAGGCGCGCGACGCCTTCGCCCGCGGCGCGGCCGCGGTCGCCGCCGCGCTCGACGCGCGAGCGGACGCCGAAGCGGCGTTCCTCGCCCAGGTCGTGCGCTCCACCGAGCGCATCGCGTTCTTCTGGGCCAACGCCGACTTCGACAAGCCGGTGCCGGACGTGATGAACGTGCGCGACGCGCAGATGGCCGACAACCTGCTGTGGCTCCTCGAGCGCCGCTACCCGGGCCGCCGGGTGATCGCCTGGGCGGCGACGTCCCACGCGCTGCGCCGGCGACAGGAGATCACGCCGCCGATCCCCGATCCCGGCATGGTCCCGATGGGTCACCACCTCCACGCGCGGCTCGGCGACGCGATGTACACGCTGGCGTTCGTCGGCGGTCGCGGTCGCGTCGGCACCTGGCGGCAGGGGGCCTGGGACCTGCGGCGTCCCCGCCGCGGCACGCTGGAGCGCGCCCTCGAGAGCCTCGAAGGGGACGCGCGGCTGCTCGACCTGCGCGCGCCCGCGGCAGAGGCCCTGCCCTGGCCCCAGGTCGCGCGGCCGCTCGGCTACGTGCCGATGCAGGCGCCGTGGCCGAGGCTGCTCGACGGGTTCCTGTTCGTGCGCGACGTCGGCCCCAGCACGGGGAGGGAGGAGTGAGCATGGAACCGGCGCTCGAGACGCGCGGTCTCGGTTACCGCTACGGGGACCGCGAGGCCGTGGCCGATCTCGACCTCCGCGTCGAGCGCGGCGAGGTGTTCGGTTTCGTCGGCCCGAACGGCGCCGGCAAGACCACGACCATCAAGCTGCTGCTCGGCCTGCTGCGCCCTGCGGCCGGGAGCGTGCGCGTGCTCGGCCGCGCCCTCGACAGAGACCGCGAGGCCGTGCTGCGGCGGGTCGGGACCCTGGTCGAGACGCCGGCGCTCTACCCGCACCTCAGCGCCGAGGAGAACCTGGAACTGCAGGCCGTCGCCTTCGACGCGCCGCGGGCGCGGGTCGCCGCGGCGCTCGCCGAGACGGGGCTCGCGTCGGTCGCCGCCCGCCGCGTCCGCCACCTCTCGCTCGGCATGCGCCAGCGCCTCGGCCTCGCGATGGCGCTGCTGCACGAGCCGGAGCTGCTGGTCCTCGACGAGCCCGCCAACGGCCTCGACCCCGCGGGCATCGTCGAGCTGCGCCTTCTGCTGTGCCGGCTCGCGGCCGAGCGCGGCGTGACCGTCTTCCTCTCCAGCCACATCCTGGCGGAGCTGGAGCAGACGGTGACGCGGCTGGCCGTGATCCGCGACGGCCGGCTGCGCTACCAGGGCACGCTCGACGAGCTGCGGCGCGCGCACTCCGGCGGCCTGCGCGTCGGCGTCGGCGACGTCGAAGCCGCGGCGCAGGCGCTGGCCGCCGCGGGCCTCGCGCCGGAGCGGATCGGGCCCGGCGCGCTCCGCGTCGAGGCCGCGAGCGCCGAAGACGCGGCCCGCGTCAACGCGCGGCTCGTGCAGGCGGGCGTCGCGGTCCACGAGCTGCGGCTGGAGACGCCGAGCCTCGAGGACGTCTACCTGCGGCTGATGACGGAGGGGCGATGAAGGCCTTCGCGCGCGCGTACCGCGCCGAGCTGCTCAAGCTGCGGCGGACCCTGGCGCTGGCGATGGCGGTGGTGGCGCCGGCGATGGTCGTGCTGCTGCAGGTGCTGATCTGGCTCAACAACCGCCGCGGCTTCGACCTCGACATGGACCTGTGGCTGGCCTTCGCCCAGAACGTGCTCGCGATGTGGGCGCTGTTCATGCAGCCGCTCTACGTGGCGCTCGCCGCGGCGCTCGTGTTCCACGCCGAGCACGCGAGCGGCGGCTGGCTGCGCGTCTTCACCTGGCCGCTGCCGCGGCCCGCGGTGCTGGCGGCGAAGCACGCGGTGGTGCTGTCGTTGCTCACGCTCGCCACCGTGCTGCTGCTCGTCTTCAGCCTGCTCGGCGCGTTCGCCGCCGACGCGCTCCACGACAAGATCGCGCTGCCGGAGGAGCTGCCGCTCGCGACGCTCGGCCTGCGGGTGGCGAAGGTGTGGGCCGCCGCGCTGCTGCTGACCGCGATCCAGTGCGCCGTCAGCTTCCGCTTCGCGGCCATCTCGGTTCCGCTCGGCACCGGCGTCGCCGGCACCTTCGTCGCGCTGTTCGCGACGAGCTGGAAGGCGGGCGTCTACTACCCGTGGCTGATGCCGGCCCGCGCGTTGTTCGGCCCTGACGCGCAGGTGCCGCTGGCCGTCGGCCTCGGCTCGCTCGGCGGCCTCGCGCTGATCGCGGCGCACGTGGCCTGGGCCGGCCGCGGCGAAGCCGGCCTGACCCGCGGCTGAAGGTTCAGGGCAGCGCCAGCAGGTCGTCGCGCAGCGCGAAGAACGCCTCGCGCACGAACGCGTCCGCCTCCGGCTCGGCGCCGTTGCGGAAGTCCTGCACCGTGCCCGAGGCCATGCTGCCGACGAAGCGGGTGACCCAGGTCTCGCGGACCGGGAAGCGGTAGTCGCGCCACACCTCGTGGCCGCCCGCGGGCAGCGGGGCGAACGCGAAGCGCAGGCGGCTGCCTTCGCCCGTGAACGAGTGGTCGAGCGGGCCGCGCAGGAACGGCTTGACGAAGAATGGCAGCCGCCAGCGCGGCTTCTCGCGGAAGGCGAGGTCGAGGCGGGCGCGGGGGCCGGCCGCGACTTCGCCTCGCGCGGACAGGTCGTCGACGCCCACGCGGAACAATCCGCTCTTCGTGCTGAACCCCATCACCAGGCGGAACGGCGATCCGACCGGCGCGTGCGGGGCCGCGAGCGTGACCAGGCGTCCGTCGCGCACGCGGAAGCGCAGCATCAGCCGCATGCGCTCGGCCTCGGCCTCGAAGAAGGCGCGGCCGGCGGCATCTTCGCCGCGCGCGTGGGCCTGCATCGGCGGCACGTAGGTCTCGAGGAAGCGCGCGTAGCGAGGGTGGGTCGCACTCAACGACGCGGTCGACAGCTCGAGCGCCAGCGAGACGGCCGTGGTGTCCCCCTCGCGGCGCGCGTCGAGCGCGTGCAGCGTCAGCGCCCGGCCCAGGGCCTGGCGCGCGCGCGGCAGTTCCCGGCGCAGCACCAGGCCGGCGTCCTCCCGGCGCGCGGCGGCACCCTCCAGCGCGCGCAGCAGCGCGCTCCACCCCGCGCTGGCGGACTCCCCGCCGAAGTGCCCGGTGGCGAGTTCGTCGCGACGCTCCCACACGAACGCGCCGCCGCCCGCGTCGGTCAGCTTCATCTCGACCCGGGCCGAGGCCAGGCTCGACAGCGCGGGCGGCTGGGCCGCGAGGCCGAAGTGGTAGTGCGTGCCGGCCGGCGCCCCGACGAACCCCACGCGCCGGAGCGGGCCGCGCCGGTCGTGCCAGAAGCTCGCCTCCATCAGCGGCGAGGGGGAGAACGAGTGCTTCAGCAGCAGGTCCCGGGTGGTGCCGTGCTCGTCCGAGCTGCGGGTCGGCCCGAAGCGCTGGCCGACGACCGTCAGCAGGTCGTGCGCCGCCTGCCGCCCCGCGGCGGCGTCCGTCCCGAACGCGTCGCGCACGCCCGAGCAACCGCCGGCCGCCACCGCGGCCGCGAGCAGCAGGGTGGGTGCAGCGGCGCGGGACATGCGGATCATCCTAGCGCCTCCCCGTGACGGCGCCGCGGCCGGCCTACAATCGCGACGCTTCCCGGGAGGGCGTGGATGCGCCGTTTCGATCGGGCCGTGCTGTTCGGACTCGTCGTGCTCGCGCTGGCCGCCGCGGCACTGCTCCACTTCACGCGGCGAGCGCTGCCGGCGCGCAACGCGGACCTGCGGGTCGCAGGCCTCGCGACCCCGGTCGAGATCGTGCGCGACCGCTGGGGCGTGCCCCACGTGTTCGCCACCGACGAGGACGGCCTGCACTACGGCCTCGCCTACGCCCACGTCCAGGACCGCCTGTTCCAGATGGAGACGCTGCGCCTGCTCAGCCAGGGCCGGCTCGCGGAGCTGTTCGGGGCGCGGGCGCTGGACGTCGACAAGCTGTTCCGGACGCTCGACCTGCACGGCATCGGTCGCCGCCACCTCGCGCAGGCCAGCCCCGACGTGCGCGCCGCCTTCGACGCCTACGCCCGCGGCGCCAACGCCGCGCTGCGCGAGCTGGGCGGCCGGCTGCCCCCGGAGTTCGCCCTGCTCGGCCACCGGCCCGCGCCGTTCGCGGCCGACGACTTCGTCGGCGTCGTCGGCTACATGGCGTGGTCGCTGCAGGTCTCCTGGCACTTCGACCCGCTGTACGAGGACACCGTCGCCCGCCTCGGCGCGGAGCGGACCGCCGAGCTGTTCCCCTACAACTGGGGCGCGCGCCCTTCGACGTTCCCGGCGCCGGCGCCGACGCCCGGCGTCTCGGCCCCGCGCCTCGCCTCGACCGCGCCCGCGCAGGGTCGCCTCCAGCCCCGCCTGTTCGCGCTCTCGCGCGAGGCCGACGCGCTGCTCGGCCTGGTCGGCGAGCCGCGGGCCTCGAACAACTGGGCGATCGCGCCGTCGCGCAGTGCCACCGGCCACGCCCTGCTCGCCAACGACCCGCACCTCTCGCACGGCCTGCCCGGCATCTGGTACCAGGCCCACCTGCAGGGCGCCGGGCTCGACGTGATCGGGGTGACGCTGCCCGGGCTGCCGTTCGTCGCCATCGGCCGCAACCGCGACGTCGCCTGGGGCTTCACCAACCTGATGCAGGACGCGGGCGACTTCTTCGTCGAGGAGATCGGCCCGGGCGACCCCGGCCACGTGCGCCACCGCGGCGAGTGGGTGCCGCTGGCGGTGCGCGAGGAGACGCTGAAGGTCAAGGGCGGCGCCGACGTGAAGCTGGTGGTGCGCCGCACGCCCCACGGGCCGCTGGTCAGCGACCTGATCGAGGGCGCGCCGCAGGGGCTGTCGTTCCAGTGGGTCCACGACGCCGCCACCCACGCGAACGAGGCCGAGGCCTTCTACCGCCTGAACCGGGCCCGCGACTGGGAGAGCTTCCGCGCGGCGTTGTCCCGCTTCGGCGCCCTCGCCCAGAACGTGGTCTACGCCGACCGCGCCGGCCACATCGGGATGCAGACCGCCGGCGCCATCCCCCGCTTCCTCGGACCGCAGGAGGGCACCCGCGTGCGCCGCGGCGACGGCAGCGAGGACTGGGACGGCTTCTGGCCGTTCGAGGACAACCCGAGCGTGCTCGACCCCGAGCAGGGCTTCGTCGCTTCCGCCAACTCGCCGACCGTCGCGCCGCCGGCGAAGTACTACATCTCCTCGCAGTGGGAGCCGTTCGACCGCTTCGAGCGCATCACCGAGGTGCTGTCCGGCAAGCCGAAGCTGAGCCCCGACGACCTCGCCGCGCTGCACGTCGACGACCTGTGGGTGAGCGCCCGGCGCTGGACGCCGCGGATCGTCGCGGCCTTCGACGCCCGGCCGCCGGCCGACCCGCGGGTGGCCGCTGCGGTCGATCTGCTGAGGGCCTTCGACGGGCGCATGCGGGTCGACTCCGCCGCGGCGACCGTGTTCGCGACGTTCTATCGCCGGCTGTTCCACGAGGTGTTCGAGGACGAGCTGGGGCCCGAGCTGGCGCAGCGCTACCGCGCGCGCGCCAACATCTCGTCGCTGATGCTGCGCGCCGTGCTGGACGACGGCGCCGCGCGCTGGCTCGATCGCACGGACACGGCGAACGTCGTCGAGGACCAGCCGGCGGTGCTGCGCGCGGCGCTGGAGCGCGCGGTCGCGGAGCTCTCGGTCGAGCTGGGCGGCCCGCCCGCCGAGTGGACCTGGGGCCGCGTCCACACGCTGACCCTGACCCACCCGCTGTCGGCGGCGGGGCCGCCGCTCGCGGCGTACTTCAACCGCGGCCCGATCCCGCTGCCCGGCGCGACGCACACCGTCGCCAAGGCCGAGTACCGCGAGGGCAGCTTCGCGGTCGCCCACGGCCCGTCGATGCGCCAGCTCACGGACTTCGCCGAGCCGGGCCGCGCCAGGGGCGTGCTGCCGGCGGGCCAGTCGGGCATCCCGACCTCGCCGCACTACGACGACCTGTTCCCGCTGTGGGCGAAAGGCGAGTACCACCCGCTGCTGATGGAGCGCGCAGAAGTCGAGGCGGCGGCCGAAGGCCGCACGATCCTGCGCCCGCGCTGAGCGCCTACAGCGCCGCCAGCACCTCGGTCACCGGCGGGTGGTCGCCGGCGGTGGCGCTGGCGAAGCGGTAGGCCACGGTGCCGTCCTTGCGGACGACCAGCACGCCGCCGAGCTGGAAGGCGTCGCCCTGGATCGCTCCCTGGCGGGCGCCGCCGCCGAGCGCCCGTGCGCCGGCGACCCACACCTTGGGGTTGAGCAGGCCGAGCACCGGGCGCGAGAACTCGAGCGCGCGGTAGGCGACGAGCTCGGGGTCCACGTAGATCGGCGCCTCGATCGCGAACTCGTCGCGGAAGCCGCGCGCGAAGCGGCGGTTGCCGTTGCCGACGAAGACCAGATCCGCGCCCTTGCGCCGGATCGCGTCGCGCTCGCGGTGCAACTGCACCGCCTGCTCGCGGCAGAACATTCAGCCGAAGTGGCGCAGGAACACGAGCACCGCGGTCCGCTCACGCCACGTCTCGCCGAGTGCCCTCTCGCCGCCGTCCAGGTCCTGGACCTTCAGCGCGGCGACGTCCTTGCCCAGCTTCACGAGCGGCCGGCGATGCGGTCCAGCACGGGGCGCGCGCCCTCGAGCGCGACGCGCTGGGTGTAGAACTCGAGGCCGCGCGGCCCGCCCAGCTCCTCGCCGCCGCCGGCGCGGCCGGGGCCGCCGTGGACGAGCAGCGGCAACACGGTGCCGGGGCCCGGCGAGTGCTCGGCGATCTTCGCGCTGCCGAGGAACAGCCGGCCGTGGTACGGCGCGAGGCCCAGCACCGCGTCCTGCACGAAGGCGGTGTCGTCCGAGTAGACCGACGACACGAGCCCGCCCTGGCCGCGGGCGACCAGCTCCGCGGCCTCGGCGGCGGTGCCGGCGTAGGGCACGAGCGTCGAGCAGGGGCCGAACACCTCGCGCTCGTGCACGGTGCGGCCTTCCGCGCCGTGTTCGAGCTCGATCAGCACCGGCGCCACGAAGTAGCCCTTGCCCTCGGGCACGCCGGCCGGCTTCAGGTCGGCGACGCCGTAGACGAGGCGGCCGTCGCGGGCCAGCGCGTCGATGCCCTCGCGCACGTCCGCAAGCTGCTGCGCCGTCGCCACCGGCCCCATCCGCACGTTGTCCAGCGCGGGGTTGCCGACGACGATGCCCGACAGCCGGTCGCACAGCTCCTCGCGCACGCGGTCCACCTGGGCGAGCGGCACCAGCACGCGGCGGATCGCCGTGCACTTCTGGCCGGCCTTCTGGGTCATGTCGCGGACCACGTCCTTGACGAACAGGTCCCAGGTGTCGGTGCCCGGCTCCACGTCGGGGCCGAGCACCGCGGCGTTGAGCGAGTCGGCCTCGACGTTGACGCGCACCGAGTGGCGGATCACCGACTCCAGGCGCCGGATCTTCATGCCCGTCGCCGCGGAGCCGGTGAAGGCGACCACGTCCTGGGGCCCGAGGTGCTCGAGCAGGTCGCCCGCGCCGCCGCACAGGAGCTGCAGCGCGCCCTCCGGCAGCACCTGCTTCTCGACGAGGATCTGCACGATGCGGTGGGCGACGAGCGCCGAGGAACTGGCCGGCTTGGTGACCACCGGCACGCCGGCGAGCAGCGCGCAGGCCGCCTTCTCGGCGAGGCCCCAGGCGGGGAAGTTGAAGGCGTTGACGTGGACCGCGACGCCCTGGCGTGGCACCCGCACGTGCTGGCCCGCGAAGCGCGGCGAACGCGCGAGGGGGATGCTGTCGCCGTCGGCGATCACCTTCGTGGCGCCCAGCGCGGCGCCCAGCTCGGCATAGGCCGAGAGCGTGAAGGTGGCGCCGTCGACGTCGAACTTCGCGTCGGAGCGGGTGTTGCCGCCGTTGGCGACCGCCAGGTCCAGCAGCTCGTTGCGGTGGGCGACGATCGCGTCGCAGGCCGCCTTCAGCAGCGCGCCGCGCTCGGCGAAGGTGAGCGCACGCAGCGCGGGGCCGCCTCGCTCGCGGGCGAAGCGCAGCGCGGCCGCGCGGTCGAGGCCGTCGGCGCTGACCCGCGCCAGCGGTTCTTCGGTCGCCGGGTTGACGATGGTCTCGCCGTCGCCCGTGCCGGCGACGAAGCGGCCGCAGAGGTAGCTCTCGAGCGTCTTCATCTCTCTCCTGTCACTCCGTGATCCCGAGCTGGCCCAGCACGAACGCGTAGTCGAAGGCCGTCTCGCGCAGCGCGTCGTAGCGGCCCGAGGCGCCGCCGTGGCCAGCCGCCATGTTGGTCTTCAGCAGCAGCACGTTCGCGTCCGACTTCAGCGTGCGCAGCCTGGCGACGTACTTGGCGGGCTCCCAGTACATCACCTGCGAGTCGTGGAACGCGGTGCGCACCAGCATCGCCGGGTAGGCCTTCGCTTCCAGGTTGGTGTAGGGGCAGTACGACTTCATGTACTCGTAGTCTTCCGGCTGCCGCGGGTCGCCCCACTCCTCCCACTCGCCCGCGGTCAGCGGCAGCGAGGCGTCCATCATGGTGTTCACCACGTCGACGAACGGCACCTTGCTGACCACGACGCGGAACAGCTCGGGCCGCAGGTTGACGACGGCGCCCATCAGCAGCCCGCCGGCCGAGCCGCCCTCGATCACCAGGCGGTCGGCCGCGGTGTAGCGCTGCGCGATCAGGTGCTCCGCGCAGGCGACGAAGTCGGTGAAGGTGTTGCGCTTGTTCCGCATGCGCCCGGCGTCGTGCCACGGCTTGCCGAGGTCGCCGCCGCCGCGCACGTGGGCGATCGCGTAGACGAAACCCCGGTCGAGCAGCGACAGCCGGCTCGAGCGGAAGCCGATCGGCATCGACAGCCCGTAGGAGCCGTAGCCATAGAGGTAGCCGCGGGCGGAGCCGTCGCGCGGCAGGTCGCGGCGGTAGACGAGCGAGATCGGGACCGCGGTGCCGTCGGGAGCGGTGGCCGCGATGCGCTCGGAGGCGTAGCGCGAGGCGTCGTAGCCGCCGAGCACCGGCTGCTGCTTCAGCAGCACGCGCTCGCGGCTGCGCATGTCGTAATCGAACACCGAGGAGGGCGTCACCAGCGACTCGTAGCTGAAGCGCAGCGTGGCGGTGTCGTACACGCGGTTTCCGGACGGGAACGCGTCGTAGGCCGGCTCCGGCATCTCGATGCGGTGCGCGCTCCCGGTCGCCACCTCGATCACGCGCAGGTGCGGCAGCCCGGACTCGCGCTCGTGCAGCACCAGGAAGTCGCGGAAGGCGTCGACGGCCTCCAGCATCACCTCGGGCCGCAGCGGGATTTCTTCCTTCCAGTGCTGGCGGTCGGGCGTCGCCACCGGCGCGGAGACCAGCCGGAACGTGCGGCCGCGGTCGTTGGTGCGGACCAGGAAACGCTCGCCGTGGTGCTCGACGTCGTACTCGTGATCGGCCTCGCGCTCCGCGACCAGCGTCCACGCCTCGCGCGGCGCGTCCGCCCGCAGGAAGCGCACCTCGGACGTCGTGTGCGAAGCGGCGGCCAGAAACAGGTATGCGCCGCTGCGCGAGCGGCCGACGTAGACGCCGAAGCGCTCGTCGGCCTCTTCGTACACGAGTTCGTCCGCGCCCGTGGCGCCGACCTCGTGCCGGTAGAGGCGATGGCTGCGCTTGGCCGCGTCCTCGACCGTGTAGAACAGCGTGCGGCCGTCGGCGGCCCAGGCGACGGTGACGACCTTGTCGATGCGCTCGGGCAGCAGCTCGCCCGTCGCCAGGTCCTTCACGTGCAGCCGGTACTCGCGGAAGCCGGTGTCGTCCGTCGAGTAGGCGAGCAGGCGCCCGTCGTCCGACGGCGCGTACGCGCCCAGCGACATGAACGGCTTGCCGGCCGCCAGCTCGTTGACGTCGAGCGTCACCTGCTCAGGCGCCTCGAGCGACCCCGCCTTCCGGCACAGGATCGGGTACTGCTTCCCCTGCTCGGTCCGCGAGTACCAGAAGAAGGCGCCCTCGCGGTACGGCACCGAGAGGTCGGTCTCCTGGATGCGGCCGAGCAGCTCGGCGTAGAGCCGCTCCTGGAAGCCCTGCGTGGGCGCCATCACGGCGTCGGCGTACGCGTTCTCGGCCTCCAGGTAGGCCGCGACGTCGGGGTTCTGCTTGTCGCGCAGCCAGAAGTAGTCGTCCACCCTGCGCTCGCCGTGGTAGACGTCGACCTTCGGCACCTTCTTCGCGACGGGGGGCGTGGGCTCGTTCATCGGCGCGTTGCTTTTACCACGGGTGGGCGACGATGCCGGCGGCAGTGAACGCCTGCATCTCGCCCGGGCCGTCGCGCAGGTAGCACAGCACGAGATACAGGCCGGGACCGCGGTCGAGCGCGAAGGAGGTCTCGAACGAGCCGTCGGCCTGGACCCTGAAGTCGCCCGTGGACCCGTCCAGATAGCGCACGCCTGCCGCCGTGCGCGGGTACAGCGAGCGCGCGATCGGCGGATAGCCGTAGGCCGCGCCGTGCCGCCCGTCGGCCGGGGGCAGCGGCCGCGGCGGAGGCTCGAAGCGGACCTCGACGAGGCCGATCTCGCGGCCCGCCAGCGGCCGGGCGGCGAAGCGGGCCGTCGCTCCCGCGCGCAGCGGGGCGGCGGGCACTTCGATCCACTCGAAGCCGACGCGGGTGAACTCCTGCGCCATCCGCACCTGGCCGCCCGCGGCGCCGACGCCGATGCCGACGTGGGTCAGCGTCGGGTCGAGGATCGTGCGGCGGTGGCCGTCGTGCGGCGGCCGCTCGGCCATCATCGCCGCGTGGCTCTCGAGCGCCAGCTCCAGCAGCGGGGCCGGAAGCCTTCCGCCCGAGATGGAGTAGGCGCCCACGTTCTCGGCGTGGTAGTCGACGCCGCCCGCGAGGGCCCAGCGCACGTAGGGGGCGCGGCCCTCAGGGTCCCAGTGGCCGAAGCTGGCGCCGAGCGCCGCGTCGAGGCAGAAGCGGTCGGCGACGCGCGCGGCCCGCGGCTCCCAGAGCAGCGGCGCCACCCCGTTCGCCGCGCGGTCGGCGTTGAGACGCTCGAACAGGGCCCGCTTCAGCTCGCGCTGGTGCGGCGACTCCGTGACGGCGAGGCGCTCGGGGCCCAGCCGCAGGACGGGGCCGGGCACAGGCGTGGGAGCCGGAGTCGGGGTCGGCCGCGACTGGGCCGCGGCCGCGCCCGCCGCCGCGGCGCCGAGCAGGAAGCGCCGCCGCTTCAAACCTTGAAGTACCAGCCGCGGCGGTCGAGCGCCACGAGCACCAGGTGCCAGCCCGCCACGTTGGCGAGCGCGTAGGCGAGCGAGGCCGGGTAGGGCGGGAGCCAGGACAGGAACAGCGCGCGGTGCAGCAGCGTCGACAGCGCGACCAGCGAACCGTCCGCCGCGGCGACCTTGACCAGCGCCAGCGTCTTGGCGAGCAGGCCCGAGAGCACGAACACGAGGATCGCGTTGCGGCCCCAGGCGACGAGCGGCGGCGTCCAGTGCGCGCGCCACTCGAGGCCGTCGGCCAGCGCGTAGAAGAGCCCGAACAGGCCCGCCGCGAGCCCGCCGCTCAGCAGCACGTAGGACGAGGTCCACAGGCTCTTGTTGACCGGGAACGCCGCGCCCCAGGCGTCGCCCAGCAGCGTCAGCGCGGCGCCCGCGGCGAGCAGCCCCAGGGCCGTGCGGGCCTTGTCGTGGCCCGCCCGCAGCCACAGCCCCGCCAGCACGCCGAGCAGCGTCGTCGCGATCGCCGGCAGCGTCGAGACCAGGCCCTCCGGGTCCCACGTCTTCGTCTGCCGCCACATGTGGCCGTCGAGGAACAGGCGGTCGATCGCCGCCGCGAGGTTCTGCCCGGGCTCCAGGTTCGGCGCGGCCCCGCCCGGCAGCGGCACGAACGTGAGCAGCACCCAGTAGCCCGCGAGCAGCGCGAAGACCGTGACGGCCAGCCCGCGCGGGCCGAGCGCGCGCCGCAGCACCCACGCGGCCAGGTAGCACAGGCCGATCCGCTGCAGCACGCCGGGCCAGCGCAGGGTCGCGAAGTTGAAGTACGGCCATGCCGCCATGAACAGGCCGAGGCCGACGAGTTTGCCGGCGCGCAGTGCGGCCTCGGTGAACGAGCCGCGGGAGGAGAACACGATCCCCATGCCGACCATGAACAGGAAGAACGGGAAGATCAGGTCGGTCGGCGTCCAGCCGTGCCACTTCGCGTGGTCGAGCGGCCAGTAGATCGCGCTCCAGCTCCCGGGGTTGTTGACCAGGATCATCGCCGCGATCGTCGCCCCGCGGAACGCGTCGAGCGACACCAGGCGCGGGGAGGTCACCCGTCCATGCTACCGCCCTAGAACTCGGGGTCCTTCGCGCGCCCGACGACGACCAGCGCGGCCCGGCCGGGCCGTGGCCGGGCCAGCACCTCGCCGTGCGCTTCCGCGAGTCCCGGCGGTCCCGGGCTGTCGCCGATCGCGACCCGCAGCACCAGCGGGTGCGCCCCTCCGGCGCTGCGCGGCACGCGGTCGAGCGGAACGCCGGCGCCCGCGAGCAGCGCGAACTCGGGGGCGGGCGCCGTGCCGAAGTGGTCCTTCAGCGGAGGCTGGACGGCCAGGATCAGCACGTACGTTCCGGCCGGCACGGGCTGTCCGCGATAGTCCGTGAAGCGGCCCGTCACCGCGAGCGTCCCCAGCTCGGTGCCCGCGGTCGGCTGCTTCTCGAGCGTCGCCCAGCCGGCGGCGGGCGCCAGGTGCAGTTCGAACAGCGGCCCCTTCACGCGCAGCCCGCGCTCGTCGGTGGTCGCCTGCAGCGAGGCGGCCGCGAGGGTCGCGGCCAGCAGGGCGGCGGTCATGCGTAGAGGTGGGCGACGAACTCCGCGTAGCCGTTGTAGGGCAGCGTCTCCCGCCGCTCGGTCGACCCGAGCGGCGTCTCGTGGGTCTGCGGCCAGGGGTGCGGCACGTGGGGCAGCACGTTCGACTCCCAGGTGTAGTTGCGCGGCGACAGGTCGTTCCAGAACGTGCCGGGCCGCTCCTCGGTGAACTGGAAGGCGACGATCGACTTCAGGCTCTTGAGCCCGTACTTCCACGGCACCGCCAGGCGCAGCGGCGCGCCGTGCTGCGGCGGCAGCGGGCGGCCGTAGATGCCGGTCGCGAGGAAGGCCAGCTCGTTCTTCGCCTCGGCGAGCGTGAGCGCCTCGTAGTACGGGAACACCCGCTTCGTCGCGTACCAGCCGGGCAGCGAGGGGTCGGACACGCTCAGCATGCGCAGGTGGCGCGCTTTCGAGAGCGGCCGGCACAGCTCCACGAACCGGGCCAGCGGGAAGCCGGTCCAGGGCACGGCCATCGACCACGCCTCGACGCAGCGGTGGCGGTACAGCCGTTCCTCGAGCCCCATGAGCCGCACGAGGTCGTCGAGGTCGAAGCTGAGCGCCTTCTCCACCGCGCCGCCGACGTGGACGCGCCAGGGGTCGGTCTTCATCCCGGCGGCGAGCTTCCAGACCTGGTCGCGCTGGCCGGTGAACTCGTCGAACACGTTGTGGCGCGCCGCCAGCGTCTCTTCGGTCAGCGGGCGGTCGAGCGTGTAGCGCGTCGAGCGCGCGGCGGCCGGCGGCGCGTCCTGCGCCCACGCCGCCCGCGGCAGCAGCGCGCCGGCGACCAGGCCCGCCACCAGTTTCCGGCGCCCGGCGAAGACGCCCTCGGGAGTCGCCTCGCCGGCCTTCAGTTCCCAGCCTCGCGGCACGCGGATCAGCACGTCTCGTCTCCAGTCGCCCCCGACAGGTCCCGCCTCATCGCGACGGCCGAGGCGGGGCAGGCGCCGCGCAGCTCGGCGCTGGCCGACAGCGCGGCGCTCAGCGCCTCGCGGCCGACGCGGACGAAGCCGCGGGCCGCGAAGTAGTCCGCGGCGGTCGTGGTCAGCAGCGAGACGTCGCGCAGCCCCGCGGCCCGCGCCTCGGCGAGCAGCCCGGACACCAGCGCGTCGCCGTGGCCGCGGCCGCGCGCGCTCGCCGCCACCGCCACCGAGCGCAGCAGGCCGTGGCGGCCGTGGCGCTCCAGCGCCGCGCAGGCGATCACGACGCCGCCCTCCTCGACCAGGCGGAACCCGGCGAGGTGGTCGCGGGCGCCCGCGAGCGGCAGGCCGCAGGCGGCGAGCAGCGCCGCGATCGCCGGCCAGTCGCCCTCGCGCGCGGCCCGGGTCGTCACGACAGGGCTCCCGCCTCGCGGCCCACGGCGTCGCAGAGCTGCTGCAGCGCGCGGCGCGCGGCCGGCCGCTGCGGGCCCGGGATCCGCCCGAACACCCGCTCGGCCTGCTCGCGCAGCGCGCGGTCGACGGCCTCGAAGCGCCGCCGCCCGCGGGCGCTCAGCGACAGCGCGACCCGGCGGCGGTCGCCCTCCGCGACGGCCTTCTCGACGAGACCCTGCCGCTGCAGGCGGCCGACGGCGCGGCTCGCGAAGCCCTTGTCGAGCCCCAGCCGCGCCGCCAGCTCGCGCAGGCCCAGCGGCCCGCGCCGGCCCAGCTCGCCCAGCAGCAGGCACTCGCTGCCGCCGCAGCCCGCGGCCGCGAGCACCGCGGCGCGCTGCGCCCGCACGTGGCGCCGGGCCAGCTCGCGCAGCAGTTCGCCGTCCGGAATCGTTGACTTCATCAACGACATCGTGGCCTCCCGCCAGATCGTTGTCAACATCAACGATCTGGACGGGCTGCTATGCTGGCCCGCCATGGAGAGCTTCGACCCTTCCGGCGCCGCGGTCCACGACGGCGTGTTCGGCCTGCCGCATTCGCCCGACGATGCCGGCGTCGTGCTGCTGCCGGTGCCGTGGGAGGCCACGGTCTCGTATCGCGCCGGCACCGCGGACGGCCCGGCTGCGGTGCTCGCCGCCTCGCGCCAGGTGGACCTCTTCGACCGCGAGACGGGGCGACCCTACGAGGCCGGCATCGCGATGCTCGCGGTCCCGGCCGAGGTGCGCGCCTGGAGCGACGAAGCGCGCCGCCACGCGCTGCCGGTGATCGAGCGCGGCGGGCCGGGCGACGACCCCGCCCTGCGCGCGGCCGTCGCCGCGGTCGACGCCGCGGGCGAGCGGCTCGACGCGCGGGTCCGGGCCGAAGCGGCCGAATGGCTCGGCCGCGGCAAGCGGGTCGGGCTGGTCGGCGGCGACCACTCGTCGCCGTTCGGGCTGATCGAGGCGGTCGCGGAGCGCCACCCCGGGGTCGGCATCCTGCACGTGGACGCCCACGCCGACCTGCGCGACGCCTACGAGGGCTTCGCGCGTTCGCACGCCTCGATCATGCACAACGTCCACCACCGGCTGGGCGGCGTCTCGCGCATCGTGCAGGTCGGCATCCGCGACTTCGGCGAAGACGAGGACCGGCTGATCCGCGGCAGCGGCGGCCGCATCCGCACCTACTTCGACGCCGACCTGCAGCACGCCCTCGCGGCGGGCGAGACCTGGCGCGACCTGGTCGGCCGCATCGTCGCCGAGCTGCCGCGCGAGGTGCACGTGTCGTTCGACGTCGACGGCCTCGACCCCGCGCTGTGCCCGCACACCGGGACGCCGGTGCCGGGCGGGCTCTCGTTCGCCCAGGCCAGCCTGCTGCTGCGCGGCGTCGTCGAGAGCGGGCGGCGGATCGTCGGCTTCGACCTCGACGAGGTGGCGCCTGGCCCCGGAGACGACGAGTGGGACGGCGCGGTCGGCGCGCGCCTGCTCTACAAGCTGATCGGCTGGATGCTGCTCTCGCAGCGGGCCTGAGCGCGACCGCCTTCTAGCGCAGCACCGGCGGCGGCAGCTTGGCGTCGCCCTTGGCGCCGGCCGGCGCCGGCCGCGGACCCGGGGCGGCGCGGGTCGCGCGCCGCGCCACCTCGGCGAGCCCGCCGAGCAGCAGCAGCGCGAGCACGACGGTGGCCAGCAGCTCCGCGGGCCGGACCTGCGCGTAGAGCGCGCGGCAGGCCCGGCAGCGGCGCGAGCGCAGGCCGAACAGGGCCGCCCACCAGGGGCTGCGGTGGGAGGGCCGGGTGTCGGCGTGGCCGCAGGCCGGGCACCCCTCGCCGCGCGTGAACCGCCTCCAGTCGCGGATGCTGATCGGCTGGGTGTCGGTGCGCGGGTGGCGCCGCAGGTCGAGCTCGGGTTCCTGCGGCGGAGCCGGCGGCTGGTCGATCGACGTCACTTCTTCGGCTTGAGTGCGGCCATCATCTCCTTCGCCATCGCGCGATCGAGGTGGGCGAAGCCGGCGAACTGCTGGCCCGAGAACAGGCCCTCGGCGCCGTCGATCGTGACGATGTCGCCGGTCTGGTACGGGCTCGCGTCGCTCATCAGGAACGCGACCAGGCTGGTCAGCTCGTGGTGCTCGCCGAAGCGGCGCGACGGCACCCGGCGCTTCGCCTGCTTCTCGATCTCGGAGCCGGGCAGCAGCCGGCTGAAGGCGCCCTCGGTGGGGAACGGGCCCGGCGCCACGCAGTTGAGGCGGATGCCGTAGGCGGCCCACTCGACCGCCAGCGACCGCATCATCGCCGCCACCCCGGCCTTGGCCGTGGCCGACGGCAGCACGAAGGCGGAGCCGGTGTGCACGTAGGTGGTGACGACCGAGAGCACCTCGCCCGGCGCGCCGCGCGCGATCAGCCGCCGGCCCAGCTCGCGGGTGGCGTTGAAGGTGCCGTAGAGCACGATCTTGACCACCGCGTCGAAGGCGTTGTCCGAGAGGTCCTCGGAGGCCGAGAGGAAGTTGCCGGCGGCGTTGTTGACGAGCTGGTTGACCGGCCCCAGCTTCGCCTCCACCGCGTCGAAGGCCGCCGCCACCGCCGCCGAGTCGCGCACGTCGGCGCTGGCCCAGGCCGCGGTCCCGCCCGCCGCCGCGATCTCGTCGACCGTCTGCTGCAGCGGCTCGCTGCGGCGGCCGACGACGGCCACCTTCGCGCCGAGCGACGCCATCCGCAGCGCCATCGCCTTGCCGAGGCCGCTGCCGCCGCCCGTGATCAGCGTCGTCTTGCCCGCCAGCAGGTCGCCGCGGAAGCTCTCCTTCATCTCTTTCCCCCGGGGTCTCCCCCCGCGCGCTTGCTCTGGACGCCCCTCGCGCGCAACACCGCCTCGACCCGTTCGCGCTGGTCGCCCTGCAGCTCCAGCACGCCGTCCTTGAACGCGCCGCCGGCCGCGCTCGCTCGCTTGCACTCCTGGGCGAGGGCCGCCGCCGCCGTGGCGTCGCCTGGCAGCCCCGTCACCACCGTGACGAGGCGCCCTGCCGCCCGCCGCTCCAGCCGCAGGCGGGTGGCGCCCGGGGCCACGGCCGGGGTCGCGGGCCGCGGCTCGGGCCGCAGGTGGGCGCCGTCCGTGGACCAGGCGAGCCGGCTCTCGCGTTCGCGCGCCACGGGGGTATTCAATCACAGCGGTGGTAGACTTGCCCGCTCGAGACGGCGCGGACCGCGGCGGCATTCCGCCGGCCCGCCGTCCCTGCAACTCCCGGAGCGAAACCAGAAGATGGCCACCAGATCCCGAGCGACCTTTGCCAAGCGGCAGCGCGAGATCGCGCGCCAGGAGCGCGCCCGAGACAAGGCGGCGAAGCGCGTGGAACGCAACGAGCAGCGCGTGAAGCTCGACCGCTCGGCGAACGACGACCCCGACCTCATGGGCATCGTGCCCGGCCCCCAGGCCCGCCTCTACGACCTCCCCGAAGAAGAAAAGAAGCAGGAAGAGGAAGAGGACCAGGAGAAGTAGGGGGTTCGGGGGCGGAGGAGGCTTCGCCTCCGACGGAGCCCCCGAGGAGCGCAGAGACGCCGCCAGGCGGCTCGGCGACTCCAGAAACGAGTTCGGGGGCTACGCCGTCAGGACCTCGATGCCGTCGTCCTTGACGAGCAGGGTGTGTTCGGCCTGGGCGACCGGGCGGCCCCACGCCTCGCGCAGCGCCGCGTAGGACTGCAGCACCCCCTTCCGCCGCAGCGCGGCCAGCGCCGCCTGCACCTCGTCCGGCGGGAAGGCCCGCAACTGCCGCCGCGCGAAAGGCAGCCCGCGGAAGGCGGCGACCGCCGCGACCAGCGCCGGCGCCACCCCCGGCAACTCGCCGAGCGGAGCCGCCGGAGGCACCCGGAACACCTCGGGCATCCCGTGCTCCCCGACCTCGCCGCTGCCGTCGGTCGCGAACGGCTCGATCGCGATCACGGACCCCGGCGTCAGCAGGTGGTCGGGGTCGCCCGGGGCCAGCACGTTGGGCACCGCCGGCGCGCAGTGCACGGTCCAGCGCCCGACGCCGTGCCCGCACAGGTTCCGCATCGGCCGCAGCCCGCGGCGGCGGATCTCCTGCTCCAGCACGCGCGAGAGGGTGCGCACGGAGACGCCCGGCGCGGCGGCGCCGATCGCGGCCGAGAGCGCCGCCTCCGCGGCCTCCACGAGCAGCCGGTTTCCGGGCGCGTCGCCCACGTTGACGGTGGTCGCGGTGTCGACGACCCAGCCGTCGACGTGGACGCCGATGTCGAGCTTGGCGAGGTCCCCCTCGGCATAGCGCGTCTGGTCGTCGGGGGCCGAGCAGTAGTGGGCCGCCAGCGCGTTGCGCGACGACTGGGCGGGGAAGGCGACGCCGCCGCCCTGGCGCTCGATCTCGGCCTCCACCTGCTCGCACACCTCGCGCACGAGGGTGCCCGCGCGGATCGCCTCCGCGCCGAGCCGCCGCGCCGCGGACGCGATGCGGCCGGCCTCGCGGAGGCTGTCGACGACCCCGGCCGGGAGGCTCAGCCGTCGGCCTTCATCGCGGCGATCAGGCCCGCGATCAGCTCGTCCGCGCGCTCCGCCGGCAGCAGGCAGGTGCCCGCGCCGCGGTGGCCGCCGCCGCCGAGCTGCGACATCAGCTCCCCGACGTTGGTGCGGCTGGTGCGGTTGAAGATCGAGTGGCCGACGGTGGCCGCCACGTGCTGCTTCGACGGGCCCCAGTGCACGCGCAGCGAGATGTTCGCCTGCGGGAACAGCGTGTAGACGATGAAGCGGTTGCCCACGGGCAGCGGCGACAGGTCGCGGAAGTCGGTGAACACCACGTTGCCGTCCTGGCGCGAGCGGGCGAGGGTCGCCTCGCGGAAGGCGCGGTCCTGGTCGCGGAGCTGGGCCGCGCGGCGGGTCACGGCGGGCAGCGCCATCACCTCCGCGATCGGCTTGTCGCGCAGCGCGGCGAGCAGCTCGAAGAAGTACTCCTGGTAGCCGCCCAGGCCCGAGCGCGGGTCGAGCGTGAAGCCGAGCAGGATGTACTCCTTCGGGTCCAGCACGTCGTCCATGTTGAGCTGCGCGGAGTCGACGCGGTCGGTCTCGTCGACCAGCAGCGCCCACTTCTCGATCTGCGGGTGGGCGCCGCGGTAGTAGTCGTAGACGACGCGCGCGGCCGACGGGGCCAGCGCGTAGGCGCCGCGGAAGTCTTCGGGCGGCTTCTCGTTGGAGTCGGTCAGCAGGTGGTGGTCGAACCACTTGGCGCAACCCGAGTGGTACGGCAGGTTGGCGAGGATGTCCTCGTCGGTGACCGCGAAGCGACGGTCGGTGATGTCCTGGGGGTGGACCAGGATCACCTCGCGGATCGGCTCGCAGGCCGTGATCAGCACGGCCGAGGTGAGTCCGTCGAGGTCGCCGCGGGTCACGAGTCGCATGAGTCCTCCCGAGCAGGGGTTCCGGCGATCCTAGGCCACCCGTCCGCGGCCATCAAACTGCGCCCGAAGACAGCAACGCCCGGGACTGGGGAGTCCCGGGCGTTGCCGGCCGCCGGCCGCGGTCGCGCGGTCGCGCGGTCGTGGCGCTAGGCCTTGGTGACGTTCGCGGCGCGCGGACCCTTGGGGGAATCCACGACCTCGAATCGGACGCGCTCGCCCTCGGTCAGGGTGCGGAAACCCTCGGCGCGGATCTCGGAGTGGTGGACGAAAACGTCCGGGCCACCCTCACGCGAGAGGAAACCGAAACCCTTGGCCTCGTTGAACCACTTGACGGTACCTTCGATCATGAACGTGCTGCTCCTTCGGGAACGTTGAGGGGCGCGTCTCCTGCGTTACGCCGGACGACAGTGCCACTTCGACGAGGCGGCACGCTAGCAGAACGAAAAATGCAGTGTCAATCGCCGGCGCCGCGGCCTGGTCAGTCGGTGCCCTTCACGCTGGCGAGCGGCGTGAGGCGGGTCTCCACGCGAGCCAGGCCGGCCGCCTCGACCGCCGCCACCACGGCCGCCGCGCTCTTGTAGCAGGCGGGCGACTCGTCGACCGGCACGTCGCCGCCGGCGTTGACCAGCACGCCCAGCTCGCGCATCCGGCGGTTCGCCTCGTGCTGCGGGATCCCGTGGCGGGCGGCGGTGCGCGACAGGCGCCGCCCGCAGCCGTGGTTCACCGAGTAGAGCGCACGCGCCGCCCCGGGCAGCGGGCGCAGCACGTAGGACGTGTCGCCCATCGAGCCCGGGATCAGCACCGGGTGGCCGCTGTGCGACCAGCGCGTTCCGGAGAGCATCGGGTGCCCCGCCGGCAGCGCGCGCGTCGCGCCCTTGCGGTGCACCCACACCGGCTCGCGGAACAGGTCGGGGTGGCGCTCCTCCTGGACCAGGTTGTGGGAGATCTCGTAGACGAGCTCCGGCTCCTCGCCGAAGGCGCGGGCGAACGCGGCCGCGACCTCGCGCCTGATCAGCAGCCGGTTGACGATCGCGTAGTTGCCGCCGGCCGCGACCGCGTTCCTGTACGCGCGCCAGTGGCGCGACTCGGGCGCGAAGTAGCCGAGGTCCATCTGGCCGCGGCCGAGGCCCAGCTCCTCGCGCGCACGCTCGAAGTACCAGGTGGCGAGCCCGTGCCCGAAGCCGCGCGAGCCCGTGTGGTACATGACCCACAGGCGCGAGCCCGCCTCGTCGTCGTCGGCCTGCAGCTCGATGAAGTGGTTGCCGCCGCCGAGGCTGCCGAGCTGCTGCTGGCCGCGCCAGGCGCGGCTCTCTTTCGGCACGTCCCAGGAGTCGTCGACCGGAATGCGGTCGCGCTCGGCGCTCCCGCGGGCGACGCCCAGCGCCTCGGCGCCGCCGCGGAAGAGCTCCTGGAACCGCTGCGGCGTCACCGCCTGGCCGCGGGCGCCGACGCCGAGGCCGACCCGCTTCATCACCTCGCGCGAGAACGCGCGCACGGCCTCGGGCGTCGCCCGCTCGCGCGGGACCGAGGAGCGCAGGGCGGCGATGCCGCAGCCGATGTCGTAGCCGACCGGGCCCATCGCCAGCGTGCCCGCGGTCGCCATCACGCAGCCGACGGGCACGCCGTAGCCGTGGTGGGCGTCGGGCGTGATCGCCACGTCGCGCACGCCGGGGAAGCGGCGGGCGTTGACGATCTGCGGGCCCAGCGAGTCGTCGGCCTCGGCCAGCAGCTCCGGGGTCATGAACACCCGGACCTCGCCCTCGGGCAGCGGCAAGCGGTAGAAGCCGCCCGGGTCGCGCCGCAGCGCGGCCTTCCACTGGAGCGGATTCAGACGGGTTCCGGCGCCCGGACGAACACGACGTCGGTCCCCGGGTCTGGGCGGAGGAGCGAAGCGACGCAGCCCAGCGGCCCGAGCGCCGGGATCGACTCCCGGCGCGAGCCGCCGTCGGGGCTACGTCGGACCACTCCGGCCTCCTCCGCCCCCAAACCCCCAGGTGCCCTACTGCGCGCCGTAGTTGTAGGCGAGCTCCTGGCGCAGGTTGCGCGAGCGGATCAGCGACTGCGAGTGGTCGGAGAAGAAGAAGTTGACCACCTTGTTGCCCTCGCCGTACTTGTCGGCGAAGCGCTGCCAGAGCTGCGGGCCCTTGGTCACGTCGTAGCCCGCCTCCCAGGCGTAGCGCAGGCCGACGCGGTCGGCCTGGTCCTCGTGGCTGCGGCCGTAGCCCGACGACCACGCCGAGGCGCCCAGCATGGTCAGCACCTGGGCCGCCATCTTCCAGCCCTCGGAGTCGATCGCGCCTTCGGCGATGCCGATCAGCCCCAGCGCGCCCAACTGGATCAGGATCTGCTTCTTGAAGCCCTTGCGCGAGTGCTCGTGGGTCGAGTGGGCCAGCTCGTGGCCGATCACGATCGCCACCTCGTCGTCGTCCATCGCGTCGAGCAGGCCGCTGAACACGTAGATCGAGCGGTTGGGCGCGGCCATCGCGTTCCACTCCTTGTTCTCGACCACGTAGACGCGGAAGTCCTCGGGCTCCATGTACGGGGGCACCAGGCGGGCGGCGATGCGGCGCACGCGCTCCACCTGCGGCCCGCGCTCGAGCAGCCGGCCGTAGCTCTCCATCCGGCCCTGGTCGTCCTGCTCGAACATGCGGCCGGCACGCCGGAACTGCGTCTCCTGCTCGTCGAAGGCGCGCTTGAGCTCGCCCTCGAACAGCGCGTCGCCGTTGGGCTTCGCCTCGACCTCGCGGGCCAGGATCGAGCCGTCGCGCTGGCGCGTGCCCTTGACCTTCACCTCGTAGCCGAGCGGCACCGAGGCGAAGTCGCGGGCGTCGCCGCCGCCCTTGAACTTGCCGCCGGGCGCCAGCCGCACCCGCTGGCCCTCGATCACGAGGGCGCCGCGGTCGCGCCACTCGGCGTAGCCGTCGAGCTTCAGCTCCTTCGTTTCCTGGGCGAGCGCGGCGGGTCCCGCCAGCGCGGCGCACAGCAGCAGGGAGAACGCGGCGCGCATCGCGCTCAGGCCTGCTTCGGGTCGGCGGGCAGCAGCGCGCCCAGCGCCCAGCCGATGCCGGCGGAGATCGCCGCCGCCAGCGAGCCGAAGAAGAGCCCGCCGCCGCGCCGCACGAGCGCGTCGCCGAGCGAGAGCTCGCCGGCCTTCTCCGCGGCGGTGGTCGCGACCAGCGAGCGGAAGTCCGCGATCGTCTGGCCGGCCGGCGCCTGGTCCAGCAGCGTGACCAGCCAGTCGAGCTGCTGGGTGTTGAGCGCGATCGGGTGGTTGAAGTAGGTGTGGGCGCCGATCAGGAACGAGCCCACCGTGCACACGAAGATCACGACCTGGGTGGCGAAGCCCATCACCGCGCCCAGCGACAGCGCCTGAACCGCGCCGTAGCCGAGCCAGCGGCGGGCGAAGGCGCCGTGGAACGCCGCCGCGATCAGCGTCAGCGTGACCAGGCTGAAGACGTGGTGGACCTTCTCGTACGGCACGCCCTGGCTGCCCTGCAACAGGCGGCCGATCGCGAACAGCAGCAGCACGACCAGGAACGGCCGGGCGACGCGCAGGTGGGTCTTCAAGGGCATGCCTCCGAGGGAGCCATTCAGGTCCAGCCGAGCCCGGCGCCGGCTCCGCGGCGCTGGGCCATGTCGCGGGCGAAGTCCTCGAGATCGGACATCAGGCCGGGCGTCAGCGTGCCGCGCAGCCCGACCAGGCGCAGCCCGCGCACCATGCCCGGGTCGTCGTCGGCGCGCAGGGCGCTGGCGTCCTCGCAGCCGCCGAGCGCCCGCGCGTAGTCCTCGAGCGCGAGCTCGGCCGCCTCGCCCAGCGGGTAGGCGGCCCGGAACGGCAGCTCGAAGACCTCGCCCACGCGAGCGGCGCTACTTGCGCTTCGCGTACCAGTCCACTTCCATCTGCGCGAAGGCCGCCCACTTCTCGGGCAGTTCCTCGAGCGGGAAGATGGCCTGGACGGGGCACACCGGCACGCACGCGCCGCAGTCGATGCAGGTCTCGGGGTCGATGTAGAGCTTGGTCTCCGAGGCGAACTCGGCCTCGTCCTTCTTCGGGTGGATGCAGTCGACCGGGCACACCTCGACGCACGCGGTGTCCTTGGTGTTGACGCACGGTTCGGCGATCACGTAAGTCATCGACTAGGCCTCCTCGGGCACGGGCGATTGATTGCCGAATCGTAGCGGAAACCCGTGGCCGCCGGAACGCGCGTCCTGGCGCCTTTCTTGACGCGGCCCGCGCCGGCCCGTAGCGTGCGCCGCGATGGCGCTGAGGGGGAGCCGATGAGGGCGGTCGTCCAGCGCGTGAGCCGCGCCGAGGTGCGGGTCGAGGGCGCCGTCGTCGGTGCGATCCGGAAGGGCCTGCTGGTCCTCCTCGGCGTGGCCGCCGCCGACACGGAGCGCGACGCCGCCTGGCTCGCCGAAAAGGTCGTCGGCCTGCGCGTCTTTCCGGACTCCGCCGGGGCGATGAACGTGCCGCTGCTGGAGGCGGGCGGCGGCCTGCTCGTCGTCTCGCAGTTCACCCTCCTCGGCGACTGCCGCAAGGGGCGGCGGCCGAGCTTCGTCGACGCGGCACCCCCGGAGCGGGCCGACGCCTTGTACCGCGCCTTCGTCGCCCGCGCCCGCGCGCTCGGCGCGCCGGTCGAGACCGGCGTGTTCCGCGCCCACATGGACGTGGAGCTCGTCAACGACGGCCCGGTCACGCTGCTGCTCGACAGCACGAGGGCGTTCTGAGCGCCGCCCGCAGGCTGCTGGCGCTCGGCGCCGGGCTCTACCTCTTCGTGCTCGCGCTGGAGCTGCTCAAGCGCGGCGCGTCGGGCCTGCTGCCGCTCTTGCGCGTGCTCGACGTCGACGGCGTCGCGGGCGGCCTCGGCTTCGGCTGGCTGGGCGCCTGCGTGCTGCTCTCGGGCTCGCCGGTGGCGGCGATCGCGCTGGCGCTGCTGGCGGGCGGCGCGCTGTCGACGCTCGAGGCCTTCGCGATGATCGGCGGCTCGCGGCTCGGCGCGTCGTTCGTGGTGCTGGTGCTGGGCGCGGCCGACGACTTCCGCGCCGGGCGCCGCGACGGCCGCGCGGCCTACGTCGGCGCCACCGCGCTGCTGGCGACCGCCGCCATCTACGTGCCCGCGCTGCTGTGCGGCTACCTGGCTCTCGATCGCGGGCTGCTCTCGGGCCTGAGCCTCGAGGGCCGCGCGCTCGACTCGCTGCTGCGGCCGCTGTTCGGCGCCGTCGCCTCCGCGGCCGCCGCGGCGCTGCCGCCGCTCGCGCTGTTCGGCGCCGGCCTCGGCGCGCTGCTCGGCGGCTTCCGCGCGCTCGACCTGGCGCTGCCCGACCTCTCCGGCGAGCGCAGCCCGCTCGAGAGCGTGGGCCAGGTCGTGCTGCGGCCGGTCGTGCTGTTCCTGCTCGGCGCCGGTCTGACCTGCCTGACGCTCTCGGTCTCGGTGTCGATCTCGCTGCTGGTGCCGCTCACCGCCCGCGGCTGGATCCGCCGGGAGAACGTGTGGCCCTACGTGTGCGGCGCCAACGTGACGACGCTGATCGACACCCTGCTGGCCGGGGCGCTGGTCGGCCATCCCGACGCGGTGCGGATCGTGGCGCTGCAGATCCTGTTCGTCGCGCTGCTCTCGCTGCCGGTCGTGCTCGTCTTTCCCCACGCGTTCGGCCGCTGGCTCGACCGCCTCGCCCGCGCGGCCACCGCGACGCCGCGGGCGCGATTCACCTTCGTCGGCCTGGTGCTGCTGATCCCGGCGCTGCTGCTGGGGCTCGGTTAAGGAGGGACACGTGCGCAGCCTCGTCTACGTCGACGCCTCGCCGCGGGGGCCGTGGGCGCTCGCCGCAGCGCGCGCGCTGGGCCCGGCCCTGCTCGGCGAGGTCGTGCTGCTCGCCTCCGAGGAGGACGTGGCGCGCGACCCGGGCCTGCTGCTGCGGGCCCGCGCGGCGCTGGGGCCGATGGGCGACGCGGCGGCCGAGAAGCGGGCGCCCGGGGCAGCCGAGGTGTCGATCGTGCAGGAGGCGCTGGCCGGCGGCTACGGCCTGCTGGTCGTGCCGCCCGCGGGGCGCGGGGCGATCGCCCGCATGCTGAAGGGCTCGCGGGTGGCGACGGTCGTGCGCAGCGTGCACGCGGCGGTGCTCGTCGCGCGTCGCGCGCCCGAGCGCCTGCGGCGGGTGCTGGGCGCCGTCTCGGGTGGCGCGACGAGCGGCGCGGTGATCGACGCGGCGCGCGCGGTCGCGTCGGTCTCGGGCGCCAGCCCCGACTTCGTCCACGTCGACGACCAGGTGCGCCTGCCCGGCGCGGCGAACGACGCGGCGAGCCCGGAGTCGGGCGTGCGGGCGCTGCTGGCCGCAGGCGGGTCCGGCCGCGAGCCGCTGTGGCGCGAGGGGCTCGTGGTCGAGGAAGTGCTCGCCGAGTTCGAGCAGGGCGCCTACGACCTGCTGGTCGTGGGCGCGTGCCCCGATCCCGTCGAGTGGGGCCGCGAGGACGTCACCGAGCGCCTGCTGCTCGGCTGCCCGGGCTCGGTGCTGGTGGTGCCGCAGGCGGGCCTGCCGCGCCGCTAGCGCGGGCCCTGCCCCGACCCGGGGCCCACCATCGTTTCGGGGCGGACCCACTGGTCGAACTGCTCGGCCGTGACGCCGAGGCGCAGCGCCGCCTCCTTCAACGTGAGCCCCTCGGCGTGCGCCAGGCGCGCGATCTTCGCCGCCCGGTCGTAGCCGACGTGCGGGTTGAGCGCCGTCACCAGCATCAGCGACTCGCGCAGGTGGCGCTCGATCCGCTCGCGTCGCGGCTCGATCCCCGCGGCGCAGTGCTCGCGGAAGCCGTCGCAGCCGTCGGCCAGCAGCCGGCAGCTCTGCAGGAAGGCGTGGGCGATCAGCGGCTTGTAGACGTTGAGCTGGAGGTGTCCGCTCATCCCGCCGACGCCGATCGCGACGTCGTTGCCCATCACCTGCGCGCAGGCCATGGTCAGCGCCTCGGCCTGGGTGGGGTTCACCTTGCCCGGCATGATCGAGCTGCCCGGCTCGTTCTCCGGGATCGCGATCTCGCCGATCCCGCAGCGCGGGCCGGAGGCCAGCAGCCGCACGTCGTTCGCGATCTTGTGCAGCGCCGCGGCCAGCGTCTTCAGCCCGCCGTGGGCGTGGACCAGCGCGTCGTGGGCGGCCAGCGCCTCGAACTTGTTGGGCGCGGTGACGAACGAGTGGCCGGTGAGCGCCGCCAGCTCCGCCGCCACCCGCGCCCCGAACTCGGGGTGCGCGTTGAGGCCCGTGCCCACCGCCGTTCCGCCCAGCGCCAGCTCGGCGACGTGGGGCAGCGCCGCCTCGAGGTGGCGCTGCGCGTGGTCGAGCTGGGCGACCCAGCCCGAGAACTCCTGGCCGAGCGTCAGCGGCGTCGCGTCCTGCAGGTGGGTGCGGCCGAGCTTGACGACGTCGGCGAACGCGCGGGCCTTGGCGTCGAGCGCGTCGCGCAGGCGGCCTGCGGCCGGGATCACGTGCTCGCGGATCGCCACGTACGCGGCCACGGACATCGCGGACGGAAACACGTCGTTGCTCGACTGGCCGCGGTTGACGTCGTCGTTCGCGTGCACGAGCCGGCCCTCGCCGCGCGGGCCGCCCAGGAGTTCCGAGGCGCGGTTGGCCAGCACCTCGTTGACGTTCATGTTCGTCTGCGTGCCCGAGCCGGTCTGCCACACGACCAGCGGGAACTCGTCCGGGTGGCGGCCCGAGAGCACCTCGTCCGCGGCGGCGGCGATCGCCTCCGCCTTGCGCGCGTCGAGCTCGCCGAGCGCGGCGTTGACCCGCGCCGCCGCCTTCTTGCACAGCGCGAGCGCCGCGATCAGCTCGGCCGGCATCCGCTCGCCGGAGGCGCGGAAGTGCAGCAGCGAGCGCTGCGTCTGCGCGCCCCACAGCCGCGCGGCGGGCACCTCGATGGGCCCGAACGAGTCGCGTTCGACGCGGACGTCCATCGCAACCTCCCCGGAATCCCCGGAATCGGGGCGAGTACCTTTCGCTACGTGCGGCTCCGAGTGACGACCTCCGCGACGAGGTCGAAGTCGGCATCGGCGTGTTCCAGCGTGGCTCCGTGGTGCTTTGCGCAGGCCGCGATCAGCAGGTCCGTCGCCGGAACCGTGATGCCCGCCGCGCGGCACCGCCGGGCCAGCTCGTGCGCGCCGTCCCAGACCGCCGGCGTGATCGCCAGCTCGGGGATCAGCCGCTCGAAGTCGCGCAGCACGCGCTTCTCGCGCTCGCCCCCGGCCCCGTTCCAGAGCTCGAGGCGCACCAGCGGGCACCAGCAGGCGAGGCCGGCGGTGAGAGCGGCCTCCACGCGGGCGCGCACGCCGGGATCGCCGTCCGGGCGCAGGAAGTGAATCCAGGACGACGAGTCGACCAGGATCAACGTCAGGCCTGCCGCCGCTGCTTGCGGAGCTGGTCGACGCCCACCAGGTCCCGGCAGCTCCCGGCGCGGGACACGAGCTCGGCCATCCGCCGCCGGCGATTGAACTCCGCCAGCGCCGTCACGACCGCGTCGCGCTTCGTGCGCGCGCGGGTGAAGCGCATGGCATCCTCGAGTTCTTTCTCGGGAATATCAATCGTCGTCTTCATGCATCCATTCTAAGCCCCTCGGGAATCCCACAGGGGACTTCGACGCGCCCACTGCAGGAGCCGGCCGCGGCGGGTTGGTCAGAGATCCGTGCCCTTGCGGAGCCGATCCAGGTAGCCCTGGTAGACGAACGAGCGGTCGCGCTTGCGGCCGCTGGTCTCGACCAGCACGCCCGCGTCGACCAGGCTCTCGATGGCGCGGCCGGCAGTCGGCTTGGTCGTCGCGAGCAGCGACGTGACCGCGGCGACGGTCGTGATCGGGTGCCGGGGCAGCAACTCGAAGAGCCGCAGCGTGCTCACGGACGTGGCCTCGTGCGCGAGCACCCGGGCCCGGTCTGCGGCGACGAGCGCGAACAGTTCGCGCGCCGAGTCGACCGCCTCGTCGGCGATCGTCGCGACGCCGTCGAGGAAGAAGTCGAGCCATCCCTCCCAGTCACCGTCGGAGCGAACCGCGTTCAGCCGGCGCGCGTACTCCTGCCGGTGCCGCTTGAAGAAGAGGCTCAGGTAGAGCATGGGCCGGGTCAGCGCCTGCCAGTGCTCGAGCAGCAAGGTCACCATCAATCGTCCGATGCGTCCGTTGCCGTCGAGGTAGGGGTGGATCGTCTCGAACTGAGCGTGCAGCAGTCCCACCCGGATGAGCGGGGGCCTTGGGTCGTCGCCGTGGAGGTACTTCTCGAAGGCGCCGAGCACGTCGCCGAGCGCATGGGGCGGGGGAGGCACGAACGCGGCGTTCCCGGGGCGGCTGCCGCCGATCCAGTTCTGACTGCGCCGCACCTCTCCCGGCCGCTTGTCGGCCCCGCGCACGCCGCGCATGAGTCGGCGATGGGCCTGGTTGAGCAGGCGCATCGAGAGCGGAAGGCCCTTCGGGCTCGACAGTTGGGCGCGGGCGAACGTCAGCGCGTCGAGGTAGTTGCAGACTTCTTCGACGTCGGCGTTGGGCGCGTCGCTGCCCGCCCCCGCCTCGAACGCGAGCAGGTCGACCAGCGTGGCCTGTGTTCCCTCGATCTGGGACGAGAGCACGGCCTCCCTGCGCACGAACGCATGGATGAACCAGTCGAGCGACGGCACCATTTCGCCGGCCAGCTCGAGCCGGACGAGCGCCTGCTCGGCGCGGTGCAGGCGAAGGGCCAGCGTTCCGTCGAGGGCCAGCGCCGGGTCGGCGGGCGGGAGGGCGAACGGGATGAAGGCCGCGACCTCCTCCCCGCCCACGAGGGTCCGTTCGTAACGGCCCGTCGTCCGCTTCGGCATGGGCGCCTCTCGCTAGTAACGAAGTCTTTACTTTCTCGCTGTGATAGTCAAGTGGTCGTCAACATCCGAGGTCGGAGCATCGCAGCCTGTGGATCCCGCGCGATCGGGGCAGACGTGGCTCGGTCGGTCCCGCTGAGGCAATGGCAGAATCCGCGGGTGCTTGCGAGCACTATGGAGAACAGCTCGAAGGGCGGGAAGAGACCTGCGACACAAGTGTATTCGAGATCGTCACCGTGACGGCACAGATCGCCTTCGACGACCTTCGCTCTTATGCCACTCTAGGGATCATCGAGCGTGCCGGACGCGGCCTGAAGTCGTCTCTGGGAGGTCTGCTCGGTGACGACAACAAGGACCCCAAGAAGGCCCAGCCTGCCAAGCCTATCGTCTTGTCGGAACATCCCAAGCCCAAGCAGACCTGCAAAGGGGCCCTGACGCGATCACGCTCTCTGGATCGGCAGGCTCAGGCGCCGTGGGCGCCACGTTGAATTTGACGCTTGACCGCTACGGCCAAGTGTTCGTTAGTCTTCCGGGGCGAGGCGCTTCTGCGGGCAGCTCGTTCGGAAGTGGACGCTTCTCGTGGAGCCTCCAAGCAGAGTATCTGGCCCGCGCCGTTCGCGCTCGCGGCCCAAGGGGAGACCAGACGCTTGTAACATGGCCCGACAGCAGCGCAGAGGAGTCCTACCGATTCCACGAGGGGCTTGCTGCGACCGGTTCCGCGTTCTACTGGCTGGGCGGGTCCCTCACTCAAACGGCTGGTCACCGGGAAGGTGAACCGAACCGAATCTCACTGGGACTGGGGATCGGAAGTCCGCAAGCTGGGGCCGGACTCACGATCGCCGACCTCGTCTTCGACACGCCGATTGCTTGGGGGGCGTGCGAAGGTGGCGGCCAGTGACCTCCGATGTGCTGGAAGTGGTCATCGCGCTGATCTGGGCTGTCGTCATCGCCGGTTTTGGCTGGCGGATGGCAACCCGCCCTCGCGAATTCCACCGGCTTCTCGACAGCTTGGAGGGCTTGCTTGGGACGTCCAACCCTGGACCACGGGCCGGAGACACTCAGACTCGGCTCACCGGTGCTGGCATCGCATTCCTGGGGTTGGCCATGCTCTGCCTCCTCCTGCTCGGTCTACTGCAGTGAACTCGGCCGATTCGCTCCCTACGGTATGTGGGCGTTGTCAGCCCTGACCCACCCGGAGCGCGATCCAGCGCCTGCCGGCCTCGTGCGCCCAGCGCAGTTTGGCCGGGAAGTCCAGGCGCTGGGGCCGGCCGAGGTCCAGGCCCTGGCTACGGCTGCGATCGGGCCCGGAGTTGAAGGTGTAGCCGGTGGGGTGAGTCTCCCCGGCCGGGTGTCGAAGGGCCTCGACGCGGGCTCGACCTGGGCGCACGCGGATGACATGAGGTGTTCCTGTGGTAGCAGGTCGACGGGGATGCCCGGTGGTGGCATGGATGCTGGGCGCTCGCCCTGGCTCTTGGTGCGCGGTCGTCGCACCCGCCGCCGTACGATGAGGAGCCGTTCAGGTGGCACCGCATCAGCCACGCGATCCGCATCGACCGGATGAGAATCCATGGTCCTGCTCCCTTCAGCGGCGGGGTCGCGTGACCCCGTACTCCTTGAGCTTGCGATAAAGCGTGGCCGAGCCGATGCCGAGCTCCGCCGCGGCCCGCTCCCGGTTGCCGCCGACCCCGCGCAGCACCGCGAGGACGTGGGCCCGCTCGACGTCGGCCAGCGTGCGCGGCGCGCCCGGGGAGCCGCGGCCGGGCTGGGCGATGCGCACCTCCTCGGGCAGGTCCTCCACGTCGACGCGGCGGCCGCGGGCCAGCACGACCGCGCGCTCGATCACGTTCTGCAGCTCGCGCACGTTGCCCGGCCAGCCCCAGCGCTGGAGCTGGTCGGCGGCGGCCGGGGTCAGGCCCGTGACGGGGCAGCCGGTGCGGGCGGCGACCAGGGCGACGTGGCGGCGGGCCAGAGGCAGCACGTCCTCGCGCCGCTCGCGCAGCGGCGGCACCCGGATCTCGATCACCCGCAGCCGATAGTAGAGGTCCTGGCGGAAGCGGCCCGCGGCCACCTCGGCGGCGAGGTCGCGGTGGGTGGCGGCCAGCACCCGCACGTCCACCGCGCGCACCCGGTTCTCGCCGACCCGCCGCACCTCGCGCTCCTGCAGCACGCGCAGCAGCTTGGCCTGCATGGCGGTCGGCAGGTCGCCGATCTCGTCGAGCAGCAGGGTGCCGCCCGAGGCCGCCTCGAACAGGCCGGCGCGGTCCTGGGTGGCGCCGGTGAAGGCTCCGCGCGCGTGGCCGAACAGCTCGCTCTCCAGCAGCGTCTCCGGCACCGCCGCGCAGTTGACGGCGACGAAGGGACGCAGCGCGCGCGCCGAGCCGGCGTGCACGAAGCGGGCGAGCGCCTCCTTGCCGCTGCCGCTCTCGCCGGCGAGCAGCACGGTGGAGTCGACGAGGGCGACGCGGCGCGCGAGGTCGAGCGCGTGGCGCATGGCGGCGCTCTCGGCGACCAGGCCGCCGTCGTCCGCCTGGCCCGATCGCGGCCGGCGCGCGGCCAGCTTGCGGTCGGCCCGGCGCAACGCGGCCGTGACCTGCCGCAGCGAGCGGTCGAGCGCGTCGGGCTCGAAGTAGACGAGCCGCGGGTCGTCGCCCCACTCCTCGCGCGGCCGGCCCGCCATCACGCACACCGCGTCGCCGCGGCCGCGGCAGCGCTCCTCCACGCAGCAGATCGCGCGGCCGTGGCAGTAGCCGAGGTAGCCGCTCGCGAAGCCGCACGACATCCAGCACACGGGCTCGCTCGACAGCCCGAGGTGGGCGAGGTGGGCCTCGGCCTCGACGGACTCCTTCCACAGGGCCTGGGCGAACGGGCGCGGGCCCTCCACGGCCCCGACCGGCTCGTAGACGAGCATGCCCTGGAGCTGGTGCAGGCGGCCGCCGGCGCGGTGCCACTCGCGCTCGTCGTCCCACGGGAAGGCGGAGCGCAGCGCCTCCGCGGTGCGCCAGCCGTGGGCGTATCCGAAGCGGGTCAGTACCACGCGCGCCGCGGTCGGCCCCAGGCTCTCCACCAGCTCGCGGCGCAGCAGGCCGAAGGCGACGACGTCGAGGATCAACGCGCGCTCGCCCGCGAAGCGGATCGTGCCGCCGCCCGGCTCGAAGTCGAGCAGCTCGCGCAGGTCGAGGTCTTCGGCGCGCACATGCCTCCCGAAATGAGAGTTTGATCATATCATTTTGATGTCAAGCTTCGCCCCGCCGCAGGGGCTGTCCAAAGCGGGTCAGCGACTTGCGCGCCGGCACGGCGGTTGCGATCAGGCCCGGCCAGGAGGATGCAGATGATCCAGGTTCGCCCTGCCGACGACCGCGGCCGCACCGACTGGGGCTGGCTCGACAGCCGCCACACGTTCTCGTTCGGGGAGTACCACGACGAAGGGCACATGGGCTTCGGCGCCCTGCGCGTGATCAACGACGACCGGGTCGCGCCCGGGGGCGGCTTCGGCGCCCACGGCCACCGCGACATGGAGATCCTGTCCTACGTGCTCGACGGCGCGCTCGAGCACCAGGACTCGACGGGCGGCGGCGGCGTGATCCGCCCCGGCGAGATCCAGTTCATGAGAGCGGGCACCGGCGTGGTGCACAGCGAGTTCAACCACTCGCGCACGGCGCCCGTGCACTTCCTCCAGATCTGGATCGTGCCGGCCCGCCGCGGCCTGCGGCCGGGCTGGGACCAGCGGAGCTTCGACGCCGAGGCGGCGCGCCGCGAGTTCGCGCTGCTGGCGTCGAAGGACGGCCGCCAGGGCACGGTGCAGGTCGAGCAGGACGTCGACCTCTGGATGGCCCGGCTGGAGGCGGGAGAGCGCCGCGAGCTGGCGCTGGCCCCGGGCCGGCGCGCGTGGGTCCACGTGGCGCGCGGCGCGGTGGAGCTCGGCGGCACGCCGCTCCGCGAGGGCGACGGCGCCGCCGTGCAGGGGCTCGAGCGACTGTCGTTCTCCGCTGGCGAAGCCGGCGAAGTGCTGGTCTTCGACCTCGCCTGACCCACGCGGGGGACGGGTGCGCGGCTTTTCACCGCCCCCGTCCCCCTGCGACCGCTACTCCGGCCAGCCCGTCTGGGGCAGGCCCTTCACCAGCTTCAGGGCGTTCTTGTAGTAGAGCTTCTTCAGCACCTCGTCCGGCAGGGCGAGGCCGTAGAGCTTCCAGAACGCGTGGTAGTCGCGGTAGTAGTCGAAGTACTCGTCCGCGGTCTCCAGCGTGCGCCAGTAGTAGGGGAACTCGTCCGGCTGGAAGCTGTCCTTGCCGAACAGCACGCGATCCTGGTACTTGACGAAGAACTCGCGCGCCGTGCGCGGCTGGCGGCCGTACTCGGCGAGCACCGCGGCCATCTCGGGGTAGACGTTGGGCAGCCGGTCGAGCAGGCGGCCGAGCCGGGCCAGGTCGTTCGAGTGGTAGAGCATGTGGGCGCCGATGAAGGTCGTCTTCGGATGGCGCTCGAACATGCGGTCGCGCTCGGCGATCAGCTCCTCGAAGCGCGGGAACTTCGGGTCCTGATAGCGGCGGTCGGGAAACAGCGCCTGCTCCAGCCAGCGCTCGTTGCGGAAGTCGATCGGGTCGAAGAACGGCGCGGGCTCGGCGGTGTGGATCAGCACCGGCACGCCGAGGCGGGCGCAGGTCTCCCAGATCGGGTCGAGCTCCGGGTCGTCGAGCCGCAGCCGGGTGCCGTCCGCCTTCAGCACGCGGAGGCCGAGCTCCTTGAAGATCTTGAGCCCGAGCGCGCCGGCATGGATGTCCTGCTCGAGCTGGGCCGCGGCCCGCTGGCCGAAGCCCGACCCGACCGGCTGCGAGAAGTCGACGTTCGCGAACAGCACCATGCGGTCGGCGTGCGGGCTGTTGCGCAGCACCGCGACGCCCTCGCGCAGCTTCTCGCCCCAGCCGCCGGAGAGGTTCACCAGCACCCGGAGGTTGAGGGCGTCCATGTCCTTCACCACCTGGGCGAGGCGCTCCGGCGCGATCGGCGTGCGGTGGTGGCTGTGGACGTCGATCACCGGGAACTTCGCGCGCGGCGTCGGGTGCTGCGGCACGACGAGCTGCGACGTGGGCTCGTACTCGGTGATCGACGGCGCCGGCCACTCCGGCTTCCGGCCTTCGCCGGGCCGCTGCGCCATGCGATCCGCCGGTGGCGGTTGTTGCGCGACCAGCACGCCCGCCGCCAGCGCGCCCGCCGCCAGCGCCAGGCCCCAGGTTCGCTTCGCCATCAGCAATCCCTCCTCGCCTTTCGCCGCCCCCACGACCCCACCACCCCCAGCAGCGCCCAGCCGGCAGCCGAGGCTGCCGCGCTCCACAACACGGCCCGGGGACGATAGACCAGCTCGACCCCGTGGCGGCCCGCGGGCACCGCCACCGCGCAGAAGGCGAGGTTGGCGCGCAGCAGCGGGGCCGGCGCGCCGTCGACCGTGGCCTGCCAGCCGGGATCGTGGGTGGAGACGAAGACCACGAACCCCGGCGCCTCGAGTTGCGCCTCGATCCGCACGCGGTCGGCGCGTCGCTCGACGATGCGCGTCGCGCCGCCGACCGCAGCCGCGGGGCGGGCATCGCCATCCGCCAGCACCACCTCGCGTCGCGGGTCGAATCCCGGGTCGAGCAGCGTCGCCACCGCCTCGCGGCCGTCCGCGATCCGTGCGCCGCCGACCGCGTACACGAGCGGCAGCGGGTCGGGCACGGCGAACAGCCGGATCGGGTCCTGGAACAGCCCCGGCCAGCTCGCGACCTCGACCAGGCCCGGCGCCGGCTCATGGAGGGCGACCGCGTGGGTGACCGCGCCCACCTGGAGCAGCCGGAGCCGCCCCGGGCTGCCGTCGAGCGCGACGAAGTGGTCGACGAGCGTGGCGAGCGGGCGCGGGTAGAGCCCCAGCGGATCGGGATCGAAGCTGCCGCCGATCGCCCAGCGCGCCAGCATCGGCCGCGGCTGGTAGAGCTGCAGGGCGAGGGCCTGGGTCAGCGGATACGGCCAGTCGCGCGGGCCGCGCTCGGCGCGCGTCGCGTGCGGGTGGCCCAGCCACCGCTCGCTGCGCGCGTCGTCGTACAGGTAGACCCACGCCCGCGGGTTGGCCACGGCGCGCATCTCGTCCACCTGGGGCGGGCGCAGGTCCAGCAGCTCGCGCGGGGCCGTCGGGTTGAGGCCGCGGTGCGAGACGAGCAGCTCGAGCGCCGCGACGGCCGCCGCGGCCGCGCCCGTCGAGCCGGCCCGTGCCGGTCGCCACGCGGCCCTATCACTCCGTACTGTAACTGTGATGCGTTATATTCTGCCGTTGCGCGAAGGCGGAAGTTTGCCTGCGCAGGCTGAAGCGGACGATGATTTCAAATATGT